>RRZU012741506.1_pt1 | contig 10698 bp, 8 predicted proteins | sample 2165561 | NCBI WGS metagenome assembly RRZU01 (sample SAMN10456909, study PRJNA506462) | wastewater metagenome | isolation source: wastewater sludge | place: USA: Moscow, Idaho | reverse complement strand
GTCGGGCACATCCGATGAGTCGACCTGCGCCCAGGTAGGGAGGTCTAGATCAGGGAACTCCACGCTCTCTTCGAGGTAGCAGCTGAGTTCCCAGGCTTGTTCGACATACGCAGTCGCTTGCTGCTGTTGCGTGACAGTCGTTGAACGGAGTCGACGGAACGACGCTTCAGCGATGTCCACCTGGACGCGTGGACGCCCGAGCGCGAAGAAGCCCGGCGGAACACCGAGCGCCGTGGCTAGGGCAGCGACCGTCTCTGCGCGGGGACGCACCTCTCCACGCTCGTACTGCCCGATCGCGGCGGCCGATACGCCAACCTTGCGATGAAGGTCAGCCTTGGACATCTTGCTGATCCGACGAGCCTGAGCTAGCCGCGCTGGGTCAAACATCCTGGCAACCGCCGCTAGGTCAGCGTCGCCTACGTACTCAGTCGGCATGGGTCAGTTGCCTTCCTGCTCGGACCGCCGCTGGCGCAGCTTCACCGAGGTACGCGGACGCTCGCTGCCGTTGAACCCGGCGACAGGCTTCAACATGGTGTGCGGAGCATCGACCGAAGAAGGCGTGCGCTCATAGGTGAGCCGCTCGGGGTCTGCAAACTCCAGGTACCGGCCGTTCAGTCGCGCAGGTGCGAAGTAGACCGTTCCCACACCCTGCGGCGTACTGCTGTAGTAGGGAACGAAGAGCGTAGTGCGAGGCACAGCCAGTTCGACGTGGCTGAGCGCATCCTCAAGCGATGCAGGCTGATCTCCTTCGAGAACGTCACTGATGTCGAAGAGCCCGGGGTCCGAGTACTTGACGTTGCTCGTCTTCGAGAGGAGTTCACGGCGCGAGTCAGGCAAGTAGCTGAGCCGAACACGGCGAACGTTGCGCGGCATCTGCTTGCCCACCCGTTGCGCGAAGATGAGTGTGTTGCCGACGAAGGTCAGCATCCGTCGGGTCGTCGGGACCTTTGCCTCCCGATAGGTAGGTAGGTCGGACAGAAGTGTGCGGAGCTCCTTCTGCACACCACGGGCCATGCCAGCCCCGTACACGTCCTGGTCCCCATCGGGATCGTCATATGCTGCCTGAGCGCGGGCCGAGCGATCCTGGCTGCGCTGGATCGCGGTCGGGATTCGTTCGCGGAGTGCCGCGAGCTCTGCTGGCTGGAACTCGCTGCGCCAGTCGTCGCTGTCGTGTTGCTGAGCCACCGGGGCCTCCTTCGTCGTCACGAAGGACTCTAGCACACAACTTTAGTATCACGCGGCAATCCGTCAGAGTTAGCACCAACAGGATGGCTGCCGAGGTCACTCTTCACTCGGCTCAACACCCTCAGTCTGTCAGATCGGACCCGGCGAGTCGGTCAAGACGCGAATCGTCGGTGTCATCCACGATGAGTCCAGCCTCGACCAGCGCTGCACGTACTGCCTTGCGGTCCACGCCCATCCGGCGACTGATCGCTCGCATCGAGACGCCCGCTCGGGCGAGGCGCACGGCCTCGGCCTTCTCGTCGATTCCCAGCCCTGGTCGGCGGCTCGGCACGTTGCGGCGACGCAGGTGCGAGAACACGGTGGCGCGGTGGATGCCGTACCTCTCGGCGAGTGCCTTGACGCTCATCCCGGCGAGGTAGTCGCCGACGAGCGCGTCCACCTCGGCGGCGGTGAGAAAAGTTTGAGCCGTCTCGACAGTCCTCACGACGGGGCCACGATCGTCCTTCGGAGCGGTATTCTGGGGGCGTCGAGAGACCTCGTAGACTCCACGGTCTAGGCGGTTGACCAGCGTTTTTGTCTTGGGGGCGGAGTTGCCGAACGTACTACTCAGGCACCCCGAACCGAAGCGGTTCTGGCCCGTGGGATCTCCCGCAGGCCAGGGCCGCTTCTCTCGTTTCAGGGCGATGGCTCAACCCGGTTCCTCGGCGAGGCCGATCAGGAGCGACCGGGGCCGCGGAGGTAACAGAGGCGATAGACGTCCTCGAAGTGGACGACGTCGCCGACGAGGATCCCGCCGACCTCGGAGAGCCGGCCGAGTGTCGAGTCGAGGTCGTCGACGGGAACATCACGCGCAGGTAGCCAAGCGCATTGACCGGGGCCTCGCGATGGTCGGAGACGACGGCGGGGGAGAGGAAGCGCGACATCTCGAGCCTTCCGTGGCCGTGGGGTGTGCGCAGCATCGCGATCTCGATCTGCTGGTCGCCGAGCTCGGTGATGCGGTCAACCCACTCGCCCTCGACCATCCCGCGGCCCTCGAGCTCCATCCCGAGGATCTCGAAGAACGCAACAGCCTCATCCAGGTCGTCGACGACGATGCCCATGTCGTCCATCCTGAGTGCCGTGGGGCCAGCCTACGAGCCTGGCTGGACGCCTCCTGTGCTCAGTGGAAGGGCGCCAGAATGCCCGGCGCGTCGACAACTTTCGACCATTGCGCTCACCCGCAACGCGTGCAAGTGGAGCGAAACGATCGCTCCCTGTGTTCGCTTTGCTGAGCATCCGATCGCCTTGTCGCCGCTTCGACGGGCGGGCCGCCGCGCGCATCGGGGAGGCGGTGCCGCGCCCGCGCGGGCGATCCGTCGTCGACAACGCAGCCTGACCCCCAACCCACGGCGGTGCCGCGCCCGCGCGGGCGATCCTTGCCCGCTGCCGACGGCAAACGCGGGCCCCCAGCCCGATCAAAGCCTGTGCGCGATCACAGCTGGCGCTCGTGAAGGGCGGTGAAAGGTCCTAGGAGGTGCCCGTCGAATCATGAAAGTTCGCTACACGTCGTCTAGAACCGATTACAGTGAGCTCAGGGATGGCTGAGTAGCGCTCATGCAGCCCTGGGGAGCGCCGGCAGAGTGGCTGTCGCACAGGGTGGGCGACTCCTGATCGATGTCATGGACAAGGTTCGACTCTCACCGCTCAACCCTGGCATCCTGACTCACATTGAGCCTCACGCCTGGGCCCGAAAGGACAACGATGCCGACACAGACAGGCCAGCCGGACCGCACGAAACGCTCGGACCGCCGCCCGACGATCGATGACGTCGCGCGTGCCGCCGGTGTCTCCCGCGGAACGGTATCGCGAGTCCTCAACGGTGGCCACTGGGTGAGCCCCGACTCCCTCGCCGCAGTCAACGCGGCCATCCGCAAGACCGGGTACCGGATCAACCCGCACGCCCGCAGCCTCGCCACGGCTCGCGCCGGGTCCGTCGCCTTCCTCCTGACTGAGTCCCAGGACCGGCTCTTCGAGGACCCCAACTTCGCGGTCCTGATGCGCGGGGCATCGAACGCGCTCGCAGAACAGGACATCTCGCTTGTCATGCTGCTCGCGGGCAACGACGCTGAGCGGCGCCGCGCAACCAACTTCATCACGGGCGGCCACGTGGACGGAGTGCTGATGATCTCCTCGCACGCCAGCCACAAGCAGCTGATCAGCGACCTGGTGCACGCGAAGGTGCCCGCCATCTCCATCGGCGTCCCGCTCGGGTTCGAGCGCAAGATCGGCCACATCGCCGTCGAGGACAGGGCAGGGGCCGCGGACGCCGTCGCCTACCTGCAGAGCATCGGCCGGACGAGGATCGCCACCATCGCGGGCTCCCAGGACACCGGCGGCGGCATGGCCCGCCTCGCGGGATACAAGGAGCAGGTCGGCAAGGTCGACCCGGCGCTGATCGCCGAGGGCGACTACACCAAGGAGAGCGGCGCAGCGGCCACCCGCATGCTGCTGCAACGCGCCCCCGATCTCGACGCCATCTTCGCGGCCAACGACCTGATGGCCGCCGGAGCGCTGCAGGTGCTTGCGGAGCAGGGCAGGTCGGTTCCCGGTGACGTCGCCGTCGTCGGGTTCGACGACTCGAGCGTCGCGATGACGACGACGCCGAAGCTGACCACCATGCGTCAGCCGTTCGACCGCGTCAGCCGCGAGGTCGTGCGCCTCCTGCTCGAGGTGATCGACGGCCAGGCACCCGCCTCGATGTCGCTCCCACTGGAGCTGGTGATCCGCGAGAGCGCCTGAGCGGCCGACAACGAAGAAGCGGCCATCGGTCGCCGTCGGGCCGGAGGCTTCGCGCCTTGGCGCAGTGCCCGGCGAGTGCGGCTTCGGCTCAAGACGTGCGTCCTGCTGCTGCATGGGCGACGCCTGGGCGAGGCGCGACCGGCTCTAGCCGCGGAGCTCCCAGTTCGCCAGTTCGGTCCAGTCGAAGGTGCCGATCTCAGGCCGGACGGTGACCGAGACGAGGTGCACCTGACGGATCGGCACCTGCCCGACGGCGGGGGCGTCGGCAAGCCTCTCCCGGACCTCCCGGTCGTCGACCTCGCCGGTGGCGTAGGCGAGGGTCACGTGTGGACCGTACGGATCCGGATGCAGCGGGTCTCCGGCGAAGCTCGTCGCGGCGGAGCGCACCGCGCCGACCAGCGCGTCCCACGGCTGTGACGGCTCTGCGTCGCAGTTGACGGTGGTCTCGTGGGCCGTAGGCGCTCCCATGGTCAGCTCGAAGGGAGCAAGGCCCGAGAGCGCAAGGCCAAGCTCGTCGCACAGCCTGGTCAGCTCGGCCTGCCCCAGGTCGTCGAACTGGGTCAGCTGCCGGACGGTGAGATGCAGCCACGTGCGCGGCATCCGCGGCAGTACGGCGACACCGTCGAGTCGGGTGGACAACTCCTCGAGCCGGTCCGCGACGGCGTCGTCGGGCAGCGCGTAGACGTGCAGGGCACCGTCGTTGCGTGGCCACGGCGTCATGGATTCGAAGAAGCTGCGCATGAGCGCAGCGTATCGTCCACCTGCCGAGCGGCGCTCGCCCAGACCGGTACGCTGGGGCGCATCATGACTGAAGCCCGCATCCTGAACCGTCATCGCTGGCTCGACGGCGTCGCGATGACGCCTACGAACCGTGCGTGGTACGCCGACTGGCGCGTCTGGGCGTCGTTCGCGACGCCGCTCGTGATGGCCGTGTGGGCTCTGTTCTTCGCCCAGTGGAGGCACTGGATCCAGGCGACCCCGCTGGTGTGGGTGCCGATCGCGCTCGTGGCGCTCGGCGCGGGCTTCTTCCTCAACTTCACCCGCCCGGGCCGATGGCTCCGCAGGCAACCGGCGTTCTGGATGACCATCGTCCTCGTCCCCCTGTACTTCGCCGGCCTCTACAACCAGTACTGGATGCTGCACCCCGACCAGACGTTCGAGGACGGCAGCGTCGCGCTGGGCATCACGGATGAGGCGTTCCGCAAGGGCGCGTTCTACGCCATGTGGACGGCGCTGGCCTACTTCACGCTGTTCGTCTGGCTCGACCGGTTCCGCTCGGCGCGCCCCGTCATCTGGCTGCTCGTGTTCGGCTGGGGAGCCTGCGCCTCGACCTGGTTCTCGATCCACGTGAACACGTGGGTCGGCATGGCGATGTCCACCCGCGAGGCCAACGCCGACTCGGGCTCGCGGGCCGCCATCTTCGCGGCCCCCTTCGTCGAGGAGTTCGCCAAGGCGACCATCCTGATCTTCCTGGTCGTGATGTGGCGCAACAAGATCGTCTCGCGCCTCTCGATGGTGACCCTCGCCGGCCTGTCGGCCATCGGCTTCGCCTTCGTCGAGAACATCCTCTACTACTCGCGCGTGTGGATGCAGGCAACCAACGACATCACCATCGCCAACCCTGAGGAGACCATGCTGGAGCTGGTGAAGCTCCGCGGCATCTACACCTCGTTCGGGCACCCGCTGTTCACCATGATGACCGCGGGTGGACTGGTGATCGGCCTGGCCGCGCGGAGCAAGATCGTGCGCGTCATGGCTCCGGTGGGCGGCTTCATGCTCGCCTGCGCCGGCCACATGCTGTTCAACGGGCTGGCCTCCACCAACTCCACCGAAGACCTGATGCTGCCCTGGTACATGGCGCTCGGCCTGGTCGGCGTGATCATCGTCTCGCTGATCGTCAGCGTGATCGGCAACGGGCAGCTCCTGAAGGCCCGGCTGACCGACTACCACCGCGCCGGCTGGATCAGCAAGCGCGACGTCGAGGTCTTCGGTGGCCCGCTGCGTCGGATGTGGCTGCTGTTCGTCTCCATGTTCCGTGGCCCCCGTGTCTGGTGGCGCACCAGGAAGCTGATGCGTCACTTCACCGAGCTGGCCTATCTGCGTAACCAGATGGTGCGCGGCACGGTCGGCATGGCAGGTGATGAGCGGGCGAAGGACCTGATCCACGAGATCGAGGTGCTGCGGCAGGGGACGACGCTCAGCGACTACGCGGGCCTTCCGCTGATCCCGCCGTCGAAGAAGAAGTCGCTGCCCAAGCCGCCCCCCGGCCAGGACCCGGGCACGACCACCCCCACCTACCCTCCGCCCACCTCACCCGGCCCGGCCGGTGTCGGCGGCAACTGGCCGACACCTCGATGAGCGGCGCACAGCGGCTGGTCGACGCCTTCCGCACCCTCGACTCGACCATCCAGGTCGCCCAGTTCCCCCTTCCCCTCGACGGCGCCGCGTCGCTGCGCTCGCTCTCCGAGTCGATCACGCACCAGGTGCGCGACTATCTGCTCCCTCGGGCCACACGGCTCGACGCCCCGCTGCTCGCCGTCGTCGGCGGCTCCACCGGTGCGGGCAAGTCGACGCTTGTCAACTCCCTGCTGCGGGCCCAGGTCACGCGCCCGGGCGTGCTGCGCCCGACGACGAAGTCGCCAGTGCTCGTGTGCCATCCCGACGACGAGGCGTGGTTCCGCTCCGAGAACGTGCTGCCCGATCTCGTGCGCACCGACTCCCAGCTGCACGACTCCCGCGCCCTGCAGATCGTGGCCTTCCCGGATCTGCCCCCGGGGCTCGCGCTGCTCGACGCACCCGACATCGACTCCATCGACGACGCCAACCGTTCGCTCGCGCAGCAGCTCCTGCTCGCGGCCGACCTCTGGATCTTCGTCACCTCGGCCGCCCGCTACGCCGACGCGGTGCCGTGGAACTACCTGTCGACGGCCGCCGAGCGCAATGTCGTGATCAGCGTCATCGTCAACCGCTGCCCGCCCGGGGCGATCACCGAGGTCGGCACCCATCTTGCCCAGATGCTCACCGAGCGCGGCCTCGGCTCGGCGAAGCTGTTCGCCGTCCCGGAGCGCGCGCTCACCTCAGACGGGATGCTGCCGCGCGGTGACGTCTCCGGCGTGCGGCAGTGGCTCGGCCAGCTCGCAGCCGAGTCCGAGATGCGCGCCCAGGTCGCCGTGCAGACCCTCGCCGGGGCCGTGCGCTCCCTCGACCCGCAGCTGAAGGAACTGATCGACGGTGTCGCGCTGCAGGAGGAGGCGGTCGCCGACCTCCGCGTGCAGGCAGAGGTCAGCTACAAGGCCGCCTCGGACGAGGTCGCCGCGGCCGCGAGCGACGGGACGATGCTGCGCGGAGAGATCCTCGGCAGGTGGCAGGACCTCGTCGGCACCGGCGAGTTCATGCGCGGCATCGAGGAGCGCATCGGCATGATCCGTGACCGCATCACCGGCTGGTTCAAGGGCGAAGCGAAGGTCGAGGCGATGCAGGTGGCGATCTCCGACAGCCTTGCCGCTGTGCTGCAGGAGGCGGGGGACAGGGCCGCCGAGACGACGGCCGTCGCATGGTCGCGCACCCGCTGGGGGCGCGAGATCATCGCAGCTCAGCCCGACCTCGCCCGGGCCTCGGAAGGCTTCGGTGAGGCGGCGGCCGAGGCCATCCGCTCCTGGCAGTCCGACATCCTGCGGCTCGTGGAGGAGGAGGGGCGGGGCAAGCGCATGAAGGCACGCTTCCTCGCCATCGGGACAAATGTCGCGGGAGCGGCCCTGATCATCGTCGTGTTCGCCGCGACGGGTGGCCTCACCACGGCCGAGGTCGGCATCGCAGGTGGCACCTCGCTGCTCGCGCAGCGCCTCCTCGAGGCCGTCTTCGGTGAGGAGGAGGTGCGCCGGCTCGCGGTCGAGGCGCAGCGCCTCCTCCGCGAACGGGTCGACGGCGTTCTCAGCGACGAGAAGGCCCGCTTCGACGACATCCTCGACGCGCTCGCCGTCGACCCGGACGCGGCGGCGCGGCTCACCTCGGCGGCGGAGCAGCTGCGCCGAGCCGCCCGCTCGGCGTTCGACGACCTGACCGCACCGGAGCTGAGATGACGAGCGTCGTGGACAAACTTGAGGTCCTCGGCGAGGTCGTCGACCTCGTCGACGGGCGGGTGCCCGAGGAGACCGGACACGCGGCGCGCACCGTCCTCGCGCACGCCACGCGCCGACTCGCGGCCGGTCCGCAGACCACCGTCGCCCTCGCAGGAGCCACCGGCTCCGGCAAGTCAAGCCTCTTCAACGCCATCAGCGGTACCCGGCTCGCCGAGCAGGGGGCCAGGCGACCCACCACCTCCAAGACGCTGGCCGCCAGCTTCTCGGCGTCCAACCCGGCCCTGCTCGACCTGCTGGGGATCGAGCGGCGCTACGAGGCCGAGCCGCCGAGCCCGGATCTTGTCGACCTCGTCCTGCTCGACCTGCCCGATCACGACTCGACCGCGACCGCCCACCGCGACGAGGTGGACCGGATGGTCGCCCTCGTCGACCAGTTCATCTGGGTGCTCGACCCGCAGAAGTACGCAGACGAGGCCATCCACCGCCGCTATCTCCGGCCCCTCGCGAAACACCGCGACGTGATCACGGTCGTGCTGAACCAGGCCGACCTGCTCACCCCCGACCAACTTCGTCAGTGCCTCGACCACATCCGTCGGCTCCTCGAGCAGGACGGCCTCGGCGGTGTCGCGTTGATCGCCACCTCGGCCGTGACCGGCATGGGCATCCCCGAGATCCGCAGCAGGCTTGCGGAGCTCAGCACGAGCAAGCGGGCAGCGGCGCTGCGTCTCGCCGCCGACGTCGACGTCGCGGCCGGCCGGCTTGACGAGGCGATGGGACGCGGCACGACGACGGCGAAGGCGAGCCGGGAGACCGTCACCCGGCTCAACGCCCAGCTCGGTGCCGCCGCAGGTATCGACATCGTGGCCGACGCCGTGCGCGACTCGGTGCGCCACCGCGGCCAGCTGGCCACCGGCTGGCCGATGGTCAAGTGGATCGGACGGCTGAAGCCCGACCCGCTGAAGCGGCTCCGCCTCGGCGGGGCGAAGAAGCAGGACAAGGAGGAGACGCCCGCGATCACGCGCAGCTCGCTCCCCGCCCGCTCGGCCGCCTCTGGCGCGCACCTGGCAACCGGCCTGCGCGGTCTCACCCAGGAGCTGAGCGAGGGCATGCCGCCGCTGTGGCGCGATGCCGTCGGCGCCGCCGTGCACGAGTCCGAGCGCAGGCTTCCCGACGACCTGGACCGCGCGGTCGTCGGCGCCGACCTGAAGGTCGCGCGCAACCCGGTGTGGTGGAACCTGATCCGGGCGCTCCAGTGGCTGCTCATTGTCGCCGTCGTGGTCGGCGTCGGCTGGCTGACGCTCAACGTGGTGCTCGGCTATCTCGGGCTGCCCGCCGTCGGCACCGTACCGATCGGCCGGGAGAGTGGACTGCAGGTTCCGCTGCCGACCGTCCTGCTGATCGGCGGACTGCTCGCAGGCATCGTGGTCTCGGCCATCTCCCAGCTGATCATCAACGCGACCGCCCGCGGGGCGGCACGCCGGGCCCGCCGGTCGCTGGAGAAGGCGGTTGCCGAGGTGGCCCGCGATCGTGTGCTCGCCCCTGCCGAGGCTGAGGTCGAGCGTTACGTCACCGCGCGCAAGGCGCTCGACCGGCTCACCGCCTGACCTGCAGGCACGGCGCCACCCCACGACTGAGGGGGATCCCGGGTTAACTGGCATACTGGCATGCGGTCAACGCGAAAGGGATCTGCTCACTGTGGCCGAGTTCATCTACACCATGTACAACGTCCGCAAGACGGTCGGAGACAAGGTCATCCTCGACAACGTCACGTTGTCGTTCTTCCCCGGCGCCAAGATCGGCGTCGTCGGGCCGAACGGCGCAGGCAAGTCGACGATGCTCAAGCTCATGGCCGGTCTCGACCGGCCGAACAACGGCGAGGCGAACCTCCAGAAGGGCGCGAGCGTCGGCATCCTCCTGCAGGAGCCTCCGCTCGACGAGGACAAGACCGTCATCGAGAACGTCGAGCTGGCCGTCGCCGAGACGAAGGCGATGCTCAAGCGCTACGACGAGATCGGCATGGCGATGGCCGAGCCCGACGCCGACTTCGACGCACTGATGGACGAGATGGGCAAGCTCCAGACCGAGCTCGAACACCGCAACGCGTGGGAGATCGACTCGATGCTCGAGCAGGCGATGGACGCCCTCCAGTGCCCGCCGGCGGACACGCCGGTCAACGTCCTCTCCGGTGGTGAGCGCCGCCGCGTCGCGCTGTGCAAGCTGCTGCTCGAGGCGCCCGACCTGCTGCTCCTCGACGAGCCGACCAACCACCTCGACGCTGAGTCCGTCGACTGGCTGGAGAAGCACCTCAAGAACTACCCGGGCGCCGTCCTCGCCGTCACGCACGACCGCTACTTCCTCGACAACGTCGCGGAGTGGATCTGCGAGATCGACCGCGGACGCCTGCACCCGTACGAGGGCAACTACTCCACCTACCTGGAGACCAAGCGCCAGCGCCTGCAGATCGAGGGCAAGAAGGACGCCAAGCGCGCCAAGATCCTTGAGAAGGAACTGGAGTGGGTGCGCTCCAACCCGAAGGCCCGCCAGGCCAAGAGCAAGGCCCGCCTCGCCCGCTACGAGGAGATGGCCGCCGAGGCCGAGCGCAACCGTGCCGTCGACCTGTCCGAGATCAACATCCCGCCGGGCCCGCGCCTCGGTT
>RRZU010226989.1_pt1 | contig 10698 bp, 11 predicted proteins | sample 2165561 | NCBI WGS metagenome assembly RRZU01 (sample SAMN10456909, study PRJNA506462) | wastewater metagenome | isolation source: wastewater sludge | place: USA: Moscow, Idaho | reverse complement strand
GTCATACTATCATCACCATTTATACTTTGTATTCTTAAATAAAAGTCATAATCTCTTTCTTCGGCTGGATTAGCCTTTATTATTTCTTTATAAAAATCAACATTTCTAATTTCGCTAAGTTTTATTTTATAATTTTTGCTTTTTATTTCTTTTTTATCTGAAATAAGTGGTTTTACCACAGAACCCAATTTAATTGTATTTAAAAATTTCGTCTTACAATTATCACAAAAAAATTCAAGCTCAATTTCATCACCTAAACTATAACTTCTTATTTGTGTAAGCGCATATTTAAATTCATCAGCATTTAGAGCAACCTTTTCTTCTATACAATTATAAACAAGAACATCTTGTAATGTATCTAAAGATTCAGAATTTCTAACTGTATTTAAAAATTCTTTTTTCTCTTTTGCTTTCCATTTTCTTATTGTAATCTCTCTATTGTTTAATTTTATTTTCATCTAATTCCTTTCTAAAATATATTCGGTGATACACATTTGAAATTTACTGTAAATTCCGCAACTTGATTCTGCGTATCGTTACTAAATTGAAGTTGCGAAATACTCTCTATAATAGTACCATTCAACTCCATAAATTTTTTGTCTCTTTCATTATAATAATCTGCATCTTTATATATAATAACACTAAAACTACAATTATCGAAATATTGCTCTTTTGTTTCTCTATAAAGATTATAAAATGATTTATATATTCTCATTTGGTCTTTGTCTCTAAATGTTATGCTGAACTTATATAATTCATCTCTACCATTATGAATTCTCCATCTATTTCCAACAAATGTTTCTATAGGTGTATTCTGAAAATCAGGAGTACTTAAAGAAACTATGTGTAAATTTAGAGAATCATCAAATTTAGTTTTTAACAGTCTTTGCATATTCAAATTTCTTCCAAAATTGAAATTCACTGTAAATGTATTTATCATACTCCAGTGCGTTTCATATGCTTTCGTGATTCCATCTTTTAATTTCACACTATCTCCTTATTGTTTCCTTAATTGCCAAGCTTGTGTACCCATATATGTTGCTGAAATTCCAGCTAATGAAATATAAAACATACCAATAAACTCTCCAACTGCACCAACTTTTTCTATACTAACCCAAGGTGAGAAAAGAAATCCAGTAAATATAATAATACCTATTAATGCAACCCAAGCCATCTTTTCTTGTGCTTCATTTTTCTTTGCTTTCTCTTCAAGAGCTTGTATTTTTTCGGCAGTTGATATTTCATCATCAGTCATTATCCCGTTTTTGTCTGCATCAAGCATTTTTATCATTTCCTTTCTCATAACTTACCTCGTATGAATATTTTTTATATTATTTATATATTTTTTAACAGACATAAAAAAAGCCAGATAGAAATTAATCTATCTGGCTTTTAATAAACTCAAAAGTTTTGACCCCGGAATTTGGTATTGCTAATAAAAGTCCTTCTTCCATTTTTTGCATAATCTCTTTATGTCTACTTGGTTCTCTGTGTTTGACTTCTCCTGTTTCTAACCAAAGATTCATAAATCCACCTTTACTATAGTTAACAAACTTAAATCCTAATTGTTCCATACTAGAACCAATATTATGATCGTAATCGCTATAGAACTTTAATTTTTCAACTGGAACTTGATTATTTCCAACTTTTAGTGTCTTATAATTATCTAAAAAATAATTAAGTAATTTGGATGCACCACCTGTAACTGTACAGAATTTCATAGTTCCAACTCTTAGAACCTCTATTGAATTATCTTTTCCAAAGAAGTTTTTACCAAATGTATAAAGCATAATAAGTGTACCTGCTGGTATACCATATTTTTCTTTTTTAGTATATAAACCTAAATTTAATGATGCACCTCTCTTCCCATAAAAACAGTGTTCTGATTCAAATGCCCTCGCTTCTTTAGTTAGTACTTCTCTTACTTCACAATCTCTTGCATAAAATTTATTTTCAACCTTTCCTGCAGCATATAACCAATATGACTTAAGAACTTCTCTTTTTCTAGGATCGTTCCACTCATAATCTTTAACCCAACATATAAATGAATTATCTATGTGTTCTGCTTTATATGATAAATTATAAAAATAATCAGTTTTTACCCCTTCTATTCCGTACTGTTTATATTCTATTGGGTATTCAGCAGAATTAACATAACAAATCTCATAACTTCTTTTCCCATTTGGATTACCAAAATGTAAACAAAAATTTTCATATTCTGTACTATATTCAATTCCATTATTTACAAGAAATTCATGTATTTCTGTTAAAATTTTTAAATCTCTTTCTGTATAACTGCAATGATGCATTTTTATCCTTTTTTGTTTTTATTATATTATAACGTTTATTAAAAGTTAATAAATCTTTTTGAATTTTGTTTTGCCGCAATCGAATATTATTCTTTCAGTGTCTGATAATTTATAATTTTCATAATCACAATTATATAATATATTTTCGTTTACATTAAATTTAAAACATCTAGGAAGAGTATTTTCTACTAACTCAAATCCTAGAGTTTGGAATTTTTCTGGATCTTCATATCTTCTATCAGAAAAATATATCATAGAATCTGGTAGATATTTTTCTTCAAAATATTGTAAAATTTTTAAATTTAATTCTACAGATAAATTATAACACATTCTAGTGATTTCGTAATTATTCTGTGATATTCTTTTAAATTCCATTACAGAAATCAATTCTTCTTTAGAATATATACCTATACTTATTTCGGATTCTAAAGATTCACCTTCTAAATGATTGTTAACTAAAAATATATTAGAAATTTCTTTTTCAGTTTCTTTTATAATAAAAGAACTATATTCTCTATTTACCCCTAATTTATATTCTATTATAGATTTCCATATTTTATTTTTAATAGGATCTTTCCATTCGTTTTCAAAAATATGAAATAATTGAAATCCCTTTTCTTGACATTCTTCGGTTTTTGTTAAATGGTAATTTATATCTATATTTGTTTTATTGAATATTGGATACTTAGAAATACCATAAGAGTGATATAATAGCCCATCATATTCTATTGCTAATTTGTGATTAGTACACAATATATCAATTTCCTTTCTATCCTTTAGAAAACTCTTATCATTCATTTTACAAAATGTAATTCGACTTATATAATCAAAAATTTCTGCTTGAGTTTTTCCTTTTTCGTAAGGGTTGCATTTTCGGCAAATTGTTTTTGATACACCTGTGCTTTTAGTCATGTCCCATTGATGACCGCAAATTGAACATTCCACTGGCAAATGTTTATTTTCATAATAAAAATCTTTATTGAATAAAAATGTAACAGTATTTAGTTTATTTTGTAAATTATTGAAAGCTACTAGATTTGGAATAATTCTATCTTGACGTTGTTTCTTCTCATCAAGCGTAAGACTATTATAGAATGTTACAGCTGATTTTTTTATCTTATTATGCCTGTCTTGTATTTCGTCTGTATCTGCAGTTTTATACCAATCTTTTACCCCATTAGATAAATTAGCTAAATATGTTTCATCTGTTGATTTATACTGATTCGAGCAAAGAACAGAACAAAATTTATTATCTGTCAAAATTTTAGTTGAACAATGGGGGCACAATCTAGGTTCTTTTTCAAATTTCAAAATTCTATATATTTCTGTAGAATGAAAATCTAAGTTATACTCCTTTTCATATTCTGTTATAAGAAAAGATAAGTCTGATTTTATTATATTAAATATTCTCTGTTTAGAGTATTTTAATAGAGCTTTTGTTACTAAATCTAAATTTTTATATTCATTCCACAAATAATTAACCAATAATCTACCATAAAATCTTTTAGAGTGTGGTTTATTATTCTTTAATTTATAATTATAACATTCTAACGGGTATTTCAATAATCTGTAATTAATACACTTTTTATCTTTAGAATTTTCTCTTCTTGTTACTACTCTAGTAGCTAGTGTACTTTTTGCTACGCAACTTTTTGAACAAAAATCAGATGTTCTATGTAATTGTTGTTTAAATTTGATTTTAGAATTACACATTAAACACTCTTTAAAATCTGTTATATTATCCCTAATAAGAACAATTCTTTGATTTAATGTAAAATCTGGATTTAAGTCGTTTACCCAGTTAGTTTCTTGTTTGATTTGTTCTGCTAGTTCACTTTCTTGGAACCATTGTTTATTTGTTATTGAATAATTTGGGTTATTGTTTATATCTAAAACAGATTTTATGTCTGCTTCATATTTGTTAGTTTTCATGAGTGTTTCCTTGTTGTGATTTTAACAAGAGGTAGAATTATCAGGTCTACATTTTATAAGCTAATTAAAGACCTGATAGAGTTAATTAGCTTATAAAATATCTCTTATTTAAGTTATTTTATTATATTAAAAATATTAATTTTTAAATAATCTAAGTTAATTCCTAGATTATTTTCTTAATTTACACATTTCTAAATTACCATAATCGTATATTATTCTATAATTATTTCTTAACATTTCTTCTTCATTTTCTCCAGAATCTAAAAATAATTTATTAACATTTACTTTAAAATAATATTTATTTGGTTCTGTTTCTCTTATTAATTTAAACCTATATTTTTTATATTCATTAATACTATTCCATCTTTTATTTAAGATTATATTTATTTTATTTGGTGAATATATACATTCAAAATATTCAAGAATTAAATAATATTCTAAATTATTATTTAAAGAATTACATAATTTAATTAAGTAACCATCTTTTAATTTTTTAGCAACTAAAACTTGTAATAAAGTATTATTTAAATCAAATAAACCTATAGATATATCTGATTCTAAAGAACCTTCTAAACTATTTATTTCTAGAAAATAATCACTTTCGGTTTTATCTATTTCTTTTATATAATAATCATTTATATTTTGTTTTTCAGATAATTTATTATTTATTATTGATAACCAAATATTTCTCTTATTTATATCTATAAATTCATCTTCAAATATTGTTAAAAATTCATAACCATCTGGAATTAATTTATCTTTAAATCGTTTGCTGCAATCTCCTGGGAATCCCAACCCTTTGCTATGAAACATTAGTCCATCATATTCAATACATATTCTATTATCGATAACTATATCTATTTCATAAGGATTTATAACGCTTCTAGAATTAGTTTTTATATTATATTCATCTTTAAATGTATAAAATAATATTCTTTCGCCTAGAGAATACTTTTTATGTTTGTTTTCAATATTGATATTATTTTTAACTTTCCATTTATTAATATATGATTCTGAAACATTATAGTGTTCCATCATATCTTCTATTAAAAATTTACCATTATCAATAAAATTGTTAATTACATACTCATATTCTACAAATTTATTAATATGCAAAGATTGACTACACCTATTATCAGAACATGTATTTGAATAAGAATTTCCAAATCCTCTAAATGTAGTTTCTGAAGAGCATTTAGCACAGATACCAATACCGAATATTAAATCATGTATCAATTTTACATTTATATTTTGTTCATTTATTTGTTTCATATATAATAGTAACGTATTTAATTCTTTTATATAGTTATTATTAATAAAGAATGCTTTATTTAATTTATTTGATGTATTTGTATCGGAGAATTCTCTTAGAAGAAATTCTTTTAATTCTTCAATTGAAATAGTATTATTGAAATCTGGAATAAATTGCTTAGATATAAATTCTTTTCTACAACTTCTTGAACATACATTATCATAACCTAATTTAAAATTCACAAATCTTGTTTCTTTTTTACATATTTCACATTTTTTGTTTGTTGTGTTGTGATAAAAATTATATAATTCTTTTGTTGTATAAAATTTTGTTAGTTGTGTTTTTGTTTTTAGTGACCCATCTTTTCTTAATTCAGACGATATTATTTCTTTTGTTAGATTCATTTAGGTTTGCACTCCTTTTTTGATTTAATGAAACTCTTAGGAGCGCATTTAAAGAGCTTCATTAAATCAAATTATGAATTTATTTTATTATATAAAATATTAATTTTTTGAAAATAATCTAGGAATTAACCTAGATTATTAAAAATCATCCTAATACTGTATTAGTGAAATTAACACCAAATGATCTTGAGTATGTTTTTGCTCTATCGTTAGAAATAGCTGATTCAACTCCTGGGATTGTATCTAAAGCATATCTTGTTTTGCAGATTATCGCAGGTTGCCCTGAATCAGTATTTGTTACTTTTTGGAATGATAATGGAACGTATGGAGCAAAGAATCCCATAGCATCTCTTCTATCAGCACCTTTGTATAATACTGTACAATAATCAGAAGTAGCATATTGGTCTACAATAACTTTAAATCTACCATCAAATGTACCAGCAACACCACCACTTACAGGGGCAACAACACCAGAAGCTTGTTCAGCAACTTTAAATTTACCAACTTGTTCTAACATTGTAGCAACTCTTGGAGAAACTAATAATGTATTACCTTGACCTCTTTTTGTATCAATACCAATTTGAGCAGCTTCTTTAGAAATTCTAATTACTTCTCTTCTGTATTTTTCAATTTCCCATCTACCAGTACCATCTGTTGAATCAGCAGTAAATACAGTATTAGCTAAAATTGTACTATTAGCATTAACGAAATCAACAACTTCTCTATCAATCTCAGCTTGAATTTCGTATGACATTAAAGACATAATTTCTTCATCTGCTAATAAACCGTGTTGTGCTTTTAAATCTTGGTACATTTCAACTGAATATCTACCCTTTAATGCTCTAACTTTAGCTTCTACAGATTTTTTAGAAATTGAGAATCCAATCTCTTTCATATCTTTACCTAATTGCTCACCAGCTGCAGTTGTATAAGAACCTGTGTAGTTTTTAAAGATTCTTTTGAAAGAAGCTTCGTTTGTAAAAATACCAGTAACTTTAACACCAGTTTCAATAGCAGCACCAACAGTAATTCCTGTTCCACCAGCGATTAAAACTTTTTTACCTTCAACATATAATACATTACCATTTGTAAATACTGTATCACCTTCAACTTTAGTTGTAGCATTATCTAATTCAACAACTACAGCAGCTGAATTTGGATTAGCATTGTTGTTATTTGTACCAATATATTGGTTAGTTAACGCATAAATAAATCCTGTTGGCATTGTCATTGGTTGAATACCTAATAACTCATTAGCAATTAAAGTTGGGTAAACTCTTCTTACCATTGGCATTAAAATAGGAGTAAATTGTGCAACATCTCCAGCTAATGTACCTTCGTTGATTAATTGATCTAAATCTCTTTGTGCATTTTCTAATAAAACACCCATTGCTGCAGAGTCAGAACCATTTAAAGGTGCATACTTAGTACTTTCTAATAAATCTTTGAATTTTTCATTCATATTGTAAATCTCCTTTTGTTTAATTTATATTATTTATATATTTTATTTTCACTTAATTAAACTAAATGAGAATAAATTGATTTTTTAGAATCTTTTACAGATTCAACAATAACTTGTGATTGCTCTACAGCACCAATAACAGATTCTTTAATTACTTCTAATTCTTTAACATATTTTTCATCTCTTGAAAATGGAATCATTGCTGCTAAAGTTTCGAATTTTTTACTTTCAACAAGTGATAAACCTTCTTTCATTTCAGAAATAATACCTGTTTTAATCAATTCAATATTTTCTTTCTTTAAAGATAAGTGTTCTGTCATTAATTCATCATATTTTTGAACTGATTCAGTTAATTTTGCATCTGCATAAGATTGGTCTTTTGCCTCAGCAATTTTCATAACATCCATAGCTCCCATAGATAACATTGATTCAAAAGCTTCGATAATCATATCTGCTTTTTCAGCTTTTAAAGACTCATTTAATTTTTCTTTTGATTCAGCAATGAATTCATCCACAACTTTACCTAAGTATAAATCTAATGATTCATTAATTTCAGCAATTTTATCTTCTACAAAAGACGTAGTTTTTTCTTCAATTTCTGCTGTTTTAGCTTCCACTGCTTCTGCAACAAATCTTTCTGCTTTTTCTTCAATTTCTGCTGTTTTAGCTTCTACTGCTTCTTGAACAGCAATTTCTTGCGCTTCTTTTGCTTCAGCTAATGCCTTCTCTACTGCTTCAGCTAATTGAGCATCTGCAATTTCTTTAGCTTTTTCTTCTACAGATTCGTTGAATTGAACAACAAGTGAATCAACCATCTCAGCTGTAAAAACTTCTTTATCTAAAGATTCTAAAAGTTTTTCTAACATTTTTTCTCCTTTTTAATAGATTTCTTTCAAACTATTTCATTAAAGGATAATCAATCCCTTTATATGAAATCTATTTATTTTAATTTATATTATTTATATATTTTTATTTATAAAGAAATAGATTTATTTTAATTCAATCTTATATTCTTTAGCTAAATAATCAATAGCAGATTGAAGTAATCCTTTTGCTTTTTCATCAGTTATTTTACTTGAAGCTATTTGGATAACTTGAATACATGCAATTGGCGAATTAACTTTGATTCCTTCGTTAATGAATGAATCCTTCGATTTACCTAAAATTTCTGAGAATTTACTCATAAGTTTTTCAGCAGCAATTTTCTTTTCTTCAAGTGTTAATTCTTTTTTATCTTGTATAGATTCGTTTACATCTAATGCTTTTTTAGCATCATCTGATAAAACAACATAAATTTTTTTACCTTGCACCCAAAAATCATCACCATAACTTGTTATTTCATTTGAAGATTTGTTGCTATTATTAAAAGCTTGTGCTGCTTGTTTAGGTGTTTTATATCCTACAATTAATGTTTCATAATCACCTTCAAATTCCCAAGAATTAAATCCAGGTTGTTTTTTCATAAAATCTTTTAAATTTGTCCAATTTTTGCTATTTATTGCTTCATCTAAAATATATTGTTCTTGCGTAACAAGAACTTCTTTAATTTCACCAGATTCAGTAATTAAGAAATTTTTATCTTGCAAAACACCTTCTACAATACCATACATTTCAGCCGAATAATCTGATTGTCCTAGATTAGGAATTATGTCAAAAGTTATTAAAGAATAATTCTCTACAACATTACCCTTAACAGAACCAACCCCTCTACTAGAAACAGACATTTTAATTCCATTATCTATAAGAGTTTTCAGTTGATTTGCTTTTGGGTTATCTAAAAGAACTGCTTCTCCCATAACATAACCATTTTCAATATATAGTCTTTCCATTTTAGCAACAGCTTCCATCATATCTATTTGTGATCTTGGTGGGTGGTCTAATTCCATAAGACAATTTGGGTGTCCAGTTTTTAAAATATCTTGATATTTTTGAACTTCTCTTTCCCAAATTTGCATCGGGTATATTCTTCCATTTTTATTTTGTTTTTCTGGTGAACTAAAAATACCCTTTATTCTATATTTTTTTTCTGCACCTTCTGATAATTCTTGTTCAAAACTAACATCAGTATTATCATACATTAATTTCATAACTTATTCTCCTACTTTGTTTATTTGAGCAAATAAGCTTTTCATTTGTTGAATTTTATCAAACTCAGAAGTATAATTTTTCATAGTTTCAGTATTTGACATTTTATTCAACAATTCTTGCTTAACTGCGGTAGAAAATTCTGAATATTTCTTATCTGCAACTGCTTGCATGATATTGTTTTCATTTTCCATTTTTATCCTTTCATAAATAAATTAAATACATTCTGAATTTAAATAATTTATTCTTTATATATTAATATTATTTATATATTTTTATTCTCGTCTTTTTCTTGTACTTCGGTACTTTTTATTACCTTGAATTGCTCTTTTATAAAGTTCTTCAGCTGAAACCCTACCATTTGTGAATGTTTCAGATTTTGTTCTTGCAGCACTCATAAGATGTTCTGGAGGAATGACAACACCTGTTTCAGAAATTCTATTTTTTATATATAACCTGATGACTGGAGCAAAGCCTATCTTTTTAAGAAAAGGCTTCAAAGTTTTATAATCAAATTCAAGTTTTTTACCAGCTTTGATATTTTTTGTATTCAATTGAAGAATTTTCTTAACAAGAATTATTCTTAATGGAATTGGCGCCCAGTGAAAGTTCACACCTAATACATATCTTCTAGAATATTTCAAAACCATTACCAACGGTGTAACATCATAAGTTGATTCTTTATCCTTAGCATTATACCTATACATTAGAAGACTTCCTGGTTCAAAATCTTTTAAGGTCAGTTTTTTGCTTTTTGTTTTTAACATATCTTTAACAAATTTTATACTTTCAGAAGCAGATAAACCTTTTGCTTCTTCTTTTGACATTAAAATCTTTTTAGCCATTTATGCAATCCTATTTATTTAGAATATTTTGCGTATAATTCTTCTACTTTATCAGCTAATAATTTTGCTTCTTTTTTAGCAGAATTAAAATCTTTAATTTCTTTTATATTATTAAGATTTTCAACTATACCTTTAATAGACTTTACTGCAATATCTAATAAATCTATAGGAGATTTATCTTTTGCTGAAAATACTAATGATTCATTAATCTCTTTATCTATTTTAGCTTCCGCTAAATATTCTCTAAATGTTTTCATTCTTTCTCCTTTTTATTTTATAAACAATATAGCTATTAAGCTATATCATTTTTTGTTGCTTTAGCACCACTCGCAGGGTCAGATAATTCACCACTTCCAAGAACCCAATCACTGAATGAAAATGTTACATCAAATGTACCGGCTTCATCAGG
>RRZU013619450.1_pt1 | contig 10700 bp, 8 predicted proteins | sample 2165561 | NCBI WGS metagenome assembly RRZU01 (sample SAMN10456909, study PRJNA506462) | wastewater metagenome | isolation source: wastewater sludge | place: USA: Moscow, Idaho | reverse complement strand
ATGACAATACGACTTCCTTCCCGAGAAACCGCGAAGTCACGCACATTCATACCCTGGAGTCCGGGGGCAGCCACCGTCAAGGGCTCCATCTCCAGTGCCGTTGATACCGTGAGACTGCCATTGTTTGCTCGTTCACCAGACCAAATCCACCCCAGAGAGTCGAAGGAGGGGGCGATGAGACTTGCTCCAGTGGTCAATGTTCGTACGTTTCCGGTCGCACCATCGATAGCCACCAGTTCCGTACCTGAGCGAGCTAAGGCAGCATAAGAGGACGGGGGTTTCTGGTAGGCCACGGCCAGATCGGTGAGGCCCAGGTCTGCGAAAGCTGGATTAGCCGGGACCGACTCAATCTTATCTTGATCCACCACCGTGCCCGGCACACCACCTGAAATCACCGAAAGCGGATAGGAACCGTAGGGGTAGTCAGAAAGTTCCAGTACTACTTCCTTATCGAGAACCTCACCCGGCACTGAGATCTGCACCGATTGAATCGAGGAAAAGGCAAGCAAAGTACTCCGCACCTGAGCCAGCATGAGCGAACGCTGACGCTGCGGGATCGCAAGAACATTCGGGGACAACTCGACGTGGGCAACGCCGTCGTCGATCTGCAGATTCTTGGTCAGTCGAGTATCTTCCGGAACCGCTGATGTCACCCCGTCACTCAGCCACGGGGAAGGACCAGAAAGAAGCGCATGGAGGGCGCGGCTCGGAGCCTCTCGACGCGGGAACCAGTGCAGATCAGCGACAAGTGAATCCGTGGCCGAGGCCAAGAAGTAGACCGGCGCCTCGGCATAGAGCTGCCCGAAGAACATCCTTTCGGCAAGGAAAATTCCGTTATCGAGGTTGACGATACGCCACTCGCCCTCCTGATTCTTCGCCAGCGAAAAGTCTGCGTTGAAGACGGCGTTGTTGGCCGATTCCGTATAGATGCCGGTCTCCGAGAGCGTCCCCAGGGAGCTGACTCGCGCCCGTACCCCGCCGCTCTCCGTCACCGTAGTTTGAATATTCTGGCTCTCCGGGTAGACCCGTACTTCGGTCTTCGGATCCCAATCGGCCGACGTTGAGGGCATAAGATATTGGCGTGCCACCGCGTAGTCATCCTCACCGCCTGCTCGGCAGGCAACAAGGAAGTAGTCGACGATTTCTTGGGGCGTGGCGCCCTCGGGCGGCGGCTGGCCCACTAGCGCCACATTGCCTCCCTCGTTCTTCGAGGGATTGACCGCGTGGACATCACCGGAGCGGGGCAGGCTAGAACAGGCGGACAAGAGCAGTCCGAGTACCGCCAGCACAGCAAGAAATCGGCTCTTACGCATGCGGAGCCTCCCGGGGTTCGGTGTCGTTGTGTCTCGACAGATCATCGTGTTCAGATGGGCGCACAGGTTCATTTTGGGCTCCCGCGAGATGCGGCTCCGGGACCGTTGCCGCCGCATGAACCTGAGGTAGACCGGATGACTCGGCACCTCCCGGCGAACTTACCTCGGAATGCATGGACGAGTCGGCGCTCTCCACGGCGGAATCCACATCCCAGGGATCCTCAGCTGCCATGACGGACAGGGACAGCGGAGCGCTCAACTTCATCCGCGGCTCACGCGGTAGGGTCAAGAGGAAGGTGGTCCCTACTCCAAGAAGTCCCACACATTGCAACCGGCCACCGTGGAGCATCGCATCCTCACGGGCAATCGTGAGCCCCAATCCCGTGCCTCCAGACTTTCTCACACGGGAAGAATCGGCCCTCCAGAAGCGGTCAAACACGTGCGTCGCCTGCTCTTGTGTCAGGCCCACACCGGCATCTGATACTTCAACGGCGACGGCGTCTTCGGCTCCGACCACCCGGATGAGGACGGGTTTGCTTTCCGCGTGCTCCAAGGCGTTGACAACCAGATTGCGAATAATACGTTCAATGCGCCGCGGCTCCACTTTGGCACTCGGGTCACCTTCTGAGCGGATGACCACCGACACTCCATTGGCCTCAGCAAGAATCTGCTGGGAATCCACCACCGCCCGAACGATCCCCAGGAGATCAGCCTTCTCGGTGGCAAGAACCATCGCTCCGGCGTCAAAACGCGAAATCTCCAAGAGATCAGAGAGCATCGTATCTAGATTGATGAGCTGATCATGTTGCAGCTCAGCGCTACGCTTAAGCAGCGGCGGGAGTTCATCACGCTTGTCATAGATGAGCTGACCGGCCATGCGGATAGTGGTGACCGGGGAACGTAGCTCATGCGACACCGCCGAGACAAAAGACTGCTGCACGTTGGACATACGCTCCATACGGGCGAATTGATCGGACAGCGACTCCGCCATCTGATTGAAGGACTCCGCCAGGTGGGCGAGTTCGTCGTCGCCCCGCACGGGCATGCGGGAGTCAAAAGCGCCGTCGGCCAAGCGTTGAGCGTTCCGTGAAGCTTCCTGGACCGGACGCAGAACCATCCCCACCACCAGCCATGTGATGAGGGCGAGAAGGAGGACGAGTACCAGCGCTCCCACACTGAGGATGCCAACAACCAAACGAACGGTAGATTCCTGCTGCTCCAGCGAGTACACGACGTAATACTCGAAGGTTCCCGCACCCTGCACGTTAATGGGCGCCCCCACAATGATCCCCGGGTTCGTCGCACCATCAGCGTTGGCAAGCGCCACAGACTGCCAATGAACCGAGTCCGAGGAAGGGACCGCCGCACGCATCTCAGGAGAAATGAGTCCGTGGATCTGGACGGCAGAATCCGTCACAGCCTCCAACACAGGAAGAGTGGTGTCATCTTGACTCGGAGCGCGAAGCAAAGCCGCCCCCATGACCGAACGCCGCGGATCATACTGCGCTTGGATAATCTCCGAGGCCGCCTGCTGAATCTGGCTGGAGGTCGGGGAATTCATAGCATCAAAATACGCTTGCGCCCCGGCACGGGAGGAGGCGAACAGGTCCACAACCGAGGTGACCGAACGGTCGAAGAGCTGGGACCGCACCTGGCTCACGATAACGCCACCTGCGGTCAGCATCGATACCAGCCCGGCAGCCATCACCAAGCTCACCACGCGTACCGTCAGCGACGAGCGCCACCAGGTGCCCATAGACAGCACCCGGCGGCGTAGAGCTTCACCGAAACTCCGCCGCGGGTGCTGGCGATAGGGAACTACTCGATCATCACGGCTCACTAGATGAGTGCTCCGATCACTCCTGTACAGCCCCAGCGCGGTAACCCACACCCCTGATGGTCAAAACGACCTCCGGGTGGTCCGGATCCTTCTCCACCTTCGAACGCAAGCGCTGGATGTGGACGTTGACGAGCCGCGTATCGGCAGAGTTGTGCCGGTAGCCCCACACCTGCTCCAGCAACTCCTCACGAGAAAAGACCTGCCACGGCTTACGAGCCAGGACGGCGAGAAGATCAAACTCAAGCGGGGTGAGGCGCAGATCCTTGCCGCCGCGCAGAACCTGATGCCCCTTGAGGTCAACCGTCAGGTCAGCCACGCGCAGCGTTTCAGATTCCGGTTCCTGCCGACGTAGGCGCGTCTTCACACGAGCAAGCAATACCGAGTTCTCAAACGGCTTGGTCACGTAATCATCCGCGCCGGCTTCCAGGCCCGCAATCACGTCAAGTGAGTCGGTTCGGGCGCTCATCATGATGATGGGGACATCCGATTCCTCGCGCAAATGCTTACAGACAGTCACGCCATCGAGACCGGGAAGCATCACGTCGAGCAGCACAAGATCCGGGCGCTCGACACGGTACAGTGCTACCACGCTCGAACCATTGGCGCAGACGGTTACGTCATATCCCTCGGACTCGAGTAGGAGCGCCACCATCTCCGAAATGCCAGGGTCGTCATCCACGACGAGAATGCGAGTACTCATGTGTTCTATATTCTCACGTAACATCCATTGATGTGGACTTGCCCGGGCGCGAGCCGCGCCACTGAGCACTCCTCATCACACGACCAGGTCAGTCAATAACTCGGGCTTCAAAGGACAGGAGGATAGGAACTCCGTCTGTCACAGGATAAGCGTAGCGGGGGCCCTCCGCATTGGTTGAGACCAACTCCGGGGAGCCATCCTTGCGCGTATACCACTCCAATGTAGCACCGGTTTCCGGGCATCGTAGTGCGTCATCAATCCAGCTGGGCAGCATACTATTCACTCGAGTTCTCCTGAGAATCGGGGACGACGGCGAGGCGGCCATCGTTCTTGGGAAGTGCGGCTGCACGGATATCAGCCCGCGAGCGCGTTGGTTCGGGGACGTTACGGCGGGCCGCAGCGCGGATCGCATTCGCAAGCGCCATGAGATCAGAATCGGAGGGTGGGGCAGGTTCAAACTCGGTCACCAATCGCACCATTGACCAGCCGCGGGGCACCGTCACAGAATGTGCATGATAAGCACAGAGGTCCAGGGCTCCGGGTTCGGGGGTGGGCGACAGCGGACCCAACACGGCCGTTGCTTCCTCGTACCCGTAGGTCATGGTGGCCACAGCAGCGTCGTGGCAGTTCTGGCGCGAACATTCTCGGACGTGTCTCACAGTCTCCAACGTTACCACCGCTTCCCGAGGCACGAAGGACAGGGTTTGCACACGACAACCCCGGCGAATAACCGCGACTTTCTGTATAAGAGATCCCGCGCAGAGGTCTTGGCCTACTACGGATGTCACGGAATCTTGCCCGGCGGCGTGAGGACTTCGTCCTCTAACAACGTCCTTATCCTCACCATCGAGTGCAAACACTCGTGGTTTCGGATTTCGTCGTTGTGTCCACTCACCGGGTAGAACCTTTCGACCCAGCTCATTCGGCCACGCACGGTAGGCTTACCGTATGCCCATGAACATTCCGCCTCTGCGCACCCAGGCACGCCGGCGTGATAGACACGGCCGGGGGATGCGCGGCCCAGTTATCCCAGGCCATGTTCCTGCCGCTCGCACCCGGGCGGACAAGTTCGATGATTTCATCGCTTTTGATCTCATGACCTATCGCCGTTTTCTCGGGAACGACATGCGCCACATTGATTACGGTGTCCTTGATGTTCCTGAGAATGATCCAGCTCCTTGGGAAGACGGCGTCCCGCTAGCCCGTTTTCTTCCCTTCGAGAAACCCGCCAAGATTACCGGGCGAATCATCTTTTATCGCATGCCGATCCTGGCGGCGGCCGCAAAAGATCCCTATCCGCGGCTTTTCATCCATTCAGTTGTCACCGAGCAGCTCGCTTCCGCCTTAGGGAAACATCCGGAGGATATTGACTATCTGCGCGGGTAAGAACGATGCTCCCGAACCTGACCATATGGTATGAGTTGCCTTCAGCGGCAGCCGATCACAAAGAATCCCGAATACGATCACAAAGAATCCCGAATAACTGAGCCTTAATGAAATAACCGAGAGAAAATACGCTGGAATAACACTCGGTTATTTCATTTTCCCTCGGTTATTTCATTTTCCCTCGGCTATTCGGGAGGACGGCCCAACTATTCGAGAGGACGGCCCAACTATTCGGGAAGGTAGCCGCCACCAGAGAGAAATCTGACGAGACTGAGCCCATATCGAGCATCTAGTTAGTGGCGGCGATGCGCCCAAATGCATCATCGACCGCGGGAGTGAACACCGGAATCCATTCAATGCCGTCTCCGCCATCTAACGCGACACTGGAGACCGCTCCCGCCAGCACCGGCTGAGACGAAGAGAAAAGAAAACCGACAGCGCCCGCGGGTAGATCCACCGACACGCTTTGCGGTCCCTCAATATCAAGGGGCAGCGACTCCAACTCGCTACCGTTCCACGCCACAGGGACAATCTCAACCTTCGCAGCAGTCTCGGACAGGGAGGTGATGATCGCCGTCGTCGTCGTGTCTCCCGAGGCCAGGGCACCGGAGGTGAGCGGTTCGCGAGCGCTCGCCCAGGCGATATCGCGCGCCCCGGAAGCTGAATCGGGAGTGACGAGAAGCGCTCCCGCGGCGATCGCCTGCTCTGAGGTCACACGCAACGCATAGTTTCCTGGTTTCATACCCGCCAATGAGAGATCGAGGACGGCTCCGGGGGCGACGACGACGTCACTTCCGCCGGTAAGTTCGGCGTCTCCTTCCGGCCCAATAAGTCCCAGCGAAACCTTCGCTTCGACTGGTTCGGTGTTGACGAGGCGCACAGTCGGGGTCGCTGCCGGATCCGCGGGAATCACGATCGCAGGGATGAACAGCGTGCGCCCCTTGTGGGAACCGGAGATAAAGCTCACTCCTCGTGGCTTGGCTCCGTCAATCTCGTTGGTCTGTAGCAGAGCCGCGATTGAACCCGACTCGGTACTGACGTGGACGGTAATGCGGGAGTCTGTAGCGATGAGGCCATCAAGGTCTACTCTCTGCATCGAGTTCGCGGCAATCGCCACGCTACTCATGGTTCCTAACGAGAGAGAGCCGCTCGAACCATGAGCAGTGAGATGAACGGCAACGGGGGTATGCCCCGGATTAAAGAGGAGCAATTGGTTCGAGGTGCCGACGCCGCTGGCCGATCCTACAAACCAGAGATCGACCGCACTGGAAATGCACGGCCCAATGGCAAGTCCGCGGGTATCTCCCGCCCGTGCAGAATAGATGTTTGCGCCAGCAAACTGCTCCTCTTCGTCTCTATCTTTCCGGGCTTGAAATGAACCGACGGCGACCCCACCAGAGGTAGCCTGTGCTCCCTGGGCAAAGGCCACAGCGCCAGGCGTGTCCAGACCCGACCAGGGGAGAAATTCTGTGCTGGAGGCGGCGGTGAGGAACCACGAACTTGCCGTCACGCCTTCATCCAGCTGTGTGACATTCACGCCCTGGCCGAGAGTGCGCTCGAAACCTCCCGGGCAGAAGGCCTGCACATATTCTGCTCCACTCTCGATGGTGGGAACAACGATGGTGCGTTGCGGTGTGGGTAACATGGCCACGGCAAGTCCCGAGACCCCTCCGACCAGAGCGAGGGCAGCCAGCGACGTGACAATCTGACGAATTCTCATACCCAGGCCTGCTTCCGTCGGCGGGTGGGGAGAGCGAGAACCAACGCCACGCTCAGGACAGCAACTTGGCTATAGAACATCCACGGTATCGCTCCACCATAGTGAATCCGCAGGTGACCACCGCGGGCAGGTAACTCCCACGTTTGCCGCCATCCGTCGCGTACAGCTACGAGGGCGACGCCGTCGAGCATGGCACCCCATCTGGCATCCGCGCGTTCACTCAACACCAGACGGCGGTCTTCTCCCCCGGCGGGGATATCCAGGCGTGAGCCGATGCGCCCTGAGGTGAGAGAGACGCTCTCTTCGCCGTCGTCAATCCGCAGACGGGAAGTGCTCAGCGCATCCGCCGGGCCAGTTCCCACTCGCACCCGCCAGAAGGCTCCCGAAGCATTCTCCGTGACGAACTCCAGTCCCCCAACACCACCCAGTCGCGATATGAGGGCCTTGCGGGCATCCTCATTATCTGAGGCCGGAACGAACACATGTGATATCGCGTGCTCTCCGAAGATTTGCGCCGTACCGGTACTACTTGGGTCGGCAAGAGCGTGGGCCAGCTCTTCGCGGGCCTCACCCAAGCCCGCCGCTTCCGGCGAAAGATTCATGAGGCCAGCGACCATACTGTTGTCATGGAGCTGGGCGCCCGGGCCCCGTAGCACGCTGATCACACTGCCCTCATCGCTTGGCCTGATCTCTAGCACACGGGAGCGGTAGTCGCTGCGCTGTTCGGCAACGGCAACCGCGGGAAGGGGGTTTGCCACGGCAGATTCCAGCGGAACATTCCCCCGCAATGATTCTTCAGCCCACACGCCAACGTATCCGATACCAGACAGTGCCACACCCAGTGCGGCACTCGCGGCGGCGATACGACGCCATCCGGGCATTTCGAGCGAGATCCGCACACTCTCGCCGCCGCCCAGCAGCACCAGCCAGAGTCCAAGAACTGCCAAGGAAAGGCCCATTCCCGGCCATGCCGTCGCAACCGAGAGCGCAGGTACTTGAGAAACAACGGCGACATCGGTTACCGCGCAAGCCATCGCCCACATCAAACCGAGGCCAACGGCAATCCAACCGCCTACGATCCAGCCGCGGCGATGCGATCCCGCCAGCAGTAACAACGCCGGAACAACAAGCAATACGGTGGCGATGATGGAGAGAAGGCCGGAGATTCCCCCGAGCGCTACTAGAGTTGTCCCGAAACCGGACGCCGTCGTCGCGTCATGCACTGATGTCGCAGGTGAAAAAGTAAGAATATCGAGAGCCGTGACAGGGGCTGCAAGCGGACTTCCCGGGCTGGCAAGAAGGAACTTCCACCCCGCCTCCACACGAGCCGCGGAAAGCACAGTGGGAGCGAGTAATGCCAGCGTGGGCACCGGGATCCACAACCACCGCCACGCTTTGCGGTACAACGTCACCGCGAGCGCCGGAAGAATGAGGAGCGCAGTTGCCGGTGCCGCAGCGCTCATGAGGGCGAGAAGAAGCGCGGTGCGCCCAAGTGCCCGGACGGAAGGGGTGCGCCATGTATCGAGGGCGCACGCCAGCAGCGCCGGTGCCAACACATGCCACACGATCCCGGCGACCTGCCCTGTCGATACCGCAGCAAGAAGCGGCGGGGCGAAGGCCCACACGATAGCCGCAAGGGCACGCAGCGGAGCGGAACTCACAATTCGCCCGGCGGCCCAGTAGGCGACCGCCGCTGCCAGCACAATGCCGGTCATGATGAGGCCGCTAGCCACCACCCCGAGCGATCCCCCCAACGGCATAGTCAGGAGTACCAAAGGACCAAGCGCCAACCACAGAGCATCGACCGGGGTAGCAAAACCAGCCCCGGCGGGGAGCCAGCCTGAGGCGGCCATGGCGGCCAGATCACGAAAACTCGACACATCAGGAAGCAAAGCGCCCCCGGTGAGGACACCTCGTCCTATGAGCGGGATAAGGCCCGCGACACTCCCGAGAACGGCGACCGCCAGGGTGACCGTCACCCAGATACGACGCGATCTCTGAGCAGCGGCTAGTTCGCGCAATTCCAAGGGCCCAGGCATCCCCACCATGGCGGCCGCATCCGCCTGGGACTGGCGGATGCGGCGCTGCGCCAGCCACACCTCGCGGGGAGAATCTTCCACCGTGCGAAGTGTCGATCGAGGTACCCGGATGGCCACACGCAAGCGGCGGCGCGCTTTCATCGCCGAAGGAAGCATTCTCCAAAAGCGGACGGCCCCTGTTAACTCCGGCAGCGCATGGCGCACGTCCTTAGAAATAAGCCGCCCCACCGCTCGGATCGGCGCCAGAAGGAGCTGTCCCAGCACAAGGAAAACGAAGACGAGGCCCGGAGCGGCCACCGCCGCGTTGTAGAGCTGAGCGCTACGACGGCTCGCGAACGTGACGCTCGTGGGAGCATCCAATGAGGCCCGCGCGTGCGCAATCACCGCACGTGGCTCTACCACGACACGCCATCCCCCTGCCCACAGGCGACGCGAGAACTCCAGACCATCACCATAGGGGCCGAGAGCCGGATCAAGGCGCCCCACAGCGTCGAATGCCTCGCGACGTACCAGCATGGCCACACTGCCCACCCCAAGAACATCCTCGCGATAGTCCAACTGCCCCTGGTCAAACTCATCGGGCTCAATCTCGGGCACTCGGCGCGCCGAACGGGTGGCCCGAATCCCCACTTCAAAGAGGTCGCGGTGATCGTCCCACGCCACCTGTTTGACACCCACGGCACCAATCTTCGGACTGGTCGCGGCAAGTTTTCCTTGAAGGTCAAGGCAGGAGGGGCGAGGTGCACCGTCTCCGTGCAGCAGCCACAACCAGGGTTCCTCGCCGTCGACAGCGGCGTTCACCGCCTGCGCAAAGTTCTTGGCATGGGGATCAACGAGGACGCGCGCCGTCGTCGCCCATACTGGATACTCGGACAGAATCTTCTCAATGTGGGCCCGGTCCGATTCTCCCGAGGCCCCTGCAAGCACAATTGTCAGCCGGCTCGGATGACGTTCCTGTGCCGCAATTGCTCGCAGAGTATCGGTTACGTACTGATCGTCTGCCCGGGTGACGAGAACGGCGAGAACGTCTTCACGGGCAGGAGGAGTCAGAGAATCCAAACCTTAGGCACCCAGTCCGCTTACTCGGCGGCGCTCGCGGGAGAGCCTGCGACGATCGTTATCGGACATTCCACCCCAAATGCCGTGGCGAATGTCATGAGAAATGGCATATTCCAAGCACTCCGTCTGCACCATGCACTGGGAACACACGCTGGTCGCGGGGGTAGTAGAGCCACCCTTTTCAGGGAAAAAGATATCGGGATCCGTTTCCGCACAGAGGGCAAAATCCTGCCAAGCAAGCTGCTCGCCAGACGCGGTTCCGTACCCCAGGTTGAAAATGCCCAGCATGAACTCCTGCTGTTCGTCCGCGCTGAGCTCATGCGGCCCAAGCTGCGGAACGGGAGTCCATTCGGACGATACTCGCATCGCGGGGTCTCCTTGTCGGAAAATTGGGTGATGTCCACCTAGAATTACACGCGTGTCGTCCGGTGAAGTCAAGGCGAAAGCAGTAGGTTGGATTATTTCATCAGTCTTTTCCCAGTATCAGGAGAACTTTGGTGTTCACTGTCCAAATCGTGACACCATGGAACCATGACTGATTCCATCGCACTCGCCAATATTGCTGAGCGTGCGGCTCGTTCCGTCTCTGACTACCTCATCTCCGCCTTCCGCTCTCCGGGAAATGTGAAGTACAAGGCCGACT
>RRZU011974960.1_pt1 | contig 10700 bp, 10 predicted proteins | sample 2165561 | NCBI WGS metagenome assembly RRZU01 (sample SAMN10456909, study PRJNA506462) | wastewater metagenome | isolation source: wastewater sludge | place: USA: Moscow, Idaho | reverse complement strand
CGCGGCTGTTCCAGTCCTCGTGGGCGCGCAGGATCGCGGCGTGCAGCCGGTCCAGCCCCTTGCCCGTCCGGGCCGAGACCGTCACCAGCGGCGCGCCCCTGAGCTGCGGCAGCAGCCGCTCGAACGCCTCGCGCAGTTCGTTCAGCTTTTGCGGCTTGTCCTCTTCAAGGTCCCATTTGTTCGCGGCGACGACGACGGCGCGGCCCTCGGTCTCGGCAAAGTCGGCGATGCGCAGATCCTGCTGTTCAAACGGGATATCCACGTCCAGCAGCACGACCACGACTTCCGCAAAGCGCACGGCGCGCAGGCCATCGGCGACCGACAGCTTTTCCACCTTGTCGGTGACGCGCGCCTTCTTGCGCATCCCGGCGGTGTCGAAGATGCGCACCGGCGTGCCCATGAAATCCGCGGTCACGCTGATCGAATCGCGGGTGATGCCGGCCTCGGGGCCGGTCAGCAGCCGGTCCTCGCCCAGGATCTTGTTGATCAGGGTCGATTTTCCGGCATTGGGCCGGCCGATCACCGCGATCTGCAAGGGCTTTTCCAGGGTCGGACGCCAATCCTCGACCTCGTCGCCATCCTCGACCGCGACATCGGTTTCGGGGGCCTGCTGGACGTTCCGGGCCTCGAACTCTTCGGCCAGCGGCAGCAGGGCGCGGTAAAGGTCGTCCATGCCCTCGCCATGCTCGGCCGACAGGCGCAGCGGCTCGCCCAGACCCAGCGCATAGGCCTCAAGCGCGCCGGATTCGCCGGCGCGGCCCTCGGCCTTGTTGGCGGCAAGGATGACGTGGCGCGCGCGCTTGCGCAGGATGTCGGCGAAATATTCGTCCGCCGGGGTCACGCCCACCCGCGCGTCGATGACGAACAGGCAAACGTCGGCCTCATCCACGGCGCGCTCGGTCAGGCGGCGCATCCGGCCTTGCAGGCTGTCGTCATCGGCCATTTCCAGCCCGGCCGAATCGACGACGATAAAGCGCAGGTCGCCAAGGCGGCCCTGCCCCTCGCGCAGGTCGCGGGTGACGCCGGGCTGGTCGTCGACCAGCGCCAGCCGCTTGCCGACAAGACGGTTGAACAGCGTGGACTTGCCGACATTCGGGCGCCCGACAATGGCAAGGGTAAAGCTCATCTGAAGGCCATAAGCTGGCCGTCATGGCTGACGACGTAAAGCGTCTGACCGGCGATGGCGGGGGCGGTGGCGGCGCCGCCGGGGATTTCGGCCGTGCCGATCAGCGTGCCCGAATTCGGGTCGAAGACGCGCAGATAGCCGTCGGATGAGGCGATATAAAGCCGGTTCCCGGCCAGCACCGGCCCGTAATGGTTCCAGACCTTGCTTTGCTTGCGCACCTTCTGTGCGGTGAAATAGGGCAGCTTCTGCGCCCAGACCCGGGTGCCGGTCGCGGCATCAAGCCGGATCAACTGCGCCTGGTCGTTGACCAGAAAGACCGAATTGCCGACCGCCAGCACCGGGCTGGAGGCCCCCTCGCGCGCCGACCATTTCATCGCGCCGGTGGCAAGGTCGAAGGCGGCGGTGCGGCCCGAACTGGTGCCGGCATAGACGGTGTCGCCGACGATGACCGGATCGCCCGTCATGTCGCGGAAAAGCGCGATAGAGCGACCCACGCGCGCGCCTGCAACGTCGCCGCTCCAGATCTGGGTGCCGTTCGCGGCGTCGACGGCCATCACCTGTCCGGTCGCCATCGGGAAGATCACGGTCGAGCCCGACACCGCCGGCGCGGTCACGCCCATCACGCCCGCCATGGCGTCGTTGCCGAAGATGCGCCACAGCACCTTGCCGTCATTGGCGCGCACCGCCCAGCCGCCGGCATCGCGGCCGACGACATAGACGACGCCATTGGCGACGGTGGGGGCGCCGCCGATGGGGGCATCGACCTTCTGGCGCCAGGCGATGCCGCCGGTGCGCGCGTCCAGCGCCACCAGTTCGCCATAGCCGGTGGTGGCAAAGACGCGGTTGCCCTCGAACGCGAGGCCGCCGCCCGAGGCGCTTTCGCCGGTCTCGGTCGCCGGGCGCAGGTCGGTGCTCCAGACGCGGCCGCCGCCGGTGGTGGTGCCGGTGACGGTGGCGCGGCTGTCCATGGTGAAGACCAGCCCCGCCGCCACGATCGGGTCGGCGGTGATGCGGTGGCGGCGGTCCGAGGCCGCGCCGATATCGACGGCAAAGACACGGGCCGTGCCGGCGCCGATCGCCTCGTTCCCCGAGGCGTGCAGCGCATTGCCCGCCCGCTGCGGCCAGTCGCTGTTGCCGCGCACCGGCGGCAGCGACAAGGCGACGTTGGCGGTGGTGATCCCGCCCTCGGCGGCAGGTCCGTCGGGGGACAGCACGGCGCGCGGGTCCAGCCGCTCGCCCTGCAAAATCTCTTCGCGCTGAATGCAACCCGGAAGGATCGTCAGGCCCGCAAGGGCAGCGATCAGGGGCAACCTCGTCATCGCTCTCTCCATCTTAGCGCGGCGGGGCCGGCTGTCTGTTCACTGTCACTCTACCGGCGGGGCAGGCATGGGCTGCGGGCCGGGTCCGCTTTTCGGTTCGGCCACGGCGCCAAGGGTAATCATCATCTCGGAGAGGCGGCGACGCAAGGGCTCGGAAAGGCCGTCCTTTTGCTGGATCTGGCCGATCAGGGTGATGGCGTCGTCCTTGCGGCCCGCGCCGATCAGGGCGACGGCCTTCTGCTCCAGCGCCAGCAGTTCAAAGGGCGCGCCGGGCTTCGAGAGATCGGCAAGGATCGTGTCGCGTTCCGCCGCATCCATGGCGGGACCGGCGACCATCACCGCCTTGAGCAGCGCCAGATCGCGCAGCACCGTGTCCCCGGGCACGGCAGCGGCGGCCGCCTTCAGCCGGTCGGCGGCGGGCTGGGTCTGGCCGTCGCCGGCCTCGGTCCCGGCGGCCAGCATCTCGGACAGCGCCTTGCGGGCAGGCTGGCCGGCGGGATCGATGGCGGCCAGCGCCTTGGCCGGATCGTCGCTTTTCTGGGCCGCCAACACCGCATCGCCCCAGGCCTGCGCCTGCGCATCGGCGCGGCTTTTGGCATATTCGCGCCATGCCGCGCTGCCGACGATCAGCAGGATGGCCAGAATGGCGATCCAGCCATAGCGGCGAAATGCGTTGAACAGCCGGTCGCGGCGCAGGTCCTCGGTGACCTCGTCGATGAAGCTGTCGTTCTGATTGGCCATGTCGCCCCCGGGATGTCTTTCGCGCTATCTATACGGGGTTTGAACCATTTGCCAATGGCGCCGCACGCCGCGCCTGCCGGATGCTGGCGGCGGAATAGATGGCGATGGCCGTCCAGATCATGGCAAAGGCGATCATGTGCCAGCGCGTCACCGCCTCGCCAAAGACGAGAACGGCGCAGAGGAATTGCAGCGTCGGGTTCAGGTAGAACATCAGGCCCATGGTCGTCATCTCGACCCGGCGGGCGGCATAACTGAAAAGGACCAGCGGAATCGCCGTGATGACGCCGGAAAGAACCAGAAGAAGCGTCAGGCCCGGCGAACTGCCAAAGGCCAGCGGCGCCGCGCCCGGCACAAGGCCCGCACCCTGCGCGACCAGCCAGGCCAGGGCGACGGGCGTCAGCAGCGCCACCTCGGCCGCGACGGAAAGGACCGGGCCCAGCGGCAGCGATTTCTTGACGACGCCGTAAAGCCCCATGGTGACGGCAAGGGAAAGGCTGATCCACGGCGCGACGCCCAGGCCCCAGGTCAGCAGCGCCACCGCCAGCACCGTCAGCGCCACGGCGAAAGCCTGCACGCGACCCAGCCGTTCACGAAAGATTGCGACGCCCAGCAGGACGGCAATCAGCGGATAGATGTAATAGCCGAGCGAGCTTTGCACGACATGGCCGGTCTGCACCGCCCAGATGAAGACGCCCCAATTGGTCGAGACAAGCAGCGCCGCCGCCGCCACCCGCCCTGCCCAGGGCCCGGTGATGGCGCGGGCAAGCTCGGACAGGCGGCGCTGGATGCCAAGGACGATGAGGAAGAAGACGAGCGACCAGATGGTGCGGTGGGCCAGCACTTCGAGCACGGGGACGCCGGCCAGCGCGTGATAGAAGATCGGCGACAGGCCCCAGGTCACGCAGACCGCGATCATCGCCCAGAAGCCCTTGGTCCATTCGCTCATGCCGGTTCCCCTGTTGTCCGCAAGCCATGGGGCGGATCGCGGGGAAGGACAAGAGGGGGGCGCTGCCCCCGTCGCGCGCGGCGCGACTCCCCCGGGATATTTGGGCATGAAAGAATGGCAAAAGGCCCGCGCGATGGCGGGCCTTCCGGGTGGTTCCGGCTTGGGGTCAGAGGCGCGAGGCCACGTTTTCCCAGTTCACCAGCTTTTCGAGGAAGTTGGTCAGGTAAGCCGGCCGCTTGTTGCGGAAGTCGATATAGTAGCTGTGTTCCCAGACGTCGCAGCCCAGAAGCGCGGTCTGGCCATAGCAAAGCGGGTTCACGCCGTTTTCGGTCTTGGTGACCTTGAGGCTGCCGTCCTTGTCCTTGACGAGCCAGGCCCAGCCCGAACCGAACTGGCCGGCGCCGGCAGCGGCGAAGTCTTCCTTGAACTTGGCGACCGAGCCGAAGGATTCGGTCAGCGCCTTTTCCAGCGCGCCGGGGATGGCGCCGCTTGCCGGGGCCATCATCTCCCAGAACTGCGAGTGGTTCCAGTGCTGGCTAGCATTGTTGAAGATGCCGTTCTGCGCCACGGCGCCGGACTGGAAGGTGCCGGTGACGATGTCCTCAAGCGATTTGCCCTCCCAGTCGGTGCCGGCGATCAGCTTGTTGAGATTGTCGACATAGGCCTTGTGGTGGATGTCGTGGTGGTATTCCAGCGTCTCTTTCGACATGCCGGCGGCGGCGAGCGCGTCATGCGCATAGGGAAGGTCGGGAAGCGTGAAGGCCATGTGCGGTTTCCTTTTCCAACGGTTTCGGATTGATTTTCTGGCACAGGAGCCGTGCCGGGGAAAGACCCTGTCGGCGGATCAACGCCTTGGGGGGCGGGCAGGTTCCTGACCCGTGGCCTGCGCGCCGGGCGAGCCGCAGCGGCCGCTGCCGGTCATGGTGTTGTCATAGCCCCGCGCCGTCGCGGTGATCTGCGCCCCGCCGTCGGCCTTGGCCACCGTCAGGCGATAGTCCAGCCGGTCGGTGCGCTGGCCGGCGGCATTGCGCACCCCGGCCAGGGCCCAGCCATAGCTGCGGCTGTCGCGGGTGTCGGCGGTGACGCGGGCCTGGATCGGGCGGCCGACAAAGGTTTTCAGCACCATGTCGAACACCTCGATCCGGCCGGTATTCGGCCCCGCGGTCTGGCGCGTCAGCATCAGGAAATCGGGCACCCAGCCAGTGCCGCTGTCATCGGTCATCTGGCACATCATCACCACCGGATCGCTGCCGCGGGGTCCGGCCTGCGCCTGCAGCAGCGGGGTCGCCGCCGTCAGCAGGGTGGCGGCAAGGGCGGGGGCGACGAAGGCGGAAAGGCGCATGGAATCAACTCTTGGCTTTGGGTCAAGAGATAGGCCGCCTGCGCCGCGCCGCAAGGTCTGAAACCTAACGCGGCTCCAGATGGCTGCCGGGCATGGCGGCACCGGTCAGGATGCCCCGAAGGTAATCGGTGATCGAGCGGAAGCCGATCAGCACATAGCCCTGCGGCTCGCGCCAGATGGCGCAGGCGGCCTGCGCGGCGCGGGTGCGGCGCAGCCCGTCGACGGGCAGCGAGGCCAGTTCCGTCGGGCAAAGCTTTTCCAGCACCTGCAGGGCGCGCGCGCCTTCGATGCGGAAGGCGGCGCGCATGTCGCTGACATCGGCCAGCAGCGCGTGTTCGCCCGCCAGCGCATCGGTCAGCGCCGCCAGCGCCGGTGCCAGTTCGGCGCGCGGCAGCACCAGCAGCAACTCGTCCGGCGACATCCAGCCCAGGCGGCGGCTGCCGTCGCTGGTGGTGGCGCCGCGTGCCGGGATTGCCAGCCCCGCCGCGCCGGCGATCGCATCGCCCGCCCGGTCCAGATCGGCCCGGATCTGGATCATGCCAAGCCCGTCGATCTGCGAGATCCTTGCCAAAGCCTCAGCCATTCGCGCGGCTCCCTTCCTTGTCGTAAAAGACCGGATCGACGATCCGCGCCTTGTAGGTTTCCTGGCCTTCGACGGGGAACTCCAGCACCTCGCCCATGCGCTCGGGTCCATGCAGGACCACCCCCATGGCGATGGGCGCGTTCAGCGTCGGCGACATGTAGGTCGAGGTCACCCGTCCCTGCGTGCGGCGCTGGCCATTGGCGTTCACGCCCTCGGCCACCGCCAGCGCGCCATCGGGCAGCACCCGGCCGTCAAGGCTTTCCAGCCCCACCAGCCGCCAGCGGTCGGGGCTGGCCATGAAGCTGCGTTCCTGCGCGCGCTTGCCGATATAGTCGGTCTTCTTCTTCGAGATCGCCCAGCCAAGGCCAAGGTCCTGCGGGATCACCGTGCCATCGGTTTCGTCGCCGATCATGATGAAGCCCTTTTCGGCGCGCATGACGTGCATCGCCTCGGTGCCGTAAGGGGTGATGCCCAGATCGGCGCCGGCCTCTTGCAGCTTTTGCCACAGTTCCAGCCCGCGATTCGCGGGGACCGCCACCTCGAAGCTGAGCTCGCCCGAGAAGCTGATGCGATAGACGCGGGCGGGGATGCCGGCGATCTCGCCCTCGGCCCAGCCCATGAAGGGCAGCGCCTCGGGCGACAGGTCCATGCCGCCCAGCCGCTCCAGCAGCACGCGCGCCTTCGGGCCGACCACGGCGACCTGCGCCCATTGTTCGGTCACGTTGGCGGTGTAAACCTTCCAGTCCCACCATTCGCATTGCAGCCAGTCCTCGAAATGGCCGTGCATGCGGTCGGCGCCGCCGGTGGTGGTGTGGACCAGCCAGGTGTCTTCGGACAGACGCGCGGCGACGCCGTCATCGACAAGGAAGCCGTTCTCGTTGCAGATCAGGCCATAGCGGCACTTGCCGACCGGCAGCGAGGACATCATCCCGGTATAGATCATGTCAAGGAACCTGCCCGCATCCGGACCCTTGACGATGATCTTGCCCAGCGTCGAGGCGTCCAGCGTCCCTACCCCGGCGCGCACGGCGCGGATTTCGCGCGCCACCGCGTCGGCGTGGCTTTCGCCGGCCTTCGGATAGCAATAGGCGCGGCGCCAGTGGCCGACCGGCTCCCAATGGGCGCCGCGGGCCTGGTGCCAGTCATGCATCGGCGTCTTGCGCAGCGGCTGGAACAGGTCGCCCCGCGCCTCGGCGGCGATGGTGCCAAAGGTCAGCGGCGTATAGGGCGGGCGGAAGGTCGTGGTGCCCGTCGCCGGGATCGGCTGGTTCAGCGCGCCCGACAGGACCGCCAGACCGTTGATATTGCTGACCTTGCCCTGATCGGTCGCCATGCCCAGCGTGGTGTAGCGCTTGGTATGCTCGACGCTGGCATAGCCCTCTTGTGCGGCCAGTTCGACATCCGACACCTTCACGTCGTTCTGGAAATCCAGCCACATCTTGAACTTCATCTTGCGGGTGGCGTGGGCGGGCATGACCCAGACCGGCATGACCGTCGCCTCGGGCGCGGCGCCGGTCAGGTCGGCAACCGGCAGATCGCCTGCCGCCGCGCCCGCACAGCTTGCCATCGCCTTGCCATCGGCGCCGGTCGGCGGCCGCGCCGGGTCGGGGGCGAAGAAGCTTTGCGTCTCGCTCCAGTTCAGCTTGCCGCCGCAATGGCTCCACAGGTGGACGACCGGGGACCAGCCGCCGGACATGGCGACGCAGTCGGCCTCAAGCTCGCCGGTGACATCGCCCGAGCCGGACTGCGCGCAAAGCTTCACGCCCTCGACCGCCATGCCGCCCTTGACCCCCGCTATACCGGTGCCGGTCAGGACCTGGACGCCACGCGCGCGCACCGCATCAGGCAGCGCGCCCGAGGCATTGGCGCGGGCGTCGATCACCGCCGGCACCGCAAGCCCCGCATCCAGCGCCGCCAGCGCGGTGCGATAGGCGTCGTCGTTATTCGTCACCACCACGATGCGGCGACCCGGCGCCACGCCGTAATTGTCGATAAAGTCGCGCACGGCCGAGGCCAGCATCACGCCCGGCACGTCATTGCCGGCAAAGCTGAGCGGGCGTTCCAGCGCGCCGGTCGCCACCAGCACATGCCCGGCACGGATGCGCCACAGGCGCTGGCGCGGGATGCCGGCATTGGGGTCGTGATCGGCCAGCGATTCGCGGGCCAGCAGATAGCCGTGGTCGTAAAGCCCGGTCGCCATGGTGTTGCGGCGCAGGGTGACATTCGGCAGCGCGCGCAGCTCGGCCAGCAGCGCATCGGTGCGCGCCTGCCCGTCGGCGTGATCGGTCGGCGTGCGACCGCCCCAGTTCGGGGTCTGCTCAAGCACCAGCACCGACTTGCCCTGACGCGCGGCCTCAAGCGCGGCGTTCAGGCCGGCGATGCCGCCGCCGACCACGACCAGATCGACATGCGCATAGGCCTGTTCGTACTTGTCCGGGTCGGCATCGGTCGGCGCCTTGCCCAACCCGGCCGAGCGGCGGATGATCGGCTCGAACACATGTTTCCAGAAGCCGCGCGGATACATGAAGGTCTTGTAATAGAAGCCCGCCGGGAAAAAGCGGTAAAGCCAGTTGTTCACCGCGCCGACATCGGCGGTCAGGCTGGGCCAGCAGTTCTGCGGCACCGTGACCATGCCGGCGACAAGCGGCGTCGTGGTGGCGCGCTGGTTCGGCTCGAACCGGCCGCCCTGGCCAAGGCCCAGCAGGGCGTTCGGTTCCTCGGCGCCGCTGGCGATGGGGCCGCGCGGGCGGTGATATTTGAAGCTGCGCCCCATCAGCATCTGGCCATTGGCCAAAAGCGCCGAGGCCAGCGTGTCGCCGACCACGCCGCGCAACTGGCGGCCGTCGAAGCGGAACGGAAGCTGATAGGCGCGGTCGATCAGGCGGCCGCCCTGCGGCAGGCGGAAAGGTCCGGTCTGGGTCATGCTTTCGGGCTTTCGTCAGAGAGGGTCTTGCTGTCAGTCCAGTCGGGCTGCCAGTCCGGGCGCGCGGCGCGGATGGCGGCGACGACCTCGGCGGGGGGATGCGAATTCTGCGCCTTGTAGGTGGCAAAGACCTGCAAGGTGGCGGTGTCACGCGCGGCAAGGAACCACTTGCCGCAGCCATAGGCATGGCGCCAGCGCTCGAAATGCACGCCTTTGGGGTTCTTGCGGGCGAACATATAGGCCTCGAACTCGGCATCGGTCGAGCCGGGCCCATAGCGTTTCAGATGCGCCTCACCCCCGGGGGCAAGTTCGGTTTCCTCGGCCGCAATGCCGCAATAGGGGCAGGTCAGGGTCAGCATCGGTCACTCCTTCGCGGGCAGGTCGCGCACGCAGTCCAGCGCCCAGCCGGTCAGGCGGGCACGCGTGGCGTCATCGGACAGCAGGTCGTCATGCAGCCAGACATAGCCGGGTTTCGCACGCCCGCCATGGATCATGGCCGAGGTGCCCGGCAGCGCCAGCGCATCGTCATTTCGGGATTTGCCCACGCGATACATCGCGCGCCCCTGACGGGCGGCGCAGATCATGTTGCCATGGGCAAGAAAACAGAGGCCGCCGAACATCGGCTTTTCCGACAGGCCCGGCAATTCGCCAAGGTCGTCGCGCATGACCTCTTCCAGACCGGGATCGCGGGTCATCGCGTCACCCCCGGCAGTGCGGCAGTCTCCGGGGGGCGATGCGCCCCCCGGACGTTCTGGACCGGGCAGCCGGCAGAAGCCGGCGCCCCTCGGACCTTAGTTGGTGGCCGGTGCGGCGGGCGCGGTGCCAGTGGCCGGAGCAGGCTCGGCCGGAGCAGTGCCAGCAGCGGGTGCTTCGGCAGCGGGCGCGGTGCCAGCGGCAGGAGCCTCGGCAGCAGGGGCAGTCGTCGCGGCCGGCGCGGCAGGCTCGGTTGCAGCCGGAGCAGCGGGCGCAGTCGCGGCGGCCGGTTCGCTGGCGGCAGGCTTCTCATCCGGTGCGGTGCCCGAGGACACGAACCAGTAGACGATTGCCAGCACGACGACGACGGCGCCGATGATAAGCCCGAGGTTGCTCTTTTTCTGTTCGGCCATGAGGTCAGCTCCTTGATCATGGTATGTGTCCGATCAATTCGCCAAAGGCCAATAAGTTTCCATGCTTGCGCAGAAATCTTGCCGCATCCCGCGAATATTTGGCGGGAACCGGCAGGATACCCGAAAAAGCCGGCAATTTTCTGCCAGACGCCCGCATCAGTGCGCCACCCCCGCGGCGACGCTTTCATCGATGAAACGTCCCTCGACAAAGCGGTTCAGGCCGAATTCGGCGGCCAGCGGCCCCGGCTGGCCACGCGCGATCAGGTCGGCCATCGCCCAGCCCGAGCCGGGGATCGCCTTGAACCCGCCGGTGCCCCAGCCGCAGTTCACGAAGATGTTTTCGACCGGGGTCGTCGACAGGATCGGCGAGCGGTCGCCGGTCATGTCCACGATGCCGCCCCATTGCCGCAGCATCTTCAGCCGCGACAGCATGGGGAAGGTCTCGATCAGGGCGCGGACGGTTTCCTCGACATGCTGCCAGCTTCCGCGCTGGGTATAGTTGTTGAAGCCGTCGGTGCCGCCGCCGATGACCATTTCGCCCTTGTCGGATTGCGACAGATAGCCGTGGACGGTGTTGGCCATGATGACCAGATCGCAGCAGGGCTTGATCGGCT
>RRZU010042885.1_pt1 | contig 10700 bp, 11 predicted proteins | sample 2165561 | NCBI WGS metagenome assembly RRZU01 (sample SAMN10456909, study PRJNA506462) | wastewater metagenome | isolation source: wastewater sludge | place: USA: Moscow, Idaho | reverse complement strand
TGCGACCGATGAAGCACCGGCTTGACTCCAAGCGTAAGCATTAACCATTTTCGGAATTCTAACTGTATGAATCAGTGCCAAATGATCGATAACGCGATGCGCAACTGCCGCAAGTGCGCCAACGTTTTCGCTCAATACCCGGTTGATCCTCGCGTTAACGCTGCTTGCGTAGAGCCGCGTCCGATTGTGACGGGAATTCTTCCGAAGCCAGTGATGCTGATCGGGCAGGCGCCGGGACTCACCGAGTACGAAACGGGGAAGCCATTTCAAGGCGATGCTGGAAAAGGCATTCGGACAATCTTTGACGAACTCGGATTGCCGCGTTCCAAATTTGACGAACTGGTGTATTCATCGGCGGTAATCAAGTGCTTTCCTGGCAGCAAGAAAAAATTGCGAAAAGGAAAGGTCCGTGAGGATGTATTGCCCTCCGCGGAAATGATTCGTAACTGCCAACCGTTCTTTGAGGGGCAAATCCAGTTGGCCGATCCGCAGATCGTCGTGACCTTGGGGGGATTGCCACTCAAAGCCTACCTCAAGCTTACTGGGCGTAAATCGAGTGAAGCTCGGCTCGAGAAATTCATTGGGAAGAAGGAGATTTGGAACGGCCGCGCGGTCATTTTCTTCCCCCACACGTCTGGCGCTTCTCGCTGGCTAAACGAACCACAGAACCGTCGTCTGCTTCAACAAGCTAAAGCTCTGCTTCGATCCGAAATGATCGAGTGCGGCATTACTACCCCATAAGGATTCTGTTGTGATTACCAACCAACTCAAGAACGACATCGATAAGCTCTGGACAGAATTCTGGACCGGCGGCATTACCAATCCACTCACCGTCATCGAGCAGATTTCCTTTCTGATGTTCGCCCGCTTGCTCGATATCGACGAAACCCGCCACGAAAAGCTTGCTGGCCGTACGGGCAAATCGCCACACAAGAACTTCGGTCCTGACCAGCAAAGCCTGCGCTGGAAGAACTGGAGTGAATACGGTGGTGACGAAATGCTGCGCCATGTACGCGATCAGGTTTTCCCTCATCTGCGCGATCTCGGCGGCAAAAACACCACCTTCGGCGAATACATGAGGGACGCCACCTGTTTGATTCCAAAGGCCAGCTTGCTGGTCTCTGCGGTCACACAGATCAACCTTCTACCGTTGGGCAACAGCGACATCAAGGGAGACCTCTACGAATATATGCTGAGTCAGCTCAGCACCGCTGGCATCAACGGTCAGTTTCGCACACCACGCCACATCATCAAGCTCATGGTCGAAATGCTCGATCCCAAGCCCACCGAAGTGGTCGGCGACCCGGCCTGCGGCACTGCAGGTTTCTTAGTCGGTACCATGGAATACCTACGGCAGAAATATTCATCGCCAGAACTGGTGGAAACTTTTGAGGATGGCAGCAAGAGCTACCCAGGAGACCTGTTGGAGCCCTACCGTGAGCACATTCGGAGCGGCCTGTTCCACGGCTTCGACTTCGACGTGACCATGCTGCGTATTGCAGCCATGAATCTAATGCTTCATGGCGTTGAGAACCCCGATATTCATTATCAGGACACCCTTTCCAAGCAATTCCCGGAGAAGTTCCGCCAGCAGGCCGATTCCGGCTTCGACGTCATTCTGGCTAATCCTCCCTTCAAAGGCAGCCTGGACGAGGAAGATGTCCATCCCTCGCTGCTGAAAAAGGTTAAAACTAAGAAAACCGAGTTGCTGTTCGTTGTGCTCATCCTACGCATGCTCAAGAATGGCGGACGCTCGGCGACTATCGTGCCCGACGGCGTGCTATTCGGTTCTAGCAAGGCACACGTCGCCCTGCGCCAGCACCTGATCGACGAGAATCAACTGGAGGCCGTAATTTCGCTACCCTCCGGTGTCTTCAAGCCTTACGCGGGAGTCTCCACCGCCATTTTGATATTCACCAAAGGCGGGCAAACCGGTGATGTCATGTTCTACGATGTTCAAGCCGATGGCCTATCGCTCGACGACAAGCGGCAGGCAATTGACGACAACGATCTCCCCGATGTCCTGGTGCAGTATCAGCAACGCCATGCCGCCAGCGCCGACTTTTTGGACCGGACAGCCAAGGCCTTTACCGTGCCGGTGTCAGATATTCGTGCTAACAAGTATGACCTTTCGCTCAGCCGTTACAAGGATACGGTGCCGGAGGAGGTAAAGTTCGACTCACCTGCTGAGATTTTGGAGCGGATGAGGGCGCTGGAGGTTGAGATTCAAGCGGATATGGCCGAGCTGGAGGGCTTGCTTTGAATCATGGACGACGCTTACTTGGCGACATTGTTACTGCCAACTATGGAAAGCCACTCAAAGAGGGAGAACGTGACGACTCCGGGCCGTTTGAGGTTTATGGATCTGCTGGGGCTGTCGGCAAGCACTCAAGGCGCTTTGTAGATCAACCCACGCTAGTAATTGGACGCAAAGGCTCGGTTGGATCGGTTACATATGCCCCCAACGGTGGATGGCCGATTGATACGACCTTTTTCCTTGAGCGGCGGCACAATGTGGAAGGCGACTGGAAGTATCTTTACTACGCACTCGGCGCAGCCAATCTCAACAAGCACGAGATCACTACCTCAATTCCAGGGCTGAATCGTGACCGATTACTAGAGACGAGCATCTATTTTCCGGCTCCGAGCGAACAGCGCCGAATTGCTGCCATCCTCGACAAGTCTAGTGCCATCCGCAATAAGCGCCGCGAAGCGGTCGAACTCGCCGAGGGGGCGATCCGATCTAGCTTTCTTCAGTTGTTGGGCAACCTGCCCGACCAGCGAGTCTCAATTGAAGAACAGCTTTCGGCGACTTCCAACGCAATCCGTACGGGTCCATTCGGAAGTCAGCTCCTACATTCGGAGTTCGTTGAAAGCGGAATTCCTGTACTCGGTATCGATAATGTTGTGACCAACCGCTTTCGCTGGGCGGAGCGTCGCTATATCTCCAACGCAAAGTACCAGGAACTGCGTCGCTATCGCGTATTCCCTGGCGACGTGATGATCACAATTATGGGGACCACCGGGCGGGTCTGTATTGCGCCGCCTGACCTGCCAGAATGCATCAGTACCAAGCACTTATGCACGATCACTCTAGATCGTCAGCGCCTTCTCCCCGAATATCTATGGGCAAGCCTTCTTTGGGACCCAGCGGTTCGTGCCCAGGCGGGTCGCGAAGGAAAGGGCGCAATCATGGAGGGATGGAACATGGGTATCGTACGTGGCCTGATGATCAAGCTACCAACGATTGCTCAGCAGGCCACTTTTGCGGCGCTTGTTCAGAAATCGGAAGCTCTTCGCACCAAATTACAGGTGGCTGAGTTGCAAGCGGACGAGCTTTTCGCCTCGCTTGCCCAAAGGGCATTTCGCGGACAACTATAAGGAGAATGGCGATGGATATCGAAGCAATCAGGAAGATCTTCGCCGCTCAACGCTATAAGCGAACTAGAGACACGGCCAAGCTTGACGAATACCAAGCGCCGACGACCGGACAGTATCTGTACATGTACAAGGAGCGCGACCTGTCATCATCAATTCAGGTTGTGATTCATCCCGACCTAAAACTTGAGCCTTACCTTACCTTGCCAGGCCTTATCTGTCCCAAGCCCGATCAGTTTCGGCATGGCAGCAATATGCGCGAATTCCCTAAGCGTAAGCATCGGGGTGAGAGCGAAACACCGTATGGCCGGTCGCTGGAAATCAACTCCCTTGAGGCACTGGCTCGTTTTCTCCAGTTTTTTGACACCCCAGCCGGTAGCGAGCGTGAAGGGGTAGAGATGCCGCCTCGACTCACTGCCATCGAATTGGAGAATTTCAAAGGGGTAGGTGAACGCGTGCGCATAGACCTTGCTCCAATTACGCTGCTCTTCGGTGCCAATAGTGCAGGAAAAAGCACCGTCCTCCAGGCCCTGCAATATGTGCGGGAGGTGCTGGAACGCCGTAACGCCAACCCGGACCATACGCTTTATGGCGGCGAGTTCATCGACTTAGGTGGATTCCATAACTTGGTTCATCAACATGATGAAAACAGGACGATTGCCATCAAGCTCGAACTCCAGATGAACCGAGTCAGCTTGCCGGAACTGGTTCCGGAAGCCTTCGATGAATGGTTAACCGTTGAACCTGAGGTTTGGGAGCTTTATGAGTTACTCCAGGAAACCAGGAGTCGTGCTGAGTCCGTCAGCGTTGAACTAAAGATTGGCTGGAGCTCAAACCGACAGGCAGCCATTGTGCGTGGCTACGAGGTAGGCCTGAACGGTTCCTTACTGGCGGCAATTGAGAGTCAGGCAGACGGTAAGGACGCGACAATACAGATAAACCCCAAGAATCCCGTCTTCACGCGTTATCAAACTCAGGAAGAAATGGACAGCCTAAAGCTAATGCTTGCGGCCTTCGATGACGACAAAGAGCCTAAAGATTCTGTAGTGGACAACGTCGCCAACTCTGACAACGAAGATAACGGCGCGTATTCGGTATGGTCGCAAATCATGGGAACGTTGTCCGATGCAGATATTGAACGACCGGGCCAAGGATTCCGCCAGTGGTTGAGCAACGTTGACGGTGCGCTACCGGCCCTTGCTCCTTTGCTGTACGTTCCGTCCGGAGATGCCAAAGGAGCGACGGCGGTCTATTTGGCACGGGAGCTGACAGCCTTCTTGACCACGGTGATTGTCGGCCCCGGAGTGTTGATTCGTGACCAGCTACGCAAGCTGCGCTACCTTGGCCCGATTCGCAATGTGCCGGAGCGTGATTTTGAGGCGGCGCTGACTCCCGACGAAGCTCGCTGGGCTGATGGCACTGCGGCTTGGGAAACCCTGCTTAATGGCAATGATTCCCTGGTTGATGAAGTCAGCCGATGGATGGCCGACGAAGACAAATTGGCAACAGGCTATGAAGTCGCACGCCGGAAGTTCAAGGAAATCGACGTTGGAACACTCAATTGGCTGACGCGCGCTGCGGACCCCGATGCTTCTGTCCGTCCAGAGCCTCAGCTGATGAGGCAAATCGAGAAGGCACCGGAAAAGCAGCGTATCGAATTGCTGGATCCACAAAACGGCGACCCATTCCAGCCACGCGACGTTGGTATCGGAATTTCTCAGGTGCTGCCTGTAGTAGTCGCTGCACTGGAGTCTTCAGCAGCTCTGGTGGCCATCGAACAACCTGAACTCCATATTCATCCAGCCGTGCAGGTCGGACTTGGTGATTTGTTCATCAAGGGCGCAAGGGAACACGGCATCAATTTTCTGGTGGAGACGCACAGCGAGCATTTGATCCTGCGCTTACTGCGACGGATTCGTGAAACCACTGAGAACGAATTGCCGCCAGGAGTTATCGGCATTGAGCCGGCAGATGTGGCCGTGATCTATGTCCAATCGACTGACTCTGGTGTTCAGCTGGTGCCGTTGCCAATTGACGAAACCGGCGAGTTCACGACGCGCTGGCCGAAAGGCTTCTTCAATGAACGCGCAGAGGAGTTGTTCTGATGATTCACGAGTATGCGATTGATCCCGAGGTCGTCGCCAGCTGGGGCAAAGATTACAATGCCCGAATCTTCCGAAGTGCTTTCGGGCTTGGCCAACCACGCTGGGTGTCTGCTTTCCCGACAAAAAGTCATTGGAGAAAAAAATTCGGGGAAGCGTTGGAGTCACAAAAAGGCAATATGGGACCTGTGGAGCAACTCCGAGTTGTGGAAAAAGCGAAGCAGCTTATTGAGACATCCATTGTTAGGCAAAGCAATCCTTACCAATACAATGGAAAGACATGGGTTCAGAATGCAATCATTGCCGGCCTTAAATCCCCCTTTCAAGGGATTATCGCTACGTCGAACCCAACAAATGCAGATCAAGTGATTGTTGCCGACGAAGTGGAGCTTAAGGATATTCCGCGATGGGATGTCCGACGAGCTGCCACGCCTAATCGCACAGTGGCCGATATCGCCAGTGAGTTGGCACCGATGCTGCGTATTGCAGAAGAGGTTGCGGTGATTGATCCGTATTTTCGGGCCAACAAACGTGACAGAAGAATAGTGCTCGAAGGTATTTTCGACCAGATTGTGGCTGGGCGGACAGTTGCTCCTCCAAAGACAGTTACCGTTTTGGTAGCTGCATATTATGAGCGTGCTCCAGATTTGCAGACATTTAACGATGAGTGCCTCATTAAAATGCCTCAGCACATCAAGCGAGGCCTCGACGTGACGTTTGTCCGGTTGGTACAGCGTCAAAACGGCGAGAAGTTGCACAATAGGTATGTCCTCACGAATCACGGAGGTGTGAAGCTTGGAAATACCTTAGAAGTCGATGACCCGGGCGCCAGTGATGATGCGAACCTCATGGATAAAGACCAATATCTGGTCCGTGCAGCGCAATACTTCCCTCAAATAGCTAACGGCTGTCTTTTGGTGCCGAGCTTCGACATCGAGTTAGGAACGAAACCAATCAGTGTGAGTGGAACGAAAGCATAATCGAAGTAAGGCGAGTTTTTTAAGGGGTTGGGTTTTTCGGTCTAGTCAGCACTAAGATCTATGCTCGGAACAGTTCAGATTTGGTCAAATTTATCTGGCGCAGCAATTGCAGCTATCGGAACCGTGCCTATCGCCAGCCAGCCTGAAACTACCGGACTGGCAGGGCGCTAGCGATAAAGACAGTTTTCGATAGTCTGGGGTTGTACGGTTACAAGCACAGACGGGCGAGAGGAAAGTTCTTGGCCTTTGCTGTCGCTGTGGTCAGGCTGTGGGAGCCTCAACCAGCCCCTGCTCGATCAGCTTTATTTCGTAGGTGTCCCGGTCCAGTGGGCAGTCGATTAGGCGATCGAAATCGCCCCGACTAAGCTTGACCTGTCGAGCCATACAACCCAGCAAGCTATCGTCGATTTCACGGGAACCATGACTGGTTTTTGTGAAAACGCGGGTCTTCTTGCCTGCTTTTGAGTAGTAGTGAAAGTAGTTGTGGTCGCCCTTGGCTGGCTGAAAACCTTTTACACCAAGACTTTTCTCAACCTCACTCTGCTTACGCGGCATGCGACACCTCGGCAAACTGAGCCAACAGAGCCTGTTTCAATTTGCGGGCTGGCTCGTCCAACTCGTCGTCAGCAGCCAACGCATATTCATTCCAGAGCATAGCTACTTGCTCCTGAAGCTCGGCGAGCAAGGTTTCACGAGTCGGAGCAAAAACATCAATTCCCAAATCCGGTTGCATGGCATACAAAAGCTGTCTTGTGTCGTCCAATGCGACGTCTAGCGTCATTGGGGCTGTCGCCCTCAACGACAAGGCTGCAGTTCGTACCCCGGTTATAGCTAAAGGGGAAATATCCAGATCACGGATATCAGTCACGTCGATGATTTGCTTAGGCGTTCCCTGATCGTCCAATAAAACTCTACCCGTCACCTGAATGAAGTCGCGACGTTTCTCATAGAGCAGATCTTCAACTGCCTCTTCGTACAGGCACTCTAAAACCTTGCTGGTCGGTGGGTAAATAATTGATACCTTGCGAGCTGCAAAATCAATGCTGGTTAGTTCCCCTGTAACCACCCGAGCCGCTTCACGCTGTTCAGGGGGGACGAGCGTCGCCTCAACGAACGGAATTGTGTCCGTATCGAAGGTGGCGAATGCGGTATTTTGAGCGTCGTGAAGATCTAGCGTCCAACCCGCATCCGAGCGTGGCGCCATGCCCTTGATTGATTCAAGGACTCGACGCCGGATACGCTGGTCGGGAAGCACGCCCGCCAACCCACTCGCGTTTCGTGACGACACAAGGCCCATCACGTCCTTAAAGATCGTTACGGCTTTTTCAGCCATCTCTGAAACCAGTAAATCGGCGCCGCCACCAACGGTAACAGGCATTGCATAGGAGCCGGCTTCAGGAACATGACATACCAGTTGGAATCGTTTCGCTGTAGCAGCAGAAACTCGCGCTCGCTCGCGAATCTCCCGTCCTTCAACCTGAACGCCTATAAGTTCAAATGCTCTTTGAGCATTCTCCAGAATCTGGACAAGCACGGTGGCCGGCACCGCATGAGCTTGCGGGTCGCTGGGGTTGATGTGGAAACTGAGCGAGGCTGTTGAAGAGGCCATAATTTTCGATTATCACTTACTAGATTTCTGCCGTAAACAGATATTCCTACCTGACTGACGCGGATGCGTCCCAATGAGACTCGAAGTCGAACGACAACTGTCGATGATGGCGAACTGCCAGCAGGTGAATGATGCTTTCGACTTGCGCGTACAGCAGGAGGTAGTCAGACAGAACGTATTCCCGCAAGGCGTCGGAATCAGAAGTCAGCGCAGCGAGCTTAGCGCGTAGCGCGTTCAGCGAATTTGTTGTTTCGACAGAGCGGGCAGGTCTGGCAAGAAATGGCCGGCCCATGTCGGGAAATCGTTCCAGATTCGGGATGACAGTAGTCAACAACTCGTCAAGCAAAGCATCGTAGGCATATGGCGCGTCGGCCTCAACCAGAAAACGCTCGATCTCTTCGAGATTGCGCTCGAAATTCGCCGTGAGCGTTACGGTAATACGCTTTGCCATGGCCGTGCCGAACCTGCCTAAGCCGCGCGCCGCCGTTGCCGAATCGACTCAAGCGTCTTGCGCGCATCACTGACGCGACCGGCCGCGACATCGTCCAGCCCCTTGGCGGCCTCATCAATCAACAGCAGGTGAATGCGTTCGCTTTCGAGACGGTGGTAGTAGTCGAGTCGGCTGGCGTCAATCAGCGCGACGTAGCTTTCACCGTTCTTCGTAATGATTTTCTCCGCGCCACCTTTGACTGCATCGGCCAACTCCGAAAGCTTGGCGCGCGCCTGCGAAAGCGGGACGATATCGTTGGCAGAAAAGCTCATGGGACACTCCTGATACAAGTAGTGCAAAATTTTGTACAGTATAGCGCCTTGTTTCCGATGCGGGTGAGCTGCAGTGCAAGTGCGTTGCTGCTGTCGCCGACCCGCGGTGGCGACAGCGTCTGAGACTAGCGGAAACGCTGATTATCGCTAGCTGGCTGCGTTGTCGTTCGATTTCGGCATCTTCTGCCCCGATCCCGAAGAGATCCGGGAGTAAAGAAAAGCTGGCTGGCACGAACGGCTGCAATCTCGATCAACAAACTTGGTCGCCTAGAAGCGAGAAGCCCACGCGTTTCAAGCGTGGGCTTCGTAGGTTCTGTGCCTCGTAGCAATTGATCAAGGCATTCGGCATAGGCCGTTTGGGTACTGCGCAATCATCTCGTACTGCGGCGGACTTTTAACCATCGTGCCTCCAGTCTCGCTGTTGCTCAGGGGACCCAGCCGGTGATTCTGACCAAGCCCTGATTTCACAATACACCTTGCAGCAGGAATGTCTACTCGGTGTTCCTGTGATGCTTTACGCACTGCGCTGTGTCAAAACTGGCGCGACGCACAATCTGCAATAATTGCACTATCGTTACCATCCGCCGTAATAGACATGCCCGCTCCCGAAAAAATCCCCCAAGCCATGGCCGACAAATTTTCGGCCATAACGGCGCTCACGGACGCGTTCTGCGAATTACATCTCAACGAAGAATATCGCCAGATGATTCGGCGCGTGGTGGGTGCCTTGGCCAGAAAGCGTCCCTCACCCTTGTTGAAGGGCAAAGAAAATGTGTGGGCGGCGGCCGCAACGCACGCGGTGGGACGGGTCAATTTTCTGGATGATCCGACGCAGACGCCACACTGCAAGCCGAAGCTTATCTATGAATTTTTCGGCGTCGCGGAAAGCACGGGGCAAAACAAGTCGAAGGAGATTCGAGACGTCCTCAAGATGGGACCGATGTCCCCCGAATGGACCTTGCCCAGCCGCCTTGCCGACAACCCAATGGTCTGGATGCTGCAGGTCAATGGCCTGATGATGGATATTCGCCGGGCGCCGATTGAATTACAAAGACTGGCATTTGAAAAAGGGCTGATCCCGTTTATTCCCGCCGACCAGCGCAATGACGCGATAGCACCTCAGGAGATATAACGATGGAAACGGTAGCAGTCCTGGACTTCGAGACGACCGGGTTGTCACCCAGCTGGGGGGATCGCGCCACTGAAATCGCAGTTACCTTGATGCGTGACGGGCAGATTGTTGATCGCTATCAGAGCCTGATGAATGCGGGACGACGCATTCCGGCGGAAGTGGTTGCCCTGACGGGGATTACCAACAGCATGATCGCGTCCGCACCGCCTGTCGACAAGGTCATGCGCGAAGCGGTGCAATTCGTCGGTAAACATCCAGTGGTGGCGCACAACGCTTCGTTTGATCGAAAGTTCTGGCACGCCGAGTTGGGGCTTCTGGGCATTGTGGCCAATCAGCCTTTCGCCTGCACGATGCTCGTCTCCAGGCGCATTTACCCCAATGCCCCGAATCACAAGTTATCGACGCTCGTAGACATGCTGCGCCTGCCAAAATCGGGGCGTGCACACCGTGCGATGGTTGATGCCGAGATGGCGAGCGGCCTGTGGTATCGGATGCAGCAGGATATTGCTCGTGCCTATGAATTGAGCCACGTGGACTACACGCTCATGGCGCGCTTACAGACGACCAGTCGCGCCAAAGTGCCGACACTGCTGCGCTCGATCACAAAACCGATGTGAGCATTGCACTTGGCAAGCGGCGAGTGTTAGCGGAGCGGCCATAACCACACAATTTGAACGCCACCATGCGGCACCGCAATCACTATCATGTCTACGTAATTGAACTCTCGAAAGATGTTC
>RRZU012322344.1_pt1 | contig 10702 bp, 9 predicted proteins | sample 2165561 | NCBI WGS metagenome assembly RRZU01 (sample SAMN10456909, study PRJNA506462) | wastewater metagenome | isolation source: wastewater sludge | place: USA: Moscow, Idaho | reverse complement strand
GTGTTATAGTTCAGATTGGACCTGCTTATATTTTTGTCCGTGACCGTGCGATCAATAGTATTGAAAAAGGTGCAGGCCGAAAATTTGCAGTTTTATCTTATGATCAGGCACAAATTGAGGTGGTGAAAAAAGTAGGTGCTATACCTGTATTATCTGATGTTTCTGATTTTATTAAAAAGTTTAATATGGGACAGGTGGATATGGTAGGCGCACCAGCATATGCCTATAAACCTTTGGAAATCAGTAAAGGTTTGGGAAATAAAGGGGCTATGATCAATTTTCCAGTGCTGCATGTAACAGCTGATTTGATTTTTAATACAGCAAAATTTCCTGCCAATTTTGGTCCGCAATCTCGTGAATGGTTTGTCAAACAATTGCCTCGCCAGTTTGCCATGGTGAAGCGACTTGAAGATGATATCCCTGCCAAATATCGGCTAAACTTGTCCAATGTAGATCGGGAAAGATATCAAAAAATGCTTCGTGAGGCACGAATTGAGTTAACCCGTCAGGGTGTATATGATCCGATTATGATGTCAGTGTTAAAAAGAGCAAGATGTTCAGTGGAAAGAACCAATTTTGAATGCTCGTTGGGCGGTGAATAAGTTTCCAGTATTTTAAAATAGACTGATTACTGAAGTGTGATCAGTCATGTGTTGTTTATTTAGTTTAAATTAACTGAATATTTATTTTAATTAAACAGTAATGTGGCCTGACTTTCTTTATATCATAATAATTTTAATATCTTGTTAAATAACATAATTTAAAAATATCTGTATTAATAATTGAAATAAAAATAATTTTGTATTAAAAATTACGAAATATTGTTTTTTTGTTACTTATATCACATTATACTAGGTTGGGAACTCATAATAATTTGAAGACAGGGTGTATATTTTGAATCATAAAATATTAAAAATGGGCATGTTATTATTTGGGGCAAGTTGTTCAGGAGTGGCATTTGCCAATCAAACAGTGTGTGTATTTGACCTCCAGGGAAAAGCAGGTGAGATTTTTAAATCCATGGAAGAATGGGCTTTATCTGCGAAAACATGGAATGCAAATATAAAGTTGATTCCCTATCAGAGCGAAGTAGCAGCAGCCCAGGATTTTAAGTCAGGCAAATGTGATGGTGTGTATATGTCATCAATGCGTGCCCGCGTATACAATAAATTTGCAGGGTCTATTGATGCTTTGGGTGCTGTACCCAGTAATGCGATTGCTCAAGTTGCAATTACGTATGCTTTGGATAAACGTAATTCAAAAAGGTTGGTCAGCAAAATTGGTAATGAAACGTTTGAAGTTGCAGGCATTAACCAATTAGGGGCGGCATATATTTTTGCCAAAATCAATAAACTTGATAAGGAAGATCCCATTGAGCTGTTGGCAGGTAAACGTTTCGCCATTTTAGGTTATGACATCGCTCAGATTCAAATGGTCAAAAAAGTGAAAGCAGTACCTATCCTTTCCGATGTCACCAATTTTGTTGCAAAGTTCAATAACAATCAGGCAGATTTTGTTGCAGCACCAGCCTATGTTTATAAACCGCTTGAGATTGCAAAAGGTATGGGTGCCAATGGCGCCATGATCAATTTTCCGGTGGTGAATATTACAATGGATTTGGTGATCAGACCGAATAAATTTCCGTTGAATTTCAGTGATCAGTCACGTAATTGGTTTGTTCGAAGTATACCTAAATCATTTGCTATGATAAAACGAATGGAAGCAGGGATTCCTGCCACGTCTAAGTTAAATCTGACAGAAAATCAAAGGAAAAGATATCAAATGCTGATCCGTGAAGCTCGAATAGAGTTAACCCGGCAAGGGGTGTATGACCGTCAGATGATGGCTGTCTTGAAGAAAGCCCGCTGCACCGTGGAGAGAACCAATTTTGAATGTTCATTGGCAGGTGAATAATATCACAGGACGATGATTTGGATTATAAAAAAGAGGGAACAATAAAATGAATAAACTCCAGAAAATATTGGCCATTGGATTGGGAAGTGTTCTTTTTCCTCAATTGGCGCAGGCCAAACAAACAGTTTGTGTATTTGATTTGCTTGGAAAAGCAGGTGAGTCATTTAAACTGATGGAAGAGTGGGCGCTGACAGCGAAAACATGGAACGCGGATATTCAATTGATTCCCTATCAGAGGGAAGATCGGGCAGATGCTGATTTTAAGTCTGGCAAATGTGATGGGGTCGCCATGACAACCATGCGTTCACGGGAATATAACAAATTTGCAGGATCGATTGATGCCTTGGGGGGGGTTCCCAATAATGCGATTGCACAAAAAGCAATAGCTTATGCATTGGATAAGCGCAATGAAAAAAGACTGATTACTGTGAAAAATGGTACTAAATATGAATTGGTGGGTATCAGTCCTATTGGAATTGCTTATATTTTTGTGCGTGATCGTTCCATTAATACCATTGAAAAAGGCGTAGGCAAAAAATTTGCTTATTTAAACTATGATATTGCACAAAAAATAGCGGTAGAACGTGTTGGAGCGGTGGGTGTTCCTTCGGATATTTCCAATTTTGTTCAGCGATTCAACACGGGTGAGGTAGATATTATTGCTTCACCAGCCTATGCATTTAAACCACTTGAAATTTATAAAGGTTTAGGTAAAAACGGTGCAATGTTTACCTATCCTGTTGTGAATATCACTGCCAATATTATTGTGCGGGCGGACAAATTTCCACCGGGTTTTGGTATGAAATCACGTGAATGGTCGTTACGACAAATGCCAAAAACCATGAAAATGATCCAACGAATGGAAGCAGAAATTCCTGCAGCGTATAAGATGGATGTTTCAGCTGCTGACAAATTACGTTATCAAAAATTATTACGTGATGGACGGATCGAGCTGACTCAACGAGGGATTTATGATGCAACGATGATGTCCGTACTGAAACGTGCCCGTTGTACGGTGGATCGGACCAACTTTGAGTGTTCTTTAAGTGGTGAATAAAATATAAAAATTAAGGAGATATCGCTTAATTTTTGTTATTATTATGTGAATTGAAACATGTTTTTCATGAATTTTGTAATTTTGAACGCTCAGTTCAAATCTAAATACATGATAAATATATGAAAAAATATTTGTAATAAAAAAATGGAGCAAAAGCTCTATTTTTTTTCCATGAAGCTGATTAATATTGCATTTATGGAAAGTTCCGAATGACCGAACAATAAATCGAAAGGATGTAATTATGAAAAAAATAGCTTTAGCTATTGCTGCAACTTCAATTGTAGGATTGACAACATCTGCTCAAGCAGCAGTCAATGTTTGTGTATTTGATTTACTGGGTAAGTCAGGTGAATCCTATCAAATGGCTCAGGAATGGGCGCTTGCTGCAAAAGGATGGGGTGCAGATGTGAACCTGATTCCTAAGCAGGATGAAGCAGTTGCTGATAACGATTTTAAAGCAGGTAAATGTGATGGCGTATTCATGACTGCAATGCGCGCACGTCAATATAACAAGTTTGTGGGTTCGATCGACTCAATTGGTGGCGTACCAAGCAATGCGATTGCACAAAAAGCAATTACTTATGCTTTGGATGCGCGTAATGCGGCAAAAATGACCACGAATATGGGCGGTAAAAAGTATGAAGTTGCCGGGATCGCACCATTGGGTTCTGCATTCATTTTTGTACGTGATAAGAGCATCAACTCTGTAGAGAAAGCTGCTGGACGTAAATTTGCGGTATTGAGCTATGACAATGCACAAAAAATTCTGGTTCAGCGTGTAGGTGCTCAGGCAGTTCCTTCAGATATCACCAACTTTGTTGCTAAATTCAACAATGGTCAGGTTGATATGGTGGGTGCGCCAGCATATGCCTATAAGCCACTTGAAATCTACAAAGGTTTAGGTACGAACGGTGCAATGTTCAACTTCCCTGTGTTACAGGTAACTGCTGACTTCATTATCCGCCCAGAAAAATTCCCAGCGGGCTTCGGTCAAAAATCACGTGATTACTTCGTGAAAAATTTACCGAAGAGCTTTGCAATGATCAACCGTCTTGAAGGTGCAATTCCTGCTAAATATAAATTGAACCTGACGCCAGCAGACAAGCTGAAGTATCAAAAATTGATGCGTGAAGGTCGTTTGGAATTGACGAAAATGGGTATCTATGATCCAGCAATGATGTCTGTACTGAAAAAAGCACGTTGTTCTGTCGATAAAGCCAATTTCGAGTGCTCATTGGGCGGCGAATAATATTGATTTTAAAAGAAAAGCCTGAATAATTTCAGGCTTTTTTTTATGGGTTTTAAATGTCAGCTTTGCCATTGCAGATAGTTGCAAATCCAGTATTCTAGCTTTGAAAAATACATATTTTTTCAATTTTGGTTGAATGAATGTGTTGTAAAAACCATCAGATGTGTGATGAACATAAATTGTTTTAAGCACTGATGAATGAAAAAAATGAACATGGAAAGGAAAAAAATAATGAAATGGTCCAATAAAATATTACTCGCAGCAGGTGTGATCGCTGCTGCATCTACAGCACAAGCCAAACAAGTCATGTGTGTATTTGATTTGGTGGGTAAGAATGGTGATGTATATACCCTGATGAAGGATTATCAGCTTGCAGCTAAAAACTGGGGTGCAGACATTGAATTGAAGGTTAATCAGAATGAAGCAGTGATTGCTGAAGATTTTAAAGCAGGTAAGTGTGATGCTGTCAGTATTACTGGTATGCGTGGCAGACAATTTAACAACTTTACAGGTTCATTGGATGCCATAGGTGCCATTCCCGATGTCAACTTGGCTGTGAAAATCATGCAGGGCTTATTAACTCCCGCTTTTGCCAAATACATGACCAGTGGTAAATATGAAGTTGTAGGTGTGATTCCTGTCGGGGATGCTTTCCTGATGGTGAATGACCGAAATATCAATACAGTTGCTAAAGCTGCGGGTCGAAAAATTGCAGTATTGGATTATGATCAGGCACAAAAAATTATGGTGCAGCAGATTGGTGCACAGGCCGTCATGTCCGATGTAACCAACTTTGGCAGTAAGTTTAACAATGGTCAGGTTGACATTATTGGTGCACCTGCTGCGGTATTTAAGCCTTTGGAATTACACAAAGGACTGGGTACTAAAGGTGCAATTGTCAACTACCCAATTTTGCAGGTGACAGGTAATCTGATTATTCGCCCAGATAAATTCCCGGCAGGTTTTGGTCAGAAGTCTCGTGATTGGGTGAGAGGGCAGTTGCCTCGTGCCAACACGATTTTAGCTAAAATGAAGGCGGATATTCCAGCCAAGTATTGGATGCAGGTTCCTGCAGCTGATCGTCCAGGTTATCAAAAATTAATGCGTGAATCGCGAATCAGTTTGACCAAGCAAGGTGTTTATAATAAAAATATGATGCGTATTTTATGGCAATTCCGTTGTAAGAATGATCCAAAGAACTTTGAATGTGCACTGCAAGACGAAAACTATAAATAAGTTCATATTCTAAATTTTGGATAAATCCGATAAATTTAGTCTGAATTTACTTTAAAGTTCACTCACTGACCATATATTGAGTATGTTATACTGAATATATGGTCTTTTCATTTAAGCCATTTGAAATTTGAGGAAAACTCCATGAATGCCCAAGCACTTGAAATAACTGATAATGCTGCGAATAAAGTTCGCCAACTTCGTGATAGCGAAGGTAATCAAGATTTGATGTTACGCGTCTATGTAACAGGTGGTGGCTGCTCAGGTTTTTCTTATGGCTTTAATTTTGCTGAAAGCATGAATGAAGATGATGCTGAATTTATGAATGGCGACGTCAAAATGTTGGTGGATTCACTCAGCTACCAGTATTTAGTCGGTTCAAAAGTTGATTATATCGAAGGTTTGGAAGGTTCACGCTTTATTATTGATAATCCAAATGCAACAACCACTTGTGGTTGTGGTTCTTCATTCTCGATTTAATTCAAAAAATTTAAAAAAATGCCCTCGAATCTGAGGGCATTTTTATTTCAACCTAATACAACAATTTAAGCCACAGCTTCTAAAATGTATCCACTGAGCTCTTTGGCATTTTGTACAGGAATCCAATGCGTCGCATCCATGATAATTTCTTTATAGGGTGCTTTGACAAATTGGTGATTCAACGCCACGCTTTTTGCCCCAACAGCACTGTCATGTTTCCCCCAAATAAATAGGGTTGGTACAGTGATTGGCTTAAGTAGCGTTTTATTTGAGCTAAATGGAATGCCACGATACCAATTTAATGCAGGACTTAAACGCTTTTCATTGACAATGTCTTGTTGAAAATCTTGTAATTGTTGCGCTGTCATACCTGTATTTTTGAGTAAACCCAAACCAATTTTTGGAAATTTTTCAAAGAGTAATTCAGGAATTTTAGGGAGTTGGAATAAGCCCATATAATAAGACTTAAACAGTTGGTTGCTTTTCAACATCGCTTGCATAAATGCAGCTTTATGCGGTACTGAAACCGTAATCAGATGTTTGATTTTATCAGGATAACGCTGTGCCACATCCCATGCCACCACAGCCCCCCAATCATGCCCCACTAAATACACAGGCTGTCCGATCAGATCGAGTAAAGTATTCACATCTTCTATAAGGGCTGAACCACGATAATCACGACGCTTTTCAGGTTGTGCGCCAAGGCTATAACCACGTTGATTAATGGCTAAAGTACGATAGCCTGCCTGATTTAAAATTTCAGAAGTTTCCTGCCAACTTTTATTGGTTTCTGGGAAGCCATGTAAGAGAACAAAAATCTGTCCATCCAATGCACCTGAATCAATCACATCAAAAGTCAATCCTTCTCGTTGATATGATTCTATTCGTTGTTGTTTTATATCTATCGTCATTGCCATTCCAATTGTATTTTTATGCATAGTGCAGTTGAATCCAGAATTTGTTAACAGCCCGAAAGGACAAATCAACGGCTAAACAGGTCGATTATTGTCCAACAATCTATCTGCCTTTTGTCGAAAAACAATCTTTAAACTGCTGTAATCGTGCCTAAAATACGGTCACCTTTTGCCCCTGTCACCGCAGGCAAATTCCCACTGAGTTGTTGATCAAAACGCATCGCCAACCATGCAAATGCTGTTGCTTCCACCCATGTCGGAGAAAGCCCTAAAGCAGATGAGGTCTGTACCGACCAATTGTGCTTACGCAAACGCCAACGCAGTTGTTCGAGTAAATATGAATTATATGCCCCACCGCCACAGACATGGACTTCACCTGTATCCAAGGGTGAACGGTAAATGGCTTTTTTAATTGCCCGGGTAGTGAGTTTTAATAAAGTCGCTTGTACATTTTCAGGGGTATCTTCAAGCTCATCATATTCAAGATCATTTTTCCAATCCGCAATCTGTTCATCTAGCCATTCCAGATTAAAGTCTTCACGCCCTGTACTTTTTGGTGGCTCTTTTGAAAAGTAATCATGGGCTTGCAAGCGATCTAATAGACTGCGAATTGGTTGCCCATACGCTGCCCAATTGCCATTTTCATCATAAGGTTGACCTGTATAACGATGACACCAAGCATCCATCAAAATATTGGCAGGACCTGTATCAAAGCCATAAACGCCATCAGGATTTCCCGCAGGCAACATGCTGACATTGGCAATGCCACCCAAGTTTAAAATGACACGATGAATGGTTGGATGTTGAAATAAAGCTTGATGAAATGCAGGGACTAAAGGCGCACCTTGTCCGCCTGCCGCCATATCACGACGACGAAAATCTGAAATTACAGGAATTTGAGTGATTTCAGTAATAATATTTGGATCACCGATTTGTAAGGTAAAACCATGTTCAGGACGATGACGAATGGTTTGCCCATGAGAGCCAATGGCTTTGATTTTTGATTTATCTAAATTATTTTCTGCAATCAGTTGGTTGATGGCATTTCCAATCATGCTTGCAAGCGCTACATCTGCTTTGCCCATTCGATCAATTTCATTGTCATCTGGCAACGTCAAAGCCATCAATTCATCCCGTAAATCAGGATCAAACGGCACAGTCAAGGTGGCATGGATATGTAGAGGATCAAATGAAGCGGCAACAAAATCGACGCCGTCCATGCTGGTTCCAGTCATTACGCCAATATAGATTGTTGTCATGAGATATTCTTCGCCTGCATTTCGCTGAAAAAATGTTAGTATATCGCACAAATGAGATAACTGATGTATTGGATTTTGTGATGTCAAATTTCCTGCCGGCGGAAGAACAACTTGCCCTCATCCAACGAGGCACCCACGAAATTATTTCTGAAGAGGATCTGTTAAAGAAACTTAAAGAAAATCGTCCCTTAAAAATTAAAGCGGGCTTTGATCCAACAGCACCGGACCTACATTTAGGTCACACTGTACTGATTAATAAGCTAAAAGTGTTTCAGGATTTGGGACATGAAGTGACGTTCTTGATTGGTGATTACACCGCCATGATTGGTGATCCAACAGGTAAAAGTGCAACGCGTCCACCCTTGTCGCGTGAACAAGTGTTGGAAAATGCCAAAACCTATCAAGAACAAGTCTTTAAAATTCTTGATCCAAATAAAACCAAAGTGCGTTTTAACTCTGAATGGTTTGCCGAAAAAACGGCTGCTGACCTGATTCAATTGGCTTCACAGCAAACGGTTGCCCGTATGCTTGAACGTGATGACTTTACCAAGCGTTATAACAACCATCAACCGATTGCGATTCACGAATTCTTGTATCCTTTGGTGCAAGGGTATGACTCAATTGCTTTAGAAGCCGATGTAGAGCTTGGCGGTACGGACCAAACCTTTAACTTATTGATGGGTCGTACGCTGCAAGGTCGTTATGATCAAGAAGCACAAGTCTGTATTACGGTGCCAATTCTTGAAGGTTTAGATGGCGTTAATAAAATGTCTAAATCTTTGGGCAACTATATTGGTGTATTTGATGCACCGGGCGCGATGTATCAAAAAGTACTTTCAATGCCTGATAGTTTGATTGAACGCTATTTCGATCTTTTAAGTTTCAAATCACTTGATGAAATTGCCGTGTTATTAAAGGAAGTGGCAGAAGGTCGTAATCCTCAAGAAGTTAAAAAGATTCTTGCGCTTGAGTTGGTTGAGCGTTTTCATGGAGCAGATGCTGCTGCCAATGCGCATAAAGGTGCAGGGAACATCATTACTGAAGGTGAATTGCCTGAAGGTACACCTGAAGTCACGATTTCTCGTGGTGAATTTGGTGGTGAAATGTTTATTGCTTCTATTGTGCGTGCAGCGGGTTTAACCAAAAATGCAGCCCAAGCCAAAGATGCAGTTGCACGTGGTGCAGTGAAAGTCGACTGGGCAGTGGTTGATGTTAATTTTTCTGTTACTGAGAACAAAACTTATATTATTCAAGCAGGTAAGAAAGCGATTGCGAAAGTTACATTTGTTGACTAAATCAGCATACTTGCATTGAAATAAAAGCAGGCTTCGGTCTGCTTTTTATTTATCAACTTCCTAATAAGTTATGCAGATAAGTAAATTCAAAAAAACCTTATAAAAACAAGAGTTAAATTTTTCCATGCGTATTGCATTTCTATATGCTTATGTATAAGATTTATTCATCTAGCTGTTGTGTAGAGAGTATAGTTAGAGAGTGATTTTATAAAAAGCTCCACAGTTTTAAGTCTTTCCCCCGAGAGACTTTTTTAATGATATATGTAGATAACTATAATAATGACATCTATGGATCTAATAATGATCTAACTCCAAGGGAGAGATTTTGGGAGAGATCTCTTTCTTTTTTTCTATCTAAAATTTAATAAAGTTTAATTTGGTCGAATCTATTCAGCTAAAAAGAGTAAAAAATCCAGTTTTGTCAGCTTTTCTGGGCTGGCTTATTGATTAAGTTTTATCGGTATTGCGGTATTCACGTCTATAAAGCTGAGTTTGGTTTAAGTTATGTTGACCAAGCTACCGACATATAGCACAGCAATAATCTTTCCTTCAATAAACGCTAATCATGTTGTTTACATATAGATGACTGTATTCGCCTTTGTAAAATGAACATTTAGCTCACCAATTTGAGAGCTATTAATTGCCGATGGATTTTATTTTAAAACACGATACGAGTGATTGTAGTTATAGTCTTCAATCCAGATCGGTAATGGCTAAAGTACAACTCTAGTATTGGGCATAATTCAAAGTGTATAGAAGATAAATTTTGAGTGAAGAATAATGAGGACCTTTTTTACCTTTACGAATCTTGGCATATTTGCTCGTCAATATTATGAGTGGGAAAGTCCTTTGAGTAGTGGCGTAATATTTGAGTAATGCTAAAGCAGAATAAATTAGGCAGCTAACCAGCCTTATTTTTCAATTTAATAAAAAGTGACTTAATCTATATGTGATTTATATGCTGTCTAAAGGTGAGAAGGTCTTTAATAACAACCATGCTAAAAATCAATTTTTATAAAAATGAGTTTTTTAGGGCTAAAACGTCTAAAAAATAGCTAGAAAAACAGTTTTTTTACGCTTTTTGCTGAAAAAAAAGACATACGTGAAGAATAAGTGAATTTAGGGGTTGCACAGGATAATAAACTGTATAGAATACGCAGCATCCCGACGAGATAGCCGGAAACAAACGAAGCACGAAGTGCTGAGATGTTAAGGGTTGTTAAGTTGAGCTACTTAATTACTGACGAAGTATTAAGAAGATCATTAAGAGATTATGAAGAACAACTTGTGTGGATTTTTAC
>RRZU011739453.1_pt1 | contig 10705 bp, 8 predicted proteins | sample 2165561 | NCBI WGS metagenome assembly RRZU01 (sample SAMN10456909, study PRJNA506462) | wastewater metagenome | isolation source: wastewater sludge | place: USA: Moscow, Idaho | reverse complement strand
TTTATTGTTAAGCCATTAATGACTTGAGTGTAAATTTTTTTAGCGTCTTGTGTCGACGTATCAAATATTGCTGTTAATGCCGCCCATACAGCGATTGATAGCTGCTTTGTATGAGCGTCATTGTTGAGTTTGGTTGGTATAGCGAGCGTGAGAATAGGCATTTATAACTTATTTTTAAGATCGATTACAGAATATTGTAATCGATGCTGGATTTACGGGCTACATAGTCCTTGTTTTTCAAGGCTTTCAGCAGCGTTCTTATTTTATGTACGGTCTAGGGCTAAAACAAGGCTCGTATTTTTAGCTGGGCTTTCTAGTGGTGTAGTGATGGTTTTAAATCTGTAAATCATTGAAATACAGGGTTTTTTGCGATTTATGAAATTATTATTTCATCCGTATTATGGCGGCTCACCAGTTAATACATGCAGGGGCACAATATGAAAAAAGTATCGTTTACCAAGGCGGGGCTGGAGAGCTATCTGTTAACAAATCCCAAGCTTGGTGAAGAGGTATGCGCTATCGAAGATTCACGCTGGCGCTGCTGGAATCGTGCCAAAGGCCTAACCCTTGGATACGAGCTTTACTCGCATGGTAAACGCGAGCGCAAAGTCATAGGACGCCTAGGCGATATTAATCTGACTGATTACAAGGCAGCAGTCCAGCGCATTATCGCAGATCGATATTTGAATGGTATTAGTCAGGCTGGGTGCAGTCTTAAGCAATACTTTGAGTCTACATACATGAGCTATAGCCGCGCTAATCATAAAGACCAACGCTCTGTTTTAGTTAACTGGAAACGTTTGTCTGGGCCATTCAAGACTAAAAATCTTAGCTCTATCAAGCGCGTAAATATTGAGGGCGAGCTGCAGCAGTTGCTTGTAAATAGAAAACTCAGTAACGCTTCCATTAACCGTGTCAGGGCACTTTTGAGCAGTGTTTTTCGCTTGGCTGTAGCTGATGGTTTGATATCAAGCTCTCCAGTAACTCACGTTAAAAGTCGTCACGAACAGATACAACCCGCGTTTGCTTTAAGTGCTGAAGCATATAAGCGTTATGTGGAGCTTGCGTTTAAGGCTGACAACCAAGTTCACGGTTACGCATTAGCGTTAGCTGCTTTAAGTGGCGCTCGTATAAGTGAAATTCGCAGCATAAAAGTTGCAGATATTGCAGATGATCTGCGGAGTTTTGTTCTAAGGGATACTAAGAACCTTGATTCCAGGTCTGTGCATATTGGGCCGACCGCAGCTGAAGCTATAAAAGCTGGGATGTGCCTGAGTACAAACCAGTATTTGTTTAGCAGTGCTCAGTCTGAGACCGGCTTTATAGGCTACCCCAGAGATACACACGATAAGTTGGTTGATCAAATGATTGATGAGGGAGTGGTTAACTCTCGCTTTCTTGTTAAGGATTTGAGGAGCACCTGTGGAACGATGTTATTCCAGCAAACTGAAAATCTTGAGGCGGTGCGTAGGCAGTTAGGCCACAGGAGCGTGAATATTACGGCAAAGTATTACCTGCAGCCTACGGATAAGTACTGTCAGAAGCTTATGGAGGACTTAGAAGATGACTTAAATGTTGCTTAAAAACAGGCTTCCGCGCAAACCCATAACCAAAGGAAATACCGATGATACTAAATAAACAAGCGTATTCGCTTAAAGAACTGGCTGAGCTTTTTCAGTTGAATTACTCAACGCTTGCCGTAAATGTTACTCGCAGGCCTGAGTCGCTTCCTAAGCCTATAAGGGTAGGTCGTCAATTAAGGTTCACAAGAACTTCCATCGAAGAATTCATTCAGAAGCAGCTGTAATTAAAGACGAATCTCCCAGTAGCTGGGAGATTCACCACTCGAAGAAAGTGCTTTGGTTGGCGCCTGTCACTTTCTTCAATTTATTGAGAGTATAGAGATGCACGATAATATTAAAGCAATTTTTACTGGTCTTGAGTCGCTTACCGGCAAAGGTATTGTTGAAAAAGGGAGCAAGTTAAACTTGCCGGTAGGATACGTAAACACGAGTGATGGTCTTTATCGATTGAAAGGTAAAGACGCTGAGCAGATTACATATAGCCCTATTATCCCGCTGGAGCGTGGCATAGGTGCTGATAAACAAAGCTATCCACAGGTCCGTTTTATGACCTTAAACGCTTATGGTGCTCATGTGATTGTTACCGTTGACATGGATGCCAATGGCTTATCAAATATTTCCAGTATGTTTGGTAATTACGGCATCGGAGTGCTTAGCGGTCAGTCAAAGCAATTGGAGACTTTCGCAATGCGCTGTCAGCATTCGTCAATGCCAATGTATCTAGTTGCTGAGGGCAACGGCCCTGTTAGTGGTCAGTTCGCCTTTATTCATGGAAAGAAAGCCTTTTACTCAAAACTTGTTGATGGGTTTGATCGAGTTGATTTAAAAAGTGCTGAGCAGCTACCAGCATCAATTCATTCGCGGGGTACCTTTAAAGATTGGCATGCGGGAATCGAGAAGCATGCTCACGGTAGTCCTCAGATATTTGCATTGTCTGCTTCAATTGCTTCGTATTTTATGCCGCTTGACAAAGAGGAGAGTGCAGCGTTTCACTTTTATGGTGGCTCTACTACAGGTAAGACCCTGCTGCTGCAGTTGGCTGCATCGTTACATGGCGCAGGCGGTGAACCCGGAGATGCTAGTGGCTCTATGATAGGCCGCTGGAACACTACAGTGAATGGCCTAGAGGCGCACCTAAGCAATTACTCAGGTACAGCACTGCTATTAGATGAGTTGGGTTCGTTCAAAGGGCGTGATTTGGATGGCGCTCTTTACAATATCACTGCTGGCCAATCTAAGACCAGAATGACTAGACGATTGGGGCTGCAAAAAATAATGACTTGGACGGGTTATATTTTATCGTCTGGTGAGCTTTCTATTAGTGATAAGTTGTCCGAGCAAGGGCGTACGTTAACAGAGGGCCTTCAACATAGAGCATTGAGTATAGAGTTAAAGCCTGAAGATGCAGGGAGTGAGGGTGAGTCTGTTGATAGTATCCGTGCAAGGGCTGAAGCCTTGAAAGAGCTTGTTACAGAGCACTATGGCGTAGCTATCCATGCCTTATTAGAGTTTCTTGTTGATACAAAGGACGATGATGGTTATGACCTGACGTATGAGGTGTTGGTTGATTATGTCAGTGACGATGTGCAGAATTTTGAGGAAAGCTTAGCTAAAGACTTGGAAGATGCAGGTATAAAGTTGACCAGTGTTCAAAATAGGGCATTGCACCGTCTTGCTAATGTGGCTGCATGGGGGGCGCTTGCATCTAAAGATGGTCTTTTTGAAGTCTTACCATTCACCACAGAGCAGATATATCAGTCGGTGTTTGACATCGCAATGCGCTGGGTGAAAGATGATCAGAACAAGTACAGCCCAGAAAAGCTGGCGATATACGAGATGTATGGTCAATTACAAACCAAGCATCATATGAATTTTGCTGAAGCAGGTGAAGATTGGGAGCCTAAGCAGTTCTGGGGGTATAGCAGGGATGATCAATTCTTTATCTTAGATAGCGTTTTTGAGGGCTGGTGCAAGAAGCATAATATTGCCTCCTTTAAAGTGGCTAAAGCGCTTGAAACTGCAGGTTACTTGTCAACGGAAGGGAAGGGCCATTATAAAAAGCGTCTTAAGTTTAATGGGAAGCAGTTGAATGTATTTCAGCTAAGTACTTTATTCTTGGAAGCCGATATTGATCGTGAGTTCTAGCTTGATCTTGCTGTAACCCCAGTCAAGGTGGCGCCGTAAGGTGCTGCCTTTTTTGTATCTGGTGTAATGCTTCCCCACCATTCCCCCGCCTGTTTGACATCGATATGACCGTAGAAGACTAGATAAGCATGGCAAGTCTAATGGGGTCCCCCGAAACCCCCGCTTCCCCCGTGTATTTTTAGTATAAGAGTGAGTATCAATAAGGTAGGTCTACAGCTAGGTAGGATAGCTGGCGCTACTAAACGGCTAGGAGTGATGCGCTATGGCTGGTATTCGTTAGGTTCTGGTTAGGGGTGAGTAAGTCCTGAGAGTAGTTGACTGTTCAGTTGTTGAGTATCAATTTCTAATCTGATTCAGCTGGTTATTTTTAGCCTCAACGCTCATATAGGATGATAATGATGCGTTTAAGAGGTTTAAGTAGCTCGCCAGAGTAATATCCTGAATCATTCTTAATGGTGCTTAATCTAGCCGTTATAGACCCTAGCCTGATGATAATGATGTGATTGTTGATCATATTGGCTATTGTTCTGATTCTTCAAGTCTGTGTGCGAGCAGATCAAGCGCTAGTGCTTAATAGTACCCAGAGCAACACTTATCGTTGCGTGTGCGAAGCTACAGGCGGTCGTGAGTTTCACTGATATAGCCAGAATTATAGAATATGTCATCTCAATCAGAAGCCAAATAGCTAATAATCTGATCATTCAACCTATGAGTCATCAGTACGCTGCTATCTATAGCGCAAATAAAGCGGGGAAATGGGGGAAATCCTAGACTGGTCTAATGTATTAAGGAACAGTTCAGAATCCTGAGATGGGGAAGTGCTGGGGGAGCTGGTGGGAATGACTCGAACCAATTCAGTTATTATTACTCTGCTTGGCAGTCCATAAGTCAGGAAGGGTACCGGAGTAGGGTAGTCCAGTGTACCTAGCTATGCTGGCTAGAAAGATTCACAAGACAGGGTGTTCTTTACTCTACTTAACTCTGCTTAGTACCACAGAACTACCACAGCCGACCAGATATGGACCGGAGTAGCTAAGCCGCTACTATAGAGACTAGCCTCATTAAGCCTAATAGATTGACTGATTAGAATTGTGGGGTAGGGCTGTAAGCCTCATAGAGCCTAGGCTATAGACATAAAAAAGCCCCTAAGTCCGAAGACTTAAGGGCTAAAGAAATTGGTGCCTCGGGGGAGAATCGAACTCCCACGTTGTTACCAACGGCGGATTTTGAATCCGCTGCGTCTACCAATTCCGCCACCGAGGCATGGCGCGAGATTGTATAGAGGCTTTATCGATCGGTCAAATGTTTTCGCATGGTCAGATGCAATTATTTCCGTTAAACTTTGCGCCCGTCTATAAATGATCACGATTATGCGCGTTTCACACTTCCAATTTGACTTACCTGATGAGCTGATTGCTCGCTATCCATTGGCTGAGCGCCGTGCCAGCCGCTTGTTAGTGCTCGATGGCCCCAGTGGTGCTATTGCTCATCAGCAATTTACTGATCTGCTCACTTATCTACGCCCAGGCGATTTAATGGTGTTTAACAACACACGGGTGATTCCTGCGCGCTTGTTTGCCAAAAAATTAACCGGTGGCAAGCTTGAGGTACTGGTTGAGCGCGTGTTGGACACTGATCGCGTGTTGGCCCATGTGCGTGCCAGTAAAGCACCTAAGGTGGGTAGTACGATTGAGCTGGATGACGGGGCGCAAGCGACTTTATTAGCCCGCCACGACAGTTTATTTGAATGGCAGTTCTCTGAGCCGGTTTTACCCTTGCTCGAGCGCATCGGTCATATGCCGTTGCCACCTTATATGGAGCGTGCCGACGAGTTGGATGATCGTGAGCGCTATCAGACTGTGTATGCTGAGCATGCTGGTGCCGTTGCTGCACCCACTGCGGGGCTGCATTTTGATGATCAGATGCTGGCCAATATCCAAGAGCTTGGCGTCGAGACGGCTTTTGTAACTTTGCATGTGGGTGCTGGCACCTTCCAACCGGTGCGTGTGGATAAGCTTGAAGATCACGTCATGCATCATGAGTGGTTGCAGGTATCACAAGAGGTGGTCGACGCAGTCGCGGCTTGTAAGGCGCGCGGTGGTCGGGTGATTGCTGTGGGTACCACCAGTGTGCGCTCATTAGAAAGTGCCGCTCAAGCGACTGGTGAGATTCAAGCTTTTGCCGGCGAAACTGATATCTTTTTATACCCAGGGCGACCCTTTCATGTAGTGGATGCCTTGGTCACCAATTTTCACTTGTCGGAATCGACTCTTTTAATGTTGGTTGCAGCCTTTGCTGGTTATCCGGAAATTATGGATGCTTACCGCAGTGCCGTGGAGCACAAGTACCGATTCTTCAGTTATGGCGATGCCATGTTTATTACGCGCAATCCACAACCGCGCAGTCCTAAGGAGTGATGCATGTCTTTTATGCAGTTTGATGTATTAGCGACCGATGGTCGTGCGCGCCGTGGACGTTTAACTTTTCCGCGCGGAGTGGTCGAGACCCCAGCATTTATGCCGGTGGGTACTTACGGCACAGTTAAAGGCATGTTGCCGCGCGATATTGAAGCGATTGGCGCGCAGATGATTTTGGGTAATACCTTTCACTTGTGGCTGCGCCCCGGTACTAAAGTGGTGCAAGAGCACGGTGATCTGCATAATTTTATGCAGTGGCAAGGCCCGATTTTGACGGATTCAGGTGGTTTCCAAGTCTTTAGTTTGGGTGCGATGCGCACGATTAAGGAAGAGGGTGTGTATTTCTCTTCGCCTGTTGATGGCGCCAAAGTCTTTATGGGCCCTGAAGAATCCATGCAAGTGCAGCGCGAGCTGGGCTCAGACGTGGTGATGATCTTTGACGAGTGCACCCCTTATCCTGCTGATGTGCCTACGGCTGAGAAATCCATGGAGTTGTCATTACGTTGGGCTAAGCGTTCGAAAATCGCCCACGGTGATAATCCATCAGCGCTCTTTGGTATTGTGCAGGGCGGTATGCATGAAGAGTTGCGTTTACGTTCCTTAGAAGGGCTGTGCGAAATTGGTTTTGATGGTTTAGCCATTGGTGGCTTGTCCGTCGGTGAGCCTAAAGAAGATATGATTCGTATCTTAGATTTCTTACCGCCACATATGCCGCCAGAAAAGCCACGCTATTTAATGGGTGTGGGTAAGCCTGAAGATTTAGTTGAAGGTGTGCGCCGCGGTATTGATATGTTTGACTGTGTGATGCCGACGCGCAATGCACGCAATGGTCATTTGTTCACTGATACGGGTGTGCTTAAGATCCGTAATGCTACACATCGTTATGATGATTCACCACTTGATGCAACCTGTGATTGCTATACTTGCCAGAATTTTTCACGCGCCTATTTGCATCATTTGGATAAATGTCGTGAGATGTTAGGCGGTACGCTCAATACAATACATAATTTGCGACATTATCAACGCCTAATGGCGGGTTTACGAGAGGCTATCCAACAAGGTACATTGAGCGACTTTGTTGATGGGTTTTATGCGCGTCGTGGTTTACCTACGCCGCCAATGAATGATTAACAGGCACTAATGTCTTTTTTTGAATAGGAGTGGTTTATGAATTTCTTTATTTCTGCAGCTTATGCTGATACTGCGGCTGGCGCACCTCCAGGTGGCGAATATATGCAGTTTATTTTGTTGGCTGGTTTTCTGGTAATTTTTTACCTGATGATCTGGCGTCCACAAGCTAAGCGCGCCAAAGAGCACCGTAACTTAGTGAGTGGCTTGCAAAAAGGTGATGAAGTCGTAACCAGTGGTGGTATTGCTGGAAAAGTGACTAAAGTAACTGACGATTTCTTAGTGATTGAAGCTTCAGATACAGTTGAGCTGAAAGTTCAAAAAAGCGCAGTTATTGCAGCATTGCCAAAAGGCACCTTAAAAGCTATTTAAGTGTTTTTTGTAACGGGCGGTTGTATCTAAGGTGTGTGAATAAGCACACTTTGAGGTGCACTGCCCGATTTGCGTTATATTCGATTAGTTTTGGCTGGATGTATTGCGGCCACATAAGCGGGCGGTGTCATGCTCAACAAGTATCCTTTGTGGAAGTATCTGCTGATTGTAGCGATCCTTTCCATCAGTTTTATTTACTCTGCACCTAACCTGTTTCCCGATGATCCGGCGATTCAAGTAACCGGTGCTAGCAGTGCCTTACAGATTGAACAAGCTGATCTTGATCGCGCAACAACTGCGTTGCAAGCAGCAGGAATCAGCGTTAAAAGTTCTGCAGTAGAAACACGTGGCGGTTTATTACGTTTAGAGCGCCGTGACGATCAACTACCAGCTAAAGAAGTAGTGCGCAAAGCTTTGGGTGATGAGTATGTTGTGGCCTTGAACCTTGCCGCAACTACGCCACAATGGCTGCGTAGCCTCGGTGCAAGCCCTATGAAACTGGGTCTTGACCTCTCTGGTGGTGTGCACTTCTTGTTAGAAGTGGATATGGATAAAGCAATTTCAGCACGTATTAAGGTGCATGAAAGCGAAATCAAGACGATTTTACGTAAAGAGCGTGTGCGTTATCGCAGCTTGCCGGGTATTGAAAACGGTATCCAGTTAGGCTTTGACGATGCGGCAACCTTAGGTAAGGCGCGGACTTTGATTCGCAAAGATTTTGCTGATTTTGAAATGACTGTCGCAGAGCGTAATGATAAGCCAGTGCTGCGCTTGGTCTTGCTGCCTAATAAAATTGCTGAAATTCGCGAATACTCAATTAAGCAAAACTTGACCACGGTACGTAACCGTGTAAATGAGTTGGGTGTGGCAGAGCCTTTGGTGCAACGTCAGGGTGCCAATCGTATTGTGGTTGAGCTGCCGGGTGTGCAGGATACTGCAGAAGCTAAGCGTATTTTGGGTAAAACAGCTAACCTGGAGTTCCGTTTAGCTGCAGTGGCTGATGCGCCACGTGCGACCACTGAAATCTATGAGTTCCGTGAAGAAGGTCGTGCGCCTGTTGCTTTGGAGCGCAGCCTGATTATTACCGGTGACCAAGTGACTGATGCACAAGCCAGCTTCGATGAAAATGGCCGTCCGCAAGTCAATATCCGCTTGGATGGTCACGGTGGTGAATTGATGAATCGTGCCACGCGCAATGATATTGGCCGTAGCATGGCGGTGATTTTTATCGAACAGCGTCCAACCACCCGCTATGTTAAGCAGATGGTGGATGGCGTCGAAAAAGAAGTAGCAGTACAAACCTTTAAAGAAGAAAAGCGCGTGATCAGCTTAGCGACGATTCAGTCAGCGCTAGGCAGCCAGTTCCGCATTACCGGTCTGGATGGTCAAGGTGAGTCTTCAGAGTTGGCGCTGTTATTGCGTGCCGGTGGTCTAGCGGCGCCGATGTACTTTGCCGAAGAGCGCACCATTGGACCCAGTCTGGGTGCTGAGAATATTCAGCTCGGTGTGCAGGCTGCCTTGTGGGGTTTCTTGTTTGTCGCCATCTTTATTGTCTTGATCTATAAGGCGTTTGGAGTTCTGGCAACAATTGCATTAAGCCTGAATATGGTTAACTTGCTGGCGATGATGTCTCTGCTGGGTGCCACGCTAACCTTGCCAGGTATTGCAGGTATTGTTTTGACTATGGGTATGGCTGTTGATGCCAACGTGCTGATTTTCTCACGGATTCGTGAAGAAATTGCTAACGGCATGTCAGTGCAGCGCGCTATTCATGAGGGCTTTGATAAAGCGTACTCAGCCATTGTTGACGGTAACTTAACCACGCTCTTAGTGGGCGCTATCCTGTTTGCAATGGGTACCGGCCCTATTAAAGGCTTTGCGGTGACCTTATCACTGGGTATCGTCACTTCAATGTTCACTGCAATTATGGTGACACGAGCCATGGTTAACCTGACATACGGTGGCCGTGACCTGAAGAAGCTGTGGATTTAAGGATATGGCGAATATGAAACGTGTAATTAACTTTATGGGGGTGCGCCACTTGGCGTTTGCCTTCAGTTTGCTAATGATCCTAGCGTCACTTGGTAGCTTGGCAGTGAAGGGCTTGAACTTTGGTTTGGACTTTACCGGCGGTACGCTGATTGAGCTTAATTATGAGCAAGATGCAGACCTGAATAAAATTCGTAGCCAGTTGCAAGAGGGCGGCTATCCGGATGCGGTAGTTCAGAGTTTTGGTGCTGTGAGCGATGTGCTGGTGCGTATGCCCGGTGATGATCCGAACTTGGGTAATCAAGTGGCTGATGTGTTGCGTCTGGATGCTGCTAGTAAAGTGACGGTCAAGCGCGTTGAGTTCGTGGGGCCTGCGGTAGGTGAGGAGTTACGTGATCAAGGCGGCATAGGTATGTTGCTGGCGCTAGCTGGCATCTTGGTTTACTTAGGTTTTCGCTTCCAGTGGAAGTTTGGTGTCGGCGCTATTGTGGGCTTGTTCCATGATGTGATTATCACCTTGGGTGTGTTCTCCTACTTTCAGTTCACTTTTGACCTGACGGTGTTGGCTGCAATCTTGGCGATTATTGGTTACTCGCTCAACGATACCATTGTGGTATTTGACCGTATTCGGGAGAACTTCCGTTTCTTGCGTAATACACCACTGATCGAGAATATCAATATCTCCACAACCCAAACGCTGTTGCGTACTTTGGCGACGTCGATTTCGACTTTGTTAGCTGTAGGTGCGCTATTGGTTTTTGGCGGGGATAACCTCTGGGGCTTTGCTTTTGCATTGTTTATTGGCATTACCGCCGGTACTTATTCGTCGGTGTATATCGCGAGTATCTTCCTGTTGTGGTTGAAATTGACTGTAGAAGACTTGATTCCGCCGGTGAGTAGCGAAGAAGTAGATGAAACGCCTTGATGTTATCGAGCTGATATGAAGCTCTGAAGCGATTAGGTCGTTGGGTTGAATTAAAAGCCGTACAGGTTTGAACTTGTGCGGCTTTTTTGTGCCTAAGCTCATATGAACCGTTGTTACTTGAGAGAAATAATATGAATAAGTCAATG
>RRZU010844295.1_pt1 | contig 10705 bp, 9 predicted proteins | sample 2165561 | NCBI WGS metagenome assembly RRZU01 (sample SAMN10456909, study PRJNA506462) | wastewater metagenome | isolation source: wastewater sludge | place: USA: Moscow, Idaho | reverse complement strand
CGTTGGTGGAACCCTTGAGGAACCACAGCAGTTCGTAAGCGATGCCGCGGAAGAACACGGTCTTGGTGGTGAGCAGCGGGAAATATTGGCTCAGATCGAAGCGCATCTGCTGACCGAACAGCGAAATCGTACCGGTACCAGTGCGGTCTGATTTCAGCGTCCCCTCCTTGAGGATCTTGCGGACCAAGTCCTCGTAGGGCATGGGAATGTCCGTCTGCGGGCGTTCCGGAATACGGGTGCGAATATCAGCAAGCTGTTCGGCGGTCAAAGGCATGCCCCCATGGTAGCAGTGACCCGCCGATTTACGCCGGTAGCCATCCTGCAAACGACTCTGTATCAGCCCAAACACCGGCGTGTGATACCGGGCGTGACATCGCTGCAGATGCGGTCGAGTCCACGAATCCCGCTGTGAGCGGATATCGGGCAGGTGCTTGGGCTAATCTGTAAGCATCGGCGCGAGAAGCGCGCCAGCAACTCCAGGAGGCACAACATGGGCAAAAGGCTCTGGGTAGAACGCAACAAGGACGGTTCATGGGACGCGTTCAGCGAGGACGGCGCGCACCTCAAGTTCGGCCACGGCAAAGGCCTGTTCACGCCGGGCGACCTGATGAAGGTCGCGCTGGCGGGCTGCGCGGCGCTGTCCAGCCAGTTCCCGGTCGAGAACACGCTGGGTGAGGGCTCGGGCGCAAAAATCGTCGTTGACGGCACCTATGACCCGGAAAGCGATTCCTACCTGTCCTTCGAGGAGCAGGTGAACGTGGATGCGACTTCCGCCGATCTGAGCGAGGAAGATGCAGCCAAGCTCAAGGAGCGTGTCGCCCGTCACATCGAAAAGGGCTGCACGGTCGCCCATACGTACCGTCAGGAAACGCCGGTGCGCGTGAACGTCACGGTGCGCAAGTAATCAGCCGGTTATATATGCTGATGCCGCCATCCGCAGGTGTTGCAGATGGCGGCATCAGCGTATTGAAGGGGCGTCAGGCGAGCTGCCGGACACCAAATCCCTACTTATGCTCCGGGTCGATCTTCGACTCGATGGCGCTGGCCTGCTCGGCGCCGGCGGTAGGCACCTGAACAGCCTCGACACCAGAGATATCCTCGATCGGCTTGGTCGGGACATCCGCCGGGGAGCTCGGCACGGTGTCGAGCTGGGATTCCGCCGCTTCCACGTACTTGCGAGGCACCACATACACCGGGCTGACCGCATGCTGGAGCAGACCCTGGCTGGTGGAACCAAGCAGCAGGCCGGTGAATCCGCCGCGACCGCGCGACCCGACCACCACGACGTCATGGTCGTAGCTCGCCTTGGTGAGTGTTTCAACCGCGTTGCCCGGCACGATCTCCTTGTGGATATCAAGGTCAGGATGGGCCTGTTCGATCGGCTTGATGCGTACGGCAAGGTCATCCATGTACGAATCCATGACGCACTTGTCTTCTGCGGCGCCCTTGACATTTGGCACAGCGGAGATTACATCGAGCTGAGCCTTCCAGCTTGACGCGAAGTCGGCGGCGATCTCAAGCGCCTTGAGGCCCCACTTGGATTCGTCGGAGCCGACGGCGACACGCGTGATCTTGTTGTTCAAGTGCATGAGGTTGCCTTCGTCATCGGTGTACGGTACGACGACAATCGGGCAGTACGCGTATGCGGGCAGCGAGGAGCTCGTGGTGCCCAGCAGCCGCTCGGCAAGACCGCCCTTGCCCCGGTTTCCGATGACGATGAGGTTGTAATTGCGCGACAGCTCGACGAACACCGATGCAGGATCGCCCGTAACGATCAGTGTCGCCGCTTTGACACCCTGCTCGTCGGCGATGGCCTTCGCCTTGGACAGGATTTCCTGTGCATCATTGTGCGCGGCGTTGTCGTCGCCCATCGCGGTGTATGTGGCATCGAATGATACGGCGGCATAACTCGGCAGCGAGTACGCGCACACGATCTGCAGGGTCAGTCCCGCATGCTTCGCATAGTTCGCGGCCCACCATGTGGCCTTGTAGCTTGCATGGGATCCATCCACGCCAACGAGGATTGCCTTGTCGTTAATCATGACGACCTCCTTCATTCATTGGCGGCGCAGCGGTACGCCACCACTACTTTCACCTTACTCCACCATTGTGGGTCTTTCGGGACAGTGTTGCAAGAAAAACCTGGAAATCTGGTACAGCTGCGATTGAGACCCCGGAAAACAGATAAGGCGCCCGACTGGGGCGCCTTACCAGTGAATACTGCCACTGGCAGCGAGTCAGAACCGCCGCTAGAGCAGCCGGCGGATGGAGTAGGACCCGCTGTACGCGTACGCGACCGGCGTGTACACGGTTCCAGCCTTCGGGTTCAATGCGTTGACCACCATGCCGTTGCCGACGTAGATGCCCGAATGCGCACCATTGGCGATGATATCGCCGGGCTGCGCCTCGGCCAAAGAAGGCACCGCCGTACCGACAGCCGCCTGGGCACCGGAATAATGGGGCAGGCTGATGCCCATCTGCGCGAACACATACTGCACGAAGCCGGAGCAATCCCAGCCGGCAGGAGTATTGCCGCCTGAGACATACGGAACCACACCCACAAACTGCGCAGCGTAGGCGACCAGAGCGCTGGCCGATGCACTGTCAGGCGGGTTGACCGTCGCAGTACTGCTCGGACTTGATGTAGAAGCACTCAAGCTGCTGCGGCTTTGCGAACGGCTCGCCGCCTGCTGCTGGGCCTGGGCCGCAGCCTGGGCGGCCGCCTGCGCCGCTGCCTGTGCTGCAGCCTGTTCCGCTGCGGCCTTGGCCTCGGCTTCCTTTTCTGCCGTGGACTTGGTCTGCGGCGGATTCAACGATTCAATGCCACCCCAGTTCGAGGAGGAATCCACGCTGGTCGACGTCGATTCGGCGAGCAGATTCTTCTTGACGGTTGTGGTCTTGGGGAACGAACGCGACGACGTAACCGCTTCGTCGGTCGTCGTGGACTGCGCGGACACTGAAGGGGCAATCGCCGCCAACGATATACACGCGGCTGCAACTGCGACCATCGCTGTAAGAGATCTACCTAGTTTCATCATCAGTACAACACAGTAGCATGCCAGACTTACAGAAATCTGAGACCTATGCGCCGCACCCGCGCAATACCACAGGACACGCCGAAAAAGTCGCCAATCGCAACGCCGATAACGCAATCATCATGCACGACGACACGACTGAAATCCGCTCGAGCATCCCCGTCAGCAATCAGCTGCAATCAGCGAAACATCAAGGGAAAATCAGTAATGGATGAACTGCAATTGCGAAGCCTGGTCCGCGCTGAAAGTACGGGAAACCGTTTTGCCGTTGAGCGACGCGCCGCATTCCGAGGTCACAATCGAACCGTCGGCGTTGATCTGCTCGACGATGGCGACATGGCCGTACACCGCACTCGCACCGAACTGCCCGCGCTGGAACACGATGACATCGCCGACATGGCGCGGAGTGGAATCGACCCAATAGCCCAGCTTCTTCGCGGATGCTGCCCATTGGGCCCCATCGCCGAGATGGGAACCGACCGGTAACCCAAGCTGGTGACGGCGAACATACGCCCACCATGTGCACTGGCTGAACGAATACTGGTTACCGGAATCACCCGAATCATGATTGGGATCGAAACCGGAGGGAAGAATGCTCTTATCGGCCTCGTACAGCACCGCAACCGCCGGATTCGACACAGCCGTCTGCGACATCTGTGCAACATCAAGCTCGGAGTTCGAAGCACCTAGGGACCAGTTGCCTGAGCTCGTCGTGCCGTCGGAGGCGGAAGAACCGAGAGACGTACGCTCTTGCGAACGGGACACCGAACTGCCCGTCGCCGACTTGGTGGCCTGGACCGTGGTGGCACCCGTTTCAGATGAAGCGAGCGACGTCGTGGCATTCATATTGCTCAAGCTGAAAGCCGCCGCAGCCGCACCCGCCAACGCGACCATGGAGCCTGAAGCCATGAACCGGGACTTGCGGCGGGCCGCACGAGCAGATTCACGAATCGCACGCCGGGTCAGCGGCGCCACTTCCTCGAGCTTCGCCGCGAGCGCCGGATCAAGACCCAGCGTCTGTTCGGCACCATCGGCGCGCATGGCACGCACACCACGCACGGCATGCGGCGCATGGGAACCACGGGGGGATGGCGCAAGTACATCGGCTACGCGGAAATGACGACCCGTTCGCGTCGTCTTTCGTGCCGCATGCTTCATACTCGAGTACTCCTTGTGCCGTCATCCTGAAAGCCCGTGGGAAACCGCAGGCCGGAACCAATCCGCCGCTTCCTGTGCCGCGTACACGGCGGGAGGCGACCGGTGTGATCAATTATTGCCCCACCTTACAACCCCTCCTGCCCACATGGCAACACGTCAAACGTTGCACTCAAGTCATCCACACCGCGACAACCACCGAGGCTCAACGGATTTCAGGCGGCAAGCACGACCGCATCGGCGTGTCCTACAATCACGAATCCGGTTGCTCGCCCCGACTGGCAAGCAGTAGCCGGCAACCATCGGGGGCATCCATGGCAATGACCACGATATGTACGGGGGATGTCGGCAATCCACCCGATTGGCTACCCTAGCAAGCATGAGCAATACAGTAACAATTCCCGAATCCATGCTTCCGCGGGACGGTCGGTTCGGCTCCGGTCCGAGCAAAATCCGCCCTGAGCAGGTGCAGGCTCTCGACGCCGGCGCCACCAAGCTGCTCGGCACCTCCCACCGCCAGGCGCCGGTCAAGCAGCTCGTCGGGTCCATTCGCGAGGGTCTTGCTCAGTTCTTCACCATCCCCGACGGGTATGAAGTCGTTCTCGGCAACGGCGGCGCGACCGCGTTCTGGGATATGGCGTGTGCTTCGCTCATCACCCGCAAGGCGGCCTTCGGCGTATACGGCTCTTTCAGCGAGAAGTTCGCCATCGAGGCCGACAAGACCCCGTTCCTTGAGAAGCCGGAGATTTTCCGCTCAGAACCGGGAACCTATCGACTCCCCAAGCTCACCGAGTACGTGGACACCTACTGCTGGGCTCATAACGAAACCTCAACAGGCGTGGCAACACCGGTCAAGCGGATCCCCGGCAGCGTTGAACAGGGCGCCATCACCTTGGTGGACGCAACCAGCGGTGCCGGCGTTCTGCCGGTCGACATCTCCCAGACCGATGCCTATTACTTCTCCCCGCAGAAGGCGTTCGGCTCCGACGGCGGCCTGTGGATCGCCATCCTCTCCCCCGCTGCCATCGAACGCGCGTATGCGTTGGAGGAAAGCACGAAGCTCGAGGGCGCGCGGCGCTGGGTTCCCGCCTTCCTGTCCCTGAAATCCGCAATCGACAACTCCCGCAAGGATCAGACGCTCAACACGCCGTCCGTGGCCAACCTGATCATGCTGGAAAACCAGATCCGTTGGCTCAACGACAACGGCGGGCTGGCATGGGCCCACGCCCGGTGCGCGAAATCCGCGTCGCTGCTGTACCAGTGGGCGGAACGCAGCGAATATGCGCACCCCTTCGTCGAGGACGAATCCGCCCGGTCCACCGCGACCGTGACCATCGATCTGGATGACGCAATCAGCGCCAAGCAGGTCATCCAAGCGCTTCGCGACAACGGAATCGTCGATACCGGCGGATACCGCAAGCTCGGACGCAACCAGCTGCGCATCGGCGTCTTCCCGTCGGTCGAACCGTCTGATATTGTGGCGCTCACCAAGTGCGTCGACTACATCGTCGAGCACCTGTAATCGGGAATTCATCCGATATTTCAACTGCCTACGTCTGCCGTGGTGCGGGCGTAGGCAGTTTTGTTTTTCGTGGGATCGGGATATAGGCGAAACCGAAACACGAAACCAGAAAACGAAACCGGAACGTCGTACCGGAATCTCAATGTCTCGCAAAATGCGCCGATGCGGCGAGATATTGAGAAAAACATCTGAAAAACTCGGTGGTTTCGCGAATATCGAGAGATTTTGAGATTTCACAACGCGCCCAGCACATGCCGCAGCACTTTCAAGGCCTGGAATTTCAACGTTTTACGGCAGCTGCTCAACGGAACGGCACATACGAAATCTGAAAAAATCTCGATATCGCGGCGTTAACAGAGATTATGAGACTTTTCTCTGAAAATCTCGACGATTCCACGCTGTCGTCGAGATTTTCAGATTTTCTCTGTCTGGCAGCCGACGACAGCACCATAAGATGCGTCACACCTGCGTCGTCGCCATGAGGAAGGAACCGCCGACCAGGCCATCCCGACCGGCTTGGCCATCTCGACCAGCCACGCCTTCGCTTTCATCTCCGGCGGATTCCACAGTGACCCACCCTTCGCAGGCGGGCACGAACACCGCCTGCCCGACGGAAAGCACGCGGGATTCCTGTTCGCTGGAGCATCGCACCATCCCATGGGTACACAACACGATACGCGGCTTGTTGCGCCCCTGATTCACACGTCCCAAGGTCAGCTGCCGCAACAACGCACCATAGCGCCGATGAACCCTGTCCATCACCGGCCACGCCTGGGCGTGCGGACCGGTGGTGCCGTACGCCAGCATGAACTGATCGATATGCGGCCGGTACACAATAAGGTTGCCATCACGCGTCGCCATGTCCCCGAACTGCGAATCGGCAGGATCCACCGGGGCTCCGGGCTGACAGTTGAGCGTATGCAGCAACCGTGGAATGTCCTTATGTTTCACGGTCATTCCCGCTCTGAGCACATTGTCTGAATTGTTCATGATTTCAGCGGCCGTACCATGGATGTACGCGTGCGGGGTCCCAGCAGGGATGAACACGGATTCACCCTCCTGAAGCGAGACCGGATTGAGCATCAGCAATGTGAGTACGCTGGGATCTGCGGGAAACGCCTCGGCGGCGGCGAGCGCATGCCGGAACGCGAGCCGGGAGGCAGGATCGCTGACACGCAGCGAGGCATATCGCAACTGCGCTTGCAGGTCGTCCGTTGGCGGAGCGGTAATCGCTGTATAGAAGGCCCGGAAAATGCGTCGGCGTGAATCAGGCCAGACCATCGAGGACACCGGCATCATCGCATCGGCCTGCTCGAATCCCTCCGGCGTCTGTCCGATACGCATGGTCCGTTCGGTCAACGCTTCGACCATGCGCGATGCGAGCGGATGGCCGACCATGCTGAGATTACGCAACATGAAGCGGATGGTGCCAAAGCCGACGGAAGCGTGGAACGGCTCTAGGGCGACGACCATCTCGCTTTTCGCTTCGGCGTCATGGAACGAGCGTTCCGGGGCGTCCATCGCTATACCCTGCGCGTTTTGAGCGTTGAACCCTGCGCGCGCTTCAAAATCCACGGGATGCACCTGCAACGACAGGGGGATGCGCGCGGCGATGATTTTGAACAGGAAGGGCAGTTCCGGGCCGAACTGCTCGGATACGCGCCGCCCGACCATTGCTTCAGGATGGTCTCGAATCGCCTGCGGCACCGTGGTGAACGAACCGTCCGGGGCTTCAAGCCGCGAGGGCGACTGCGGGTGCCCGCTGAACCACATTTCGGCGAGAGGCTGGCCGTCGTCCAGCATCTGCGCAGGAAGCTCGTCGGCGAACAGGGTTTGCAGACGGCTGTAGGATCCCCACGCATAGCGCTTTGGGACTGGACGTATCACATACACGGCTGTGGCAATCCTTTCTTCCGGCGAACAACATCTTATAAGGTTACCCCGCACGTTATGGTAATGGTATGAAGTTGGCTCCGATTTTCGATCCTGCGGCCCGCAGGCCGTCGCCAAAGCCCGTGCGTGTCGACCTGAGAAAAGTGTTCCTCATTGGTACGGCGGTGTGGATGGCGGCATTGATTGTGTGCGCTATGCTCCTCGCCTTGCATGTGCCCGCACTCAAGGAGCTGGTCGTATGCGTCGCCGGCGTGCTCGTCGGAATCATCCTGCTTGTCTGGGAGCATTTCGACCGTTGGGATTATCGCAGGCTCGGAAAATAGCCGCTGCGCCACCTTCCCGCTGTTGCAGCGGCGCTGACTCGAATCGGTAACCAACGGCGCAGAAAACTCACGTATCACGAACATCACTGGTACCCGTGCGCCACGGGTGCCTTGAGCATCCACAGATTACGGCGCCTGGCCTGCCCGCTTGGGTCAGGTTCACAGATTCAGACTGTCACTATGTCCTGCGCAAGCGGCAGCGACATCGTAAACGTGCTCCCCTGCCCGGGAACGCTCCATACCGTCACGTTGCCGTGATGGGTCAGCGCCACATGTTTGACAATCGCAAGCCCCAGACCGATGCCATGCTCGGTTCGCTCGTTCTGCTCGCTGCCACGATAGAAACGCTCGAACACGCGCTCTTGTTCGGCCTTCGGTATGCCACACCCGCGGTCGATGACGCTGACAGACGCGTTCCCGCCATCCTGCGAGCGCTTGACTGAGACCGCGACCGTCGAGCCTTGAGGGGAATACCCGATAGCGTTTTCGATGAGCTTGCCTACCGCGGCCTTGATCTGATCGGATTCGCCGTTGATATCAAGACTGTCGTCTCCGGACAGCTCGAGCTGCACTCCGGCTTGCCGCGCCTGCCCGAGATGGGATTGCACGACATCGCGCAGCTGGTCCATGACATTGATCCGGTTATGGCTCGAAGGGGTGACGGGTTCCTGTGAGCGGATGAGCAGCAGCAAATCGGAAACCATATGCTCCATGTGCTTGCACGCGCGTCTCACTTCGACGGCCTGCCGCTTGACCGACTCACGGTCAAGATCATCATGCTCCAGCGAATCCGCAAGACGCTCCAACGCTTGCGAAGGCTCGATGAGCTGTTCAGAAACGTTCTGGATGAAGGATTCGCGGACTTGGCTGAACCGGATTGATTCGCTGACGTCATCCAGCAGCACGACGACGAAACGCGAGTTGATTCTACCGACGGTGACTTTCAGCCAATTCGGACGCGATACGCCGTTGATGACCCGGACCTGCTGCAATCCCGTATCCTGCGCCGACTCCCCTTTCGGCCCGACGATACGCTGTGGGACGGTCTGTGTGGTGATATCCAGCTGTTTGCGCCCGCCGGCGCTGCGCACTTCATGGACTGCCGCGAGGATATCTTCGTTGCACAACGACTCGTCCCGTACCACACCGAGCGTATACGCGGCGGAGCTCGCCCTAATGACGTCATCGTGGTCGTCTACCACGGCAGATGCAACCGGAATCATCGCCAAAAGCGCTTGCGTGGAATCCTCAAGGTCTTCCACGTCTTGCCGCCCCTGCCGCTGGTCTGCGCGATGTCCCAGCCCCAGAAAACCGCCTTGTGGGTGGGAGGTGAGACGCCGCAACGGATTGATCCCATGATGAATATCGTTCAACGTCACGGCGACGACGGCAGCCGCACAGGCGGCGATCGTCACCGCGACCACGCAATACCATACAGTCCAGAATGAACCCATGCGGCCATTGTCGCACAGTTTGCTGTGGCGATGCCACACCGAGACGGCACCAAGATGAACCGCAGATGAACGGTTACATGAATTCTGCACGAACCATCGTCAACTACGTCCAGCTGATGTGGCATTCCGCACGTGTTGCGAATAGACTGGGAGGAGTGGCGACTGCGGCAACAGCATCCGATGAGCAATAAGGAAGCGTGCGCGACCGCTCACGCAGCGAATGGAACAATCCCGGAAAGGCAGAGCAATGCGCGTTATTTTCAATGAGGAGATGAAAGCCGTCGCCGACGATCTCGATCGTATGGCGCAAGACGTCCGCAAGGCGATCAACGGCGCTGGGGATGCGCTGATGAACGCGGACATCGACAAGGCTCAGGCGGTTATTGACGGCGATATCGAAATCGATGCTTTGGAGTCCAGCATCCTTGACCAGTGCGTGAGGCTGCTGGCCAAGCAAAACCCGGTGGCGACCGATTTGAGAGTCGTCGTCTCTACCTTGCGCCTGGCTTCGACTTTTGAGCGCATGGGCGATTTGGCCCGGCATATCGCGGAGGCTGCCCGTCGCGCCTATCCGCAGAATGCGTTGCCTGAGGAGTCCCGTGAGATCTTCACGCAGATGGTTACGTTCCTACGCAACACGGCTGACCGCATTGTGGACATGCTCGCGGACAGGGACACGAAGATCGCGGAGAACATCATCCTCGATGACGACAAGCTTGACCAACTGCACCATCAGACCTTTGAACTGGTGCTCTCGGATCAGTGGAACGGCACGAAGCAGCAACTCATCGATGTGGTGCTGATCGGTCGCTTCCTCGAGCGGCTCGGCGATCACGCGGTGTCCGCTGCGCGACGCGTGATGTACATCGTGTCCGGCTTCGATCCGAGCAAGGACCCCGGCCGCGACGAAGACACGCCCGTCGTTGACCTGTGACCGAAACCACTGAACAGCGGGTGCCGTCAATCAGATTCTGAAAGAGGCGGGCCTGCGTCTCATATGGGGGGCGCGGGCCCGCCTGTTAATTTGCGTGGCTGTGCGTACGTACAGCCACGCACGTATAGCTTTGTTGGTATCTTTCCCCGCTACCGTCTCCTATCGTCGCCCCAGCGGAATGCAAGTGCCCGCGCCGCCTGATATAGGCGACGCGGGCACTTGCGAAAGAATTCAGGCCTATGCCTGCAAACCGGACTTACTTGCCCTGGTTGGCAACAGCGGCGGCACCGGCAGCGGCAGCCTCAGGATCGAGGTACTCGCCACGCGGCTTAATCGGCTTGAAGTTCTCGTCCAGCTCGTACAGCAGCGGGATGGCGGTCGGGATGTTG
>RRZU010687549.1_pt1 | contig 10705 bp, 8 predicted proteins | sample 2165561 | NCBI WGS metagenome assembly RRZU01 (sample SAMN10456909, study PRJNA506462) | wastewater metagenome | isolation source: wastewater sludge | place: USA: Moscow, Idaho | reverse complement strand
TCTGGCTCGGCGAGACCACCGACTGGCTGCACGACAAGGCCATCCGCGAACGCCTGCGCGCCCGGATCGAGGCCGCCGAGGCGGAGGCGTTGGGGATCCTCACCCCGCATCGTGCTCTGCTCAAGGACATGGCCCAAACCCTCGCCACCCGCCGCGAACTCTCCGGCCAAGACGCCGCAAAATGGCTCGATCAGGTCAGGAAGGATGGTGCGGATCTGGCCGCAGCGCCCGAGCCCGAAAGCGCGCCATCATCGCCTGACACTCCTCAGCCTCCGGCCTGCCGAACAGGCTGAGAAGCGCCGAACTCGACAACCCGCCCGGACCGATCAAAGCACCAGAACACTTCTCTTCTTCCACGTCATCCCACCCCGCAATCGCGAGGCACTCCATGCCCGACCCCCGAACCCAAACCCCGCGCGGCATCTTCATCACCGCCCTCGCCGACTGGCAGCGCGCCTGGATCTCCCACGCCCATCACGACCGCCGCGCCGCAACCGCAGGCTTCACCACCCCGACCGGCCAAGCCCACCTCGCCGCCATGACCGACCTCGCCACCCGCATCACCGCCATCGAGACCCAAATCGCCCAGACCCCGGCAAACAACCGCGCCGAGCTTCGAATCAAGATCACAATCCTCTCCCTCGATGGTGAGATCAGAGAGGAATTCCAAAGCAGCATTCTGGAAGATGCCATGCGGATGATCGCGGAGGCAGAAGCGTGAGGGCGATCACAATTCAGGTAGATCCAGCCAGACGTGCGATCGGGGCGCTGCACTTTGATGTTGGCCCCGGAGCCTTCGGACCCGCAATGATGGCACGAGCAATTCGCCGCCGCTCTACCACCGGCGAAGTCGATGCGAACTAGTTCAACAGTTCTCTCAGGTTCGATATCAGCCCCGACCGCATGTCCTCTGTGGTGAAACCGAATACCTCGGCGAGCCGAACGGCGGTCCCTTGGACATCTCGCGGAAGCACCGTTCCGCGCGGAGTTTCCACGAACGGACCATCCGTCTCAGTCAGCAATCTATCAAGAGGCAACGAGGCGACCAACTTCCGATTCCTTTCAGTTCGCAGCATCTCGGCATTGATCGAGGAATAGCACCCCATTTCGACGGCCCGCCGTGTCTCGGCCTGGGTTCCTGTGAACCAGTGCAAGACTGCCTTTGATGTATCAATGAACCTGGTGGCCTCGAGCGCCGCGAGCACCTTGGCGACGCTGCGGACGCTGTGAAGCGATGCCACCTTGCGCCCCTGCTCGGCACTGGCTCGCAGCATCCGATCAAGGACCTGCTCTTGCTCCTGCAGACTTCGGTAGAACCTTGGTCCAGCGTCGAGGCCGATCTCTCCGATGTATCGGGCCTCCGGCAAGTAGCGCTCGAAGAGTGCCACCTCTGCACTCCGTTCCGCGACGAGCTGTGGATGAAGACCAAGAGCAACCCGCACCAGCCGAGACCGAGCCGTCATCTCCCTGTTCCGTGGCCATGCCTTCGGAGTGGTCGTCACCGCCAATGTCGCGATATACGCTTGGTCACACTGCCGGATGATGGACGCATGATCGGGGTAGAGATCGAGATGGCAGTGGAAATTGACCCAGCGCGGCCCCGTCACTTTTGTCATAACGGCCGCGCTCGGACCCCACGTAGCAGCGCCGCAACCTCTGCGATGCCCGTGCGATAGACCTTCTCGTAATCAGCAAACTGATCGGGGTGATCGATCAGCGGGCCCGGTAGGTGGATGTCAAGATGTGCCTTCGCGGGGTGCTTACGAAGGCGAGTGATGGCACGCTGGAATGATCGGACATGGATTCCTTCCGCCTCGCTGCTATCCAGATCGCGCGCCTTCAGATCCGGGATTGAGTAGTCGGTCGAGTCATTCCCGAGGCCTGCGAGCATAGAAGCCCGGCGAATGAGGCACGGGACGCAGTATCCGCAATGCTTGGGCGCTTCGCCCTGCCAACGCGCCTTACCCATGTCCAGATGTTATTGTAGAAACACTAAAACATGAGTGCTCGCCAATGACCGATAGCTGAGCGAGCAGGCGCCATTGCCGCGCGAGCGGCTTCGTCCATTGGGCTTTCACGTCGATAGCAAGGTAGAGATTTCAAGACAGATCAGGCATTCTGCGATCGCGCATCCGCGCGATCCGCGTTCACAGGGAGGTCTACGTCAGAACGGATGCGTTCGACCGGCCTCAAACGAAGCTGCTGAATAAGTCTCTGAGTAGCGAGGTCTGGCGAACTCCCGTCAGATCACTTCCTTCGGTTTACAGACGTTTTCACTGGGTTCTTGGCGGAATCTTGCAGGATCCCCTCTTCGATCAGACGCTCCCGAAACTCCGAGATCGTTTGCTCCATGGCCCCGGCTTCCAGATAACCCGCGAGATTGCCGCCGGTGGTCAAGCAGCGCGCGCCAATCGCTGGGATCTCGTGCCATACTAGGTATTCCCAGTCCTCACTCGTGTCGGTATGGACAATTTCGCCCGGTGTCTTGCCCTTTCCGTCCCGACCGATGACCTGGTAGAGGCTGACGTAAATCATGGTTTCGGTCTCTTCGACGGGCGGCATTTTGAGCGGATCCGGGCCGCTGAAGGAAGGTGTCGTTTCGATCTCGTTATTGAAGCCGCTGTCGGTGAAGAACTTGACCATGATGAACCACTCGCCAATGTCAAGCTTCTGCCCGATCGGCACGCCATCCTGGGTCAGGAAGTTCAATGAGCTATAGTAAGGTAGGAAGTCCCAGCACCATTTCGTCCACGGCGTAGTCCTGCCCTGCGGCGGCCGAGCGTATTCAGCGGGCTCCCAATAGGCGAAGTGTAATTCGGGGAACCCGGCCTCGATCTGGCGCAGGAGGAAGAAGAGCCTTTGCTGATAGGCGGCTACGATACGGTAGGCGTGTCGGACATCTGCGAGGGCCGAGGCGAGATCAGTTGGCTGAGACGGGAGCGCGGCATTCATGCTTTCTGGGCCTCCATGGCCGTTTTGTTCATCTTCATCAGGATGTGGGTAAGACCCGGATTGATCGGGCGTTGTGCGATGAGCCTCTCCAGCTGCAGCGGTTCGACGATATGATGATATCCATAGAGGTCCAGAGCCTTGCGCATATCCTTGATGATGCGTTCTTCATGCCCGCTGCCGGGGAGATGAAGGGCGATAGCGCGAGCGAGATCAGCCCAGTCGACCAGGACTAGATCCACATCGGCAACAAGACCCTCTATGGCCTCCACGGCCGCGGCTAACTCGGATTTGAACTGCTGTCGGCGATGCGGCGCCGGCAGCCCGCCGATTGCCATGACGATCAACTGATCGGGCAGGTCGATTACGCCAGAGGACACCGCCTGATACCATGCATGAAGCTCGACCCTAAGCTGCCCGGCCGATTGGTCGCCGTCGTGCTTGGCCTCGACGATTATCTGGACCGACCGGCCGGGGTCGCCGAGCTCGATCCTGATGAATACATCGGGTTCGACGCCACGGACGCGATCATCGGCATCCCAGAATGGCCAGAACTCCATCTCAGCGAGGTCTGCCATGCGATAGGCCGTCAGCTGCCCGCCTGCTGCAACCGCCAGGAGGCTCCAGGCGGTTAGCGCCGGCAGGTAGGACAGTCGCTCGAAAATCGTCGAAGTTACGAGATCCTCGCTGCCGCGGAAGAGGTCCCGCCAGCGGATGCTCTGTTCATCGGCCGCGTTCAGTCGGCCGGACTTGCTGTTGAGGATAGCATTGAGCAAGCGGGGCTCTCCTTTCTTAGAAAAAATAGCCGGACAGGGCATTCCGGGCACGGGAGTAGACCACGCACAGATTCTTAGTCGGAATTACTTCGTCTCAATCATCGATAAGGTTGATGTTATCTGCAATGGCATTGTGTCGTCGGCCTGCGCAGAGATCCGCGCGATCGGACGGGCCTTTGTCCGCGCCGTTCAATGCGCGTTCAACCAGAGAAGGCACCGGATGATCGGGAAAGCCCTCGCCGTAGTGCTGAATCATCGACATATATCGGAGCCCCAGCTGGGACAGCTTGCAGATCTGATGACCGTCAGCCCGGTCTTTCAGAATAAGCCCTCCTGACTTTGGCTCGATCGTCACGCCATAGTCGTCAAAAGCCGAAATCAGTTCTGCCCAGGACCGGCTATCAGCGAAGGCGCGCCGTGCGAATTCCGCAAGGGGCTCGATATCCTGTGGCGAATGAACCGCGCCCGTTTGCGGTGGTGTCGGATTTGCGCCCTCGGATGGGGAGATCAGCGGAGGCGCAGGTGCCTGGCAAGAATCTGAAACTCCGTCGTCGACCATCGCAGCGCCTTGGGAGACGAACACCAGTTCCGGCAAGACCGTTTCCCAGACGTCACGGCGGAGATATTCGGCGTATTTCTCATCACCATCGGATTTGCGCCAGCGGACAACGGCCCCAACCCTGCCTGACAAAAAGACATATCCTTGCGGATGTTGCCACGCTTTGGACATGCGACCGACGACAGAGCCCGTCTGATCAATGAACACCCAATGAGGGGCCCGGAACTCGAGTTGCAGAGGATCCCCGACCTTGCAGCGCCTGATCGCCTCATGAACCTCGTGCCTGTCGCCTTGCCGCCCCGCAAAGGAAAGGTCGGAAAGCTTCAAGTCCGGCAATTGGTAGATGTGCGGCACGGGCATCGCGGCGGGTCTCAAAGGGTGCAGTTCGCGTCGAAGAAGCGCGGGGCAACTGCCTTTCAAAAGCGCATGCTCGCCCGTGGTCATGACGGCCAGGCTTTTCTGTGCGCGCGTCATCGCAACGTAAAACAACCGGCGTGGCGCGTCCGGATCTTCGTTTTTCGACAGCACATTCCAGCCGCCGTTCAGAATGACCACATGGTCGAATTCGAGCCCCTTCGCCCGGTGCGCCGTCAACAAAAGAAGCCCGCGTTGTTCGCCGCGCGTATCGCGGGACCATTCGGCCAGCCACTCTATGATGTCAGACACCGGCATGGTCTTTGCCTTCAGTTCCCGCGCCAGTTCGGCCACGCCCTCGGCCAGAAGGTCGACCCATTTGTTACCCTCCTGTTCGTTCAGGATGGTAAGGATGTCATCTATGCCAAGCAGCGCGCCCTGGCGCTTGCGCAGCCCCGAGACCAGCACCTGCGTTTCGCGCAGGCGCCAGATGTTCGGCATGTCCTGATTGGCCATCTCGACTTTCAGCCCCAGGCCTTCGGCATAGGATCGGACAGGGCCAAGTTTCTTCCAATCGCGGGAAATGATCGCGGTGCGCGCCCATGACCAGTCGGGATCCAGTCTGGAAAGGCGCATCAACTCTTCAATCGCCGCAATCGCCTGCTCCAGATCGCCGCCTTGGGTATCCAGCAGCTGAACCCTTCCCTGAGCCACGCTGTCCAGCCCGGTCAGCACACCGCCAGCGGGCAGCCCACGCCTGGCCGCGTTGATCCGTATCTCGTGGTCGGCCGTCATCCGGTCCTGCGCTGCGGCAATCGCCGAAGTGGCGGCCTCGATGATATGATTGGTCGAGCGGTAATTCTCGACCAGAAAGGCCGGGCGCGCCTTGTAGTCTTCCTCGAATTTGCGAATGAACGCGATGGAGGCGCCGTTGAAGGCGTAAATGTTCTGGTCGTCATCGCCGACGGCAAAGAGGCTGAGTTTCAGGTCGTTATCATCAAGCGAGCGACCTGCAACTGCGGCAATGAGCTTGTATTGCGCGGGGCCGATATCCTGATATTCATCCACAAGGATCCAGCGATAGCCCTGTATCAGCGTATCGCGCTGCGCCTCGGCCTCGGATTTCGAGAGCCCTTCGCCCTCCAGCTGACGGACGGCCTCCAGCACAATATCATCGAAATCTTCGGTATCCGCATTCTGGCCCGCAAAGCTGGCTCCGACCAGCTCCATCGCAAGAGCGTGGCAGGTCGAGACTGTCACGCCGATGGCGTCATCCCCGACCAAAGCCCTGAGCCGCACGCGGATTTCGGCAGCGGCGTGGCGGTTATAGGCCAGCACGAGGATGCCGCGCGGAGCCTCCCGCTTTATCCGCAGCAGGTAGGCGATCCGATGGACAAGAACCCGCGTCTTGCCTGATCCCGGACCGGCCAGAACCAGAACATTCGTGCGGTCCCGGTCATCGGTCACGATGTCTTGCTGAACCTTGTTGCCAAGCTGCTCGACAATCGCGCTCCAGGATGCGCCGGTGGTCTGGCGCCGGACCTCACGCCCCATGCCCGGCATCCATCGCTTCATGAACTGCTCTTTGTTCAGAAGGAAGTAGTCCTCGGACAGGCGGGCCGCATCCGTCATCGTTCGCAGCCCGGTTTCCGCATAGGCCGCCATGACATGGGTTTGCAGGGTCTGTTCGGTGTAATGCTCCTCGAGAGGTGCGAAATCGCTCTGGGTGAACTGCCCGCCGGCCGGATCGAGGAAAACGGTCATGGCAGAGCGGAAGACTGTCAGCCCCTTGCCAAGCGTGACCACGCCCTGTTCGTGCAGCCACATCAGGGCGCGTTCCATAAGCTTTGTCATATCACGCACGCCGCCGGACCTGAGGAATGCATCCTGCGTCAGTTGCGCAAGCAGATCGCCCAACGTTGTCTCGACCTGCAGATCCTTGCCGCGCACGCCCTTGTCGAGCCGACCGGTCAGGTGGCTAAGCAACAGCTCCGCCGCGAGCCAGCGAAGCCTTGCCGTCTCGAGAACCGTGGCCCACGGCCTAGTCAGCGTGACCATCAGCGTGTTGCGGCTGACCGCACGCAACGAGATATTGCCCCGGCCTCCGTCCTGGCTTCTGCCGTCCTGCGCGATACCGCGCACCAGCCTGTCGACAGCGTCGGGACGGACATCTGTGTGGCCCTTATCGCGCAGACGCTGGCAGCTTTCGGCCAGGTTCAGGGGCACGGGCGTCCGGTCATCAAGATCGGGGGCCAGCTCCTGCATAAATGTGATCAGGTCGGCTTCAAGCGCGGAAGCCTCTGTCAGACGCTGCGCCGAGGCGCGGGGAACGCCCACATGGACAAAGACCGTCATCGCCACATCATTGCGCGCGATCCCGAGATTTTCCAGCGTGACCATGGCCTTGGGCAAGGCACCGGGGGACAAGCCCGCCACACCGCACAGCTCGTCCGTGGTGACGCCTTCGTCCGGTGCGGCCGAGATAAGGTGGTCAACAATCGCCAAAAGTTGCTTGCGCGCAGCTGCCGTCAGATCCGCGCTGGCCAGCCGCTCTTTCGCTTCATCAACCGATCTGACCCGCAGCGAAGACGGGAAGACCTGAACGCGGTTCTCTTCCCGCGACAGCAGATGCGCCTCTTCAAGCCAGGACACGGCGGTTTTGACCCGCGTATCGTCGGTCGCACTGTCGCGCTCGAATTCCTGATCCTTTTCCGAGCGCATGATTTCGCCGGTGGTGGCCACGACCTTGCCGGTTTTCTTTGTGCGTTCGTCGATCCGCCGCAGCGCCTTCAGGATGGCGCCGATCTCATGGCGGGCCAGCCGCGAACTGGCCGAAAGCCGGAACTGGCGCTCAACGTCATCGGCGGCGAACAGCAGAACGCAATGCGCGTCCTCTCTGTCGCGGCCCGCGCGCCCCGCCTCTTGCAGGTAGTTTTCGAGGGATCCGGGAATATCGGCATGGACGACCAGTCGGATATCGGGCTTGTCGATCCCCATGCCAAAGGCGTTGGTCGCAGCGATCACCCGCAACTCGCCGACCCTGAAGCGTTCCTGAACCGCCTGCTTGTCGTCGGCACCGAGGCCCGCGTGGAAGTGTTCGGCATCAAGCCCCTGCGATTTCAGGAACTCGGCCACGCGCTCGGTTTCCTTGCGGGACGCACAGTAAACAACTGCACCCGACCGCCCCTCGGAGGGCAGGAACTCCTCGATGACGGACAGCACATCGGTGAGTTTGCTGTTCCGGGTCGTGGGCCGGACATCGAAGGCGAGGTTTGTCCGCGAAGCGCCGCCGTCGAGGGGCAAAAGCTTAATCCCCGCCCTTGACTGGAAATGCTCGACGATATCCGCCACCACCTCGGGCTTGGCTGTCGCCGTCAGGCAGATGACCGGCGCAGGTGCCTGATCACCGGAGAATTCCTTGATGAAGCGGCCCAGATATCTGTAATCCGGCCGGAAATCATGCCCCCATTTCGATACGCAATGCGCCTCGTCGATCGCCCACAGCCCTACCTCACGCTGCGCCAGCACATTTCTGATCGAGGTGCTGCGGAGCTGTTCCGGCGAGATGATCAAAATCCCGGCATCGCCGAGCCGGACCTTGTCGAGGGCGCTTTGCCGTTCCGGCATCGACATCATGCCGTTGATCGTGACCGAGCAGGAAATGCCTGACCGTTCCATCCCCTGAACCTGATCCGCCATCAGCGCAACCAGCGGAGAAATGACGACGGTCAATGCTCCGATCTTGTCGAACCGCGACAGCGCGGGAACCTGATAACACAGCGATTTTCCGGTCCCGGTGGGCAGGATGCCAAGAACGCTGTTCCCGGACATCGCCTCGTCGACGATACGCTCCTGCAAGGGGCGGCCGTCGGGATCGACAGGCTGGGGTCGGAAGGCGGGAAAACCGAACCATTTCTCCAGCGCACGAACGGGGTCATTCTGCTCGGCGCACCAGGCACAACCCGGATCTTTGCAGGACGTGTCGCGCAGGTGCCTGACAATCAGCGATGCCTCGCGAAACTGCGCACGGACCCAAGGCGGCATGACGGAGTCGCCCCCCGCAACGGTGATCCAGGACAGCGCATAGGCCATGGGCCAGCCGTTCCGTGGGCTGCTCAGGCGGCCAAGCGTCTGCTCGATACGTTTTTCGCAGGCCCGACCCTCTAGCATGCGACTGACGGCGGCGCTCGCCTCATCAAAGCCCGGGGAGTCTTTCCCGCGCAAATAGCCGAAAACGGCATCAAAACCGCCCGCATTCTCCATCCGGGTGGTGAGGTAGTGATAGGCAGTCAAGGCGTCCGGCGCGTCCGAACCGAGCTTACCCAGGGCATCAAGCTGATTCGCCAGAACCTCGAACACCAGACGCGCATCCAGTTCCGGATCGTTCACATGTCCCGTCGCAAGGCGGCCATCATGGTAATGTTTGACCAGGTGGTGATACGGGTTGCGCGGAAATGCGAGCGGGTTCAGCCATAGCGTGTCGATCGGGGCTGTCATGATGCGCCCAAGCCTTGGTCTTGCTGCAACGAGATGTTCCAGATCGTGGCTCAGGAAATTATGCCCGATGGGGTGCGCGACATCGCCAATCTGCGCTTCAAGCGCGTCGAGGAATTGTTCCGTCGGACGCCCCGCACATTTCAACGCCGGACGATCATCGTGATGAACCGCCGCTATCGCAAAAACCTTCGCTTCACCCGGATTGACCTCGAGATCAATCGACAAACACCGCGATAAAATTTGTTCGTGACGAATTTCCATTCGCACATACTTACTCATGGGATCGGGCTTGTCGAAGCCCTTTCATTATCAAGGGCGTAAGAATGTTTAGCCTGTCTCCGCGCCGCTTGCCAAGCCTGACCTGCTGCCGGTTTAGTAGACGGCAGGTTGCCAGCCGTGCCAGGAGCGCGTCTCGTTGTGATCGAGGCCAAGCTCGTTCTTCGCGGTCTCGAAACTGTCCTCGATTGCCCATCGGTGGCCGTTTTGTTCATTTTCATCAGGATGCGGGCAAGACCCGGATCGACCGGGCGTTGTGCCGGACGCATCGTGGGCTGGCTAGTCAGCACCTCGGCGCGTGCGGGCTTCGTTCTCGATGCCGTGGAACAGGCGGTGCATGATCGCCGCCCCGGAAAGCCATTGGGCCTAAGGGTTTCGATCCTGACGGCGGAAAATCTTGGTCCCTAATGCTACACAACGTTCCAATATGTTGGTAAACAGCAGGGAGCATATGAATGGCCTCGTGTTGATCCGAGTTTTATGGTGTGAGATTGCTTAACTATGTGGGTTCTTGAAGATAATGAAATCGAGGCGCTAGGCGCTGCTCAGAAACGCAACCTGCGTGAGACGGTCATCAATCATGCGCAGGACAAGCTGCGATTCCCACCTGGTGTCGATCCAACCCAAACGCGTGGCATGCTAACGCAATCCTATGACGCGGCTGAGATTTTTTTACGGCGTTATCCAGATGCGACCTATCGCAGTTACGTCTTTCTCACTCTCATTCATATCATGCTTGGGCCCGAGGTCATGTCATCTCCCGAACCTTGGAAGTGGCTGAACAACGACCGGATCGACATCGATTGCCGCATTAACCTGGCCTATCGCATCGCCAAAGATGCCGCGAACGGAGCAACCTAATGCCTTGGTGGTTTATTCCCGTCGTCGTTGGTGGAGGCGGAGGTGGTGGGGCCGCAGCGGGCACTGCCGGTGGCGGAATTACGTTAGGCAGCGTCCTCTTTTGGGGATCGGCTGTGGTGGCCGGCGTAGCGGTTGGGGTTGCCATTAATATCGCCGACGACTGGCTCGAGAAGCCAGCCGAAGAAGCGGAAGTCGAAGGAATCCTGACACGGGCCGGTGACCAATCAAAACGCGATGCACAAGCGGTTAGAAACTGTGCCACTTGTGTCTGGTGTCAGGTCACCATTCATGCTCAGGGAATTTTGGTCGGTGGGCGCGGCGGCTCGACGTTAACGCTCGGTCCTTACTTCGTTAACGGTCGTTTCGTTACAACAAGAGAGGGGATCATCCTGCTCAGCGGGACGCATGCTCTTTTGAAGGATAAACTTGGACG
>RRZU012528815.1_pt1 | contig 10707 bp, 10 predicted proteins | sample 2165561 | NCBI WGS metagenome assembly RRZU01 (sample SAMN10456909, study PRJNA506462) | wastewater metagenome | isolation source: wastewater sludge | place: USA: Moscow, Idaho | reverse complement strand
AATGACAAATTACAAATTAAAAGTATAAATGTTGGAAATGTTACAAATAATATAAACCAAGATACTCAAAATATTGATTTAATTATTTCAAATAAGCAAAACGAAGCATTTATTTTATTTAATGGTCAAAAATATATGAATCAAACACCAAAAAATGAATATATTTGGTTATATAAATAAGTATTATAGTTTTTGAAAATTTCATTAAAAAAATACCTTCTTTACACTTCTGTTTTTGCAATATTTACAGAATCATTTTTCTTTCATTTTATTATTGATTGGAAGTTACTTTATTTTTTAATTTTTACAAATTATATTCTTTTATTAAAAATAAAGAAAATTTCCATTAATAAATATTTTGCTTTATTACTGATTGGTGTGTTTTTTCACGGAATTATAACCAATAGCGTTATTGGTATACCTCCTAACTATTTAATAGCACAATTATTAGGCATATTAGTCGTGAGTTCGTATTATTATAATTTGATTTCTATTTATAAAAAAGAGGAGGTTATAGATACTTATTTAAAAATATGTTTGCTTGTAGCCATTATAGGATATGTTATGTTTTTATTTAATTTACAAACATATGAAGGACAATTACATAGTATTTTTAAAGAACCTGCACATTATGTCGTTGTAATCTTACCTGCTTGCTATTATTATTTTAAAAAAAAACAGTTTTTTTTATTCTTAATCCTTTTTTGCTCATTAATTCTTTCTAAATCTTCACTAGGGTATATTGGGGCAGCATTAATTTTTATAATACCTTACTTAACAATTAGAAAAACTTTATTTTTAGTTTTTACTTTACCATTTATTGCTTATGTTGGATTTTTAACTTACGAAAACAACGAAAATTTTAAGCTGCGAATAGATGACACATTAAGTTCTATTAATTCTATTAATAATGGAAGTTTTAAATCCAATACAAATGTAAGTTCCTATGCTTTAATGAGTAATTTGTTTGTAGCTAAATCTAATTTCACCGATCACCCTTTAGGGAGTGGCTTAGGGAGTCATGTATATATGCATAAACATTTTTATTTAAAAAAAATGACCCCACCAAAATATATTAAAATATTAAAACTACAAGATATAAACGCATCTGATGCAAACTCATTATTTCTGCGTTTATTTTCAGAATTGGGAATTTTTGGTGTTGTTTTGGTGTTTTTTATTCTTTATAAATATTCATCGTGTTTTAGATATGATGATTTAATAATTGCCCAAGGAATTTTCATCTATTTGATATTAAAACTTATTAGAGATGGTCATTATTTTTCTCCAGAAATATTTTTCTTTATTTGGCTATTATATTATTCTTTAAAAGATAAAAAATCAATATAAGCTTTCATAAAATTCATTTGTTTCTTTACAACATTTATCCCAACTATATTTTGAAGATAATTTGATTCCATTTCCTACAACTTCGTCCCTAAAATCTTGATTTGATAATAATTCTATTTTTTTTAAAAACTCATTAGTTTCTAAATTTTTTAATAATAATGCTTTGTTTTCTGTAATTTCTCTATTAACAATATTATCAAAAGCAATAACAGGGCAACCTGCTCTCATGGCTTCAATTATAGGAATACCAAAACCTTCATAGCTTGAAGGGTAAATAAAAGATAACGCTTTGTTATATAAAACATTTAGTTCTGAGTTTGTAGCTGATGGAATATATAAAATTCTGTTTTCTAAATCATTCTTAGTAATATATTCTTTTTCTTTTGAAGAAAAATTTCCACCTCCAACTACAACTAAATTAATATTTTTAATATCATTTAGTGTTTTTATAACAAAATCAAAATTTTTATAATTTGCCCTACTGCCTACGTATAATATAAAATTATTCTCCAATTTCATATTATTTATGAAAGATTGCTCTGATAAAGTTAAATTTTTAATTGGATAATAATCATTACTAACACCATTATAAATAACTTCTACACTTTGATTTTTATTAGCTGGGCAAAATTTTTTTAAATCAGAATATGTGTTTTTTGAAATACATATAACTCCTTTGGATCTATTTATTGCACTATATTTCAACCAATTATGAATTGTCTTGTTAATTATTGGGGCGTAAAAATTATGAGTAAAATCATGTATTGTTGTTACCTCGACATGGCTTTTTGAACCAATTAATCTTCTGTAAAAACTAGAATGGTAGATAAATTTATCGTTTGATTTAAACTGAATAGGTAAAATCCTATTTAATATTGATAATGAATTATTTTGGGTTATAATACTTTCAGACGATATTTTTAATTGCTTTCTATGAAAATTTAATAAATCTTTATCTCCTTCGATAAACATTAAATCATTTGAAGTTTCATTGAGTAAATACTTCGTTAATTCAAACCAATAATTAGAAATCCCTCCATTATTGGATTTTGAATAAATAATATTATCTAAAATAATTTTCATGCTTTAAACTATTAATTTATAAAAAAAGTGAAATCAAATATTTGATTTCACTTTTTTTATAATGAGTAAAAACCTAAATTAATTTTCCAACATTGCTTTAAGTTCTTCACTACCCATAAAACTTGGCGGATATTTTTTTGTGTGATCTAAAATATACATTGAGTTTACTGCATCCCAAGAAAAACCATCTCCTGCTTGAAAATAGGTAAGATAATTATCGTTTTGACTAATTATTGTTTTATCTCCATTTTTGATAGTAATGCTTTTTACAACTAAGTTTTTTTGTTCCTTATTAAAACTCATTGTAATTCCAATATTATCTACTTTTTCTCCATCAGGAAAATTGAAAACGATTTGTTGAGACAAAGGAGAACCCTTAACACTTAAACCTTTAACTTTATCAAAAAGTAAAGCCCCATCTTTTTCATAGATAAACAATAAACTATCATTTTTCTCATAGACAGCATCTATAATTACTGAATACTTGTTTTCTACAACACTTTCTTTAACAGCTTCTTGTTTTTTCTCATCACCACAAGAAATTAAACATAAAGAAACCAAAACAAATAAAACTATTTTTTTCATTTTTTTTAATTATTTAATTTTGGAGCAAATATATAAATATTCTATTGAATTACAATTTAAAAAAATATTTAAAAAAAAAGTAACTTTGTATCAAATTTTGAGCTAAAATGTCGAAAAAAAAGCATATTACAATCGTTACCGCTAATTATTATCCAGAGGATACTGCTATTGGACTATATACCACTCAATTTTCTCGCTTCCTAATAAAAAAAGGAATAGACGTGACTATTTTAACAGGCTTCCCATGTTATCCTCAATGGTCAATTTATCAGGGGTATAAAACATTGCCTAATTTTTTTGAGGAAACAATTGATGGTTTACGAATAATAAGATACAAGCAGTATGTCCCAAAAAATGTTACTCTTATGGGACGTATTAAAATGATGCTTAGTCTATTTTATGGCACATTTAGAAATATATTTAAAATAAACAAAACCAATTTAGTAATTGCTATTATTCCTTATACAATTTCAGTAATTCCCTCAGTGGTTTTAGCAAAAAGAAAAAAAGCAAAATTATGGATTCATATTCAAGATTTTGAATTTGATTTAGCATTAGATGCTGGTGTTCTAAAAAAAGGCGGCTTTTTGTCTAACATTTTCCGAAAAAGTGTCTTTTTACTTGAAAAAAATCTGCTTAATAGGGCAAATATTGTTAGTAGTATTAGTTTTAATATGCTTGAAAAAATTAAAATCAAGTCAAATAGAGAAAACATATTTTATTTTCCTAATTGGGTCTCTTCTGAAAAAATTAATCCTAACATTTTTTCTCAACATGAATTCATTAATAAAGACAAATTCACATTATTATATTCAGGAAACATTGGTGAGAAACAAGATTGGGAATTTCTAAAAAATTTATGTTCAAAAATATTAAACAATGATAATATTGAAATTGTCATTGTAGGAGATGGCTCATATAAGAAGAAACTTTATGATGACTTGAAAAAATTTGATTTTGTAAAATTTTATGATCCCGTTGCTTTTGAAGATCTAAATAACTTATTATGTTCAGCAAACCTTCATTTTTTATTTCAAAAAGCAGAAGTAATTGATACTATTATGCCTTCAAAAATTTTAGGAATGATGGCTAGTGAAAGACCTTCTATAATAACTGGAAACAAAGCGTCTGAAGTATTAAAAATCATTGACGACTCAAATGGTGGAGCTTTTTTCTATAATAATAGTGTTGATGATGTTTATAATGAAATTTTGAGGTTGCAAAATGACTCAGAATATTGTAAAAAAATAGGGATTAATGCACGTAAATTTATTTTAACTAAATTCTCCGAAGAAAAAATATTAAATGATTTATTTTCTAAAATTAATATCGAATTAAGTTAATAAAAGATACCATGAAAACAATTACATATAAACTTTTTCCTTTTTTAATTTGTGTTGTTTTTCTTTTTCCAATTTTAAAAGAAAACATTTCTACTCTTTCTATTATTTTATTAACATTAAATCTAATCGTATATAAAATTACAGCAAAAGATTTTAGCCTTCCAAGGCTAAATGTTCTTTTGCTTACAATTCCTTTTATAATAGTTAGTTTTTATAGTTTTTTCTCTACAAACTATAAAATTAGTTTTTCACATATAAATCATTCGTTATTATTTTTTATTATACCTATTGTTTTTTCATTAATTCCTAAAAGTATATTTTCAGATGAAAATTTAAACCTATTTTTTAAAACACTAAAAAATTTATGCTTATTAATAGCTTTTATTTACATTATTAGCTTTTTTGTTTATAACCCTTTATGGAAATTTGATATCGAATTTCATAATGAATCTTCTTTTAGAAACTATATATATAATGATTTTAAATTATTTAAAATTCATCCTACTTACTATACATGTATTTTAATTTTTTGTGTTACCCACTCTCTAAAATTAGTAATTGAAAAGAAAAAATACTTAGAATTAATTTATGTTATTTCTTTTTTATCAATTACATTTTTGTTGTTAACAAAGTTAACCATTGTACTTATGGTGATCCTTGTTTTATATATGCTTTTGTTTAAAAATAAGTTGAGTTTAACATCTAAAATATTAGTATTAACATTATCTGTTGGATCTCTTTTTATTTTAATCGAGTTTACACCTGGTATTAAAAATAGATTTTTAGAACTTTATAATAATTTTAATATAAAACCAAAAGAGTTGGCTTTTGATTCTACAAACGTTAGAAAGGCTATTTTTGATTGTTCAACAAAAATAGCAAAAGAAAATTGGGTTTTTGGTATTGGGTTTGAAAACCTTCAAACAGAACTAAATAATTGCTATCAATCAAACTATAATTCTGATTTTTATAAAGACCATAATTATATGACACATAATTATTATTTATATATACTTATTTCCACAGGTATTTTAGGATTTATAAGTTATTTGTTTTATTTAGGAAACATAATTCGAATAAGTTTTAAATCAAATATTTTTTTATTTAAAACTTTTACAATCACAATTTTAATTTTATGCTTTATTGAAGATTTTTTCTATAGACAATATGGTGTTTTGTATTTTAATTTAATCATAATGTGTTTTATTAATCATTTGGAATATAAAAAACTTTATAAAGATGAATTTCAATATAATTAAAACTGATTTTGTCTTTTAAATTCTTCCTTATAATAAAACTCTTTTAAAATGTTGAAGTAAATTCTTGTTTTTTTATGCTTGAAACTTCTTAATAAAGAAACAATAAAAATATAACTATACGATAACCATTTTACAAAAATATTTTGATGTATTTTGCTAGCAAAATAAAACCTATTTCTAGTAAAATAATAAAAAGAAAAATCTGATGTTTGACCTCCTGTTGATTTTCCTTCTTTATGTTCAACTATAGCTTTTGTATAGATATTTACCTTTATATTTGTAAGGTGACATCTCCATAAAAAATCTGTATCATCATAATAAACAAAATATTTTTCGTCCATTAATCCTACTTTTTCAAATACACTTTTATGAAGTAACATAAAACAGGTGGGGGCAAAAGAACATTCTTTTAAATAATCAAATTGACCATTGTCAATTTTATAATTATTTATGTGAAAACACTTAGCTTTAAATTTGTTTATATATCCTGAAATAAACCATATTTCATTAGTTTTATAAAAATGAATTTTAGGGATTAAAATTTCTATTTTTTTGGAATCTGCTTCATTAACCATATTTTTCAAAAGATTTTCATCTCTAATCAAAATATCATTATTGGAAAGTAAAATATATTCACATCCGTCATTTTGAGCTTCTAAAATACCAACATTATTGCCTGCTGCAACTCCTATATTACTACTTGAAGGAAGATAAACCAAACGATCCAAAAGATTAAATCTAGCAGTATATTTTTGAATTAATTCTTTACTTTGAAGTGATGGCGAATTATCAACAATATAGAGTATAAAATTTTTATAGTTTTGACAATCAATACTTAAAAAAAACTCTTCTAAAACCTTTTCACTATTATATAAAACCGTAACAATTCCAATTTTAGACATTTAATTCTTTTTATTTAAACATTCCTTTTTCCTTCATTTCAGATAATGACTCTTCATAATTAAGTTTAGGAAGATTTTGATTTAATACCCATTTAGAAAAATTCTCCAAACCTTGATTGATATTAGTTTTTGGATTCCAATTTAAATCTTTTTGAATTTTAGAAATATCAGCAAAATTATGTCTAATATCTCCAAGTCTATAATTACCACTAATTGTTGTGGGTACTTTAACGTTATAACATTTTTGTAAAATTGTTGCAACTTCTAATACAGTTGTTGCAACTCCTGTTCCTACATTATAACATTTATTATCAGCTTTTGAACTTGTTATTGATAGATAAATAGAATTTACTACATCATCAATATAAACAAAATCTCTACTTTCAAGACCATCTTCAAAAATGTTAATACTTTTGTTATTAAGAATTAAATTAGAAAAAACACTCAAAATTCCTGTATACGGATTGGTTAATGATTGACCTGGTCCATAAACATTTTGAAAACGAAGAGAAACAGCTGCAATACCAATGCTTTTACAAACATTTAAAACAAGTTGTTCTTGTACTTGTTTTGTTATTCCGTAAATTGATATTGGGTGAATTTTTGAAGATTCGTCTGTAGCAACAGCTTTTAATGGTTTGTTATCTATTTCAGGTTCAAACTTCTTTTGCTGCATTAAACTATCAATTCTGCTTTCAGGATAAAAGACTTCGGAATTAGAATTTATATATTTTCCTTCTCCATAAATTGATCTTGAACTTGCTATAATAACTTTTTTTACATTCGTTTTGTTATTTGCTATAAAGTCTAAAAATAAAGCTGTTCCTTTTGTATTAACATCAACATATTTTTCTATCTCATACATTGATTGTCCTGTTCCTGTTTCTGCAGCTAAATGTATAATAACATCTTGGTTATCTAATGATTTCTTCCAATCTTCAATATTTCTTACATCTCCTTTAATAAATTTTACTTTATTCTTTATTTTTAAAAAAAGTTCCGATTGTTCTGGATTTTCGCCATGTATCTGAGGTGACAAATTATCCAAAACAGTAACTGTGTAATTATTATCTATTAACTTTAGTGCTAATGCAGAACCAATAAAACCTGAGCCACCTGTTATTAATACATTCATTTTAATATTTGTTTAAAAGACAAAAATACTAATGTATGTATCTATAAAAAAATTATTCTACAAAATTTCCCAAATCATCAGTTTTTTTCCATTTGTTTGAATCAAAACAATATCTCTTTATTATTTTAGCAGGAGAACCTGCTAAAATAAGGAATGAATCACAACTTTTTGTTACTATAGATCCTGCTGCTACGATACAATTATTTCCGATTTTAACATTTGGTAATACTTTCACTCCATGTCCTAAAAAAGTTCCTTTTCCAACTTTGACTCCTCCTGAGCTTTCCCATTGTTGATTCATAATAGAGTTTTCCAAATCCATTTTTATACCATGAGAAACATCTGAAATATAAATATTATCGCTTAAAACTACATTATCTTCTAATTCAACTGAATTCATACAATGAATAGAAACATTATGACCAATATAAATTTTACTTCCAATTTTTAAATTAGGCATTCGCTTAGTAAATAAATCACTATCTATTGCAAAAAAAGTAGCTTTATTTCCAATAATAACATTATCACCGAAAGAAATATATTTAGGATTACTAATTGTTGGTAAAAAACCTATTTTAACATTTTTACCAAAATGTTTGAACTTACTTTTTAAAAAAAATATCTCGATGTTCGTAAATAAATGAAAGAGTTTAAAAATCAATCTCATAATTTAATCCATTTGTTATCTTTATATTGACTAATTATTTTAGCTGGCACTCCTGCAATTACAGAATTAGCAGGATAAATACCTTTTATAACAATACTATTAGCGGCTACAACACAATGTTTTCCTAAAACAACACCAGGTAAAATTACTGCATTATTATATATCTTACACTCTTCTCCTATTTCAACCATTTCATACTTTATAAACTGTTTTTCTATAGGAATTGAAACATCTTCATATGGATGAATTATATCTGTAATTGTTACATTTGCTGCAATTGCTACATGTTTTTTTATTGTAATATTATTTGCACATGTAAGATGTACATTTTGCTGAATTGAAACATTATCTTCTATTACAATTTTAGGTCTAAACTTTAATCCTTCATATTGAGAAACTCCTTCTATTCTTGCGTTTTTACAAATCAAAACATTTCTTCCTAATTCAATATGTTGAGGTGTTAAATAATAAGCATTCTCTATTCTTGTGCCTTTGCCATATTTTTTAAAAAAAGGGGCTAATAAAAGAAGATTTAATACCTTAATTATTTTTCTCCTCATTAAATATGGATTTCTAAATATTTCCATTTTTTATCTTTTAAAAAAAGTTTTTTTTAATCCTATAATTTTTTTGTTTTTAAGTATAAGTGGAATAAAAACAAATGCCATAAAAAATAAATAAAAAATTAAAGTCAACCAAATATTATTAAAATAAAGTTCAATTTTATTATAAAACAAAAGCCCTAATATGATGACTAAAATAGAGACAAAAAACAACATTATATTATACTTGTTTAATAAATTAGTTAATGTGATTTTGTTTTGTTTTTGATAATTATAGAATAAATAAAACGAGCCTGAAGTAACAGATAATGCCCATGAAATAATTACCCCTTTTCCTAAAAGAAAATATCCTAATATAAATCCTAAAATTAAATTTAATATTCCAATTATAATTTGTGACTTTAATATTAAATTTAATCTTCCTTCTCCTATACAACTAAAATATGCCGGACCTACTAATATATTAATAAACATTGAAATAGATAAAATTATCATTGAAAAAACAAAAGTTGGTTCCCAAAAACCTATCCAAATAACAGAAACAATTGGGGTAAAAATTACCAAACAAGTAATTAAAATAACATCTATAAAAAAGATTATTTCCATAGATTCATTGTATATTTTTTTTATTTCTTCCTTATTGGTACTGCTTGTATGTGCAACAACCGGTACCATAACCTGATTAGCATTAACAATTAAAGCTCTCACTTGATTAACTAATCTAGCAGACATTTCATAATATCCTAATAATGCCATTCCTCCAAATTTACTTATCAATCCTTTTGTTATAGGTTCATAGAATATTTGAAAAATTGATATGATCTGAAATTTTATTCCATAAGATATTAATTCTTTGAAAATTTTATTATCCCAATTCCATTTATTGAAAATTACAAAAGGACTTGTTCTTAAAACAATAAAAAATGAACCAAATAAAATTATTAAAGACTGTAATATTTGGGCAATAGCAACTCCTTTTAATTGAAATTTAGGAAGCAAATAATAGCTAAATAGTAATAAAAATATTGCTGAAATAGAAAATAAAAAATTTTTTATATAATTCTTTTGAAAGCCTTCTAAAACTGATGTAAATACCCCACCAACAGAATTTATAAATAAACAAAGTAAAGAATATGGTAATATTTCTAGTGCTAACATAAAGTATTTTGGTTCTACAACATAACTTAATAAAAATTTACTAAAAAAATAAATTATCCCGATTATTACTAAGAAAAGCACAACTATTGAAATTAATGCAGTAAAAATCAATTTAGGAAATTCTTCTAAAGAATTTTTTGCGTTATAATCAGCAACAAATTTTACTAATCCTGAAGTAATTCCAAAATTTCCAAGATTTGCAATCGAACTAGTTGCTAAAATTATTGACCAAACACCTAATTTTTCAATCCCTAGAGAATTTAATAAAAGTCTGTATAAAAACAAATAAACTATACCAACAATAAAAACCTGCATTATGGTTGAAATAATATTTATCGATATTCTTTTTTTTGAATTTAACTCCATTAAAAATCATTAATTAATCTACCTGTATAATGACTTATCACATCTGAAGGTTGAATAGGGTTATTCTTAATAATTACATTACCAGTACTATAAATATTGCCTGAAAGTAAATTTATAGGAAACAAAATTATATTATTTGAACCTCTATGAGAAACCGATAGCTCATTATTAATATGAAGATTGTTTCCATAAAAAATTCCGTTTCCCCAAGAGAAAAAAACATGTAGATTTTCACTTTGTCCCGATAAATAAAAATTGGAAACATTGTTACTTTCCACATATAGATTAAAAGTATT
>RRZU012624620.1_pt1 | contig 10708 bp, 8 predicted proteins | sample 2165561 | NCBI WGS metagenome assembly RRZU01 (sample SAMN10456909, study PRJNA506462) | wastewater metagenome | isolation source: wastewater sludge | place: USA: Moscow, Idaho | reverse complement strand
GCAAGTCCACGCCTGCCTTGGTCATTTCAGCTGCCAGGAAGTGGCGAACCTCGTCGTCGAAGCCCCGCAGCACCTGCTCGCCCCGGTAAAGCAGGGTGACGTGTGCGCCCAGACCGTTGAAGATGGATGCAAATTCGCAGGCGATGTAGCCACCACCGACCACCACCAGCCGCTGCGGAAAGTCAGGCAGGTCAAAAATTTCATTGGATGTGATGACGTGTTCACGCCCCACAAAATGCGGCACATGCGGCGTGCCACCCGTGGCAATCAGAATGTGCCGGGCGCTGAATGTCTGGTGGCCGGGCGTGCCATCGGCATGCAGGGTGGACAGACTTATCTGGTGTTCGGCCTGGAGGTGGGCAAAGCCGTTGAGTACCGTTACGCCGGAGCCGCGCAGCAAGTTGCTGTACACCCCGTTCAGGCGGCTGATTTCCTTGGCTCGGTTGGCTTTGAGGGTGGGCCAGTTCAGGACGGGGGCCGGGCCTTCCCAGCCGTAGCCGTGGGACTCCTCGGCGGCTTCGGCATAGTGGGCGGCATAGCTGTACAGTTTTTTGGGAATGCAACCCACGTTCACACAGGTGCCGCCCAGTCCATCGGTGCCCAGTGTTTCTGCCAGGGCCACCCGTGCGCCGCGCTGGGCGGCCATGCGGGCGGCACGCACGCCCCCGCTGCCACCGCCGATTACAAACAGGTCAAAGTCAAAAGAGTTCATGGCGGTGTGCGGGGGGGTGTAGGTAGGCGGTGCTCAGGCGTAGTTGTACACGCCACGGCCCGTTTTGCGGCCCAGGAAGCCCGCTGCCACCATTTCTTTCAGCAGTGGGCAGGGGCGGTATTTGCTGTCGTTGAACTCGTCGAAATACACGTTCATCACGGCCAGACACACGTCCAGGCCAATCGTGTCGGCCAGGGCCAGTGGGCCGATGGGGTGGTTGCAGCCCAGCTTCATGCCAGCATCGATGTCTTCGGGGGATGCCAGGCCTTCGGCCAGCACGAAGAAGGCTTCGTTGATCATGGGCACCAGAATGCGGTTGACCACAAAGCCCGGTGCATTTTTGACCGTGATGGGCGACTTGCCCAGTTGCTCGGCCATTGCCTTGACGGCATCGTGGGTGGCATCGCTGGTTTGCAGGCCACGGATGATTTCGACCAGCGCCATCATGGGCACGGGGTTGAAAAAGTGCATGCCAATGAAGCGGTCTGCGCGCTTGGTGACCGCAGCCAGTTTGGTGATGGAGATGCTGGAGGTGTTGGTGGCCAGAATCGCCTCAGGGGGCAACATGCCGTCGAGCTGCTGGAGAATTTTGATTTTCAGAGCTTCATTTTCGGTGGCGGCTTCAATCACCAGTTGGGCGCGGGTGAGGTCTTCGTACGCGGTGCTGCCGGTGATCAGGGCCAGTGCTGCCGCCTTGTCTTCAGCGGCGATTTTTTCTTTTTTGATCAGGCGATCCAAGCTGGCAGACACGGTGGCCAAGCCCTTTGCGACGGCTGCCTCGCTGATATCCACCATCACGACTTTGAAGCCCTTGGTGGCGCACGCCTGGGCAATCCCGTTGCCCATGGTGCCTGCGCCAACGATGCCGATGGTTTGAATCTGTGGTGTGCTCATAAAAAATACTCCTGTGTGCTCAATAGAAGGTGTGAATGTCGGGTTGTGTGATCAAACCAAAACATTCGGATGTTATCGGTCTCAGCGTTCACAAATGCGAAAGACACCGTTGCATGTCACCCAACTATCAGCATGGAATGCAGTTGGGCAGCCATAGTCAAGCATCGCGCTCTGGTTAATGGGCAGATGCCGTCAGGGTTTACTACAATTGGAAGGTTGACCCATCAGGGTTGCCTTTTTTCGAAACAAGCCCAAGAAAGATCTACATGAGCGAAGCAAGCGTGGACAACAGTCGCCGCAACTGGCTGATCACAACATGTGCTGCAGGTGGAGTGGGTGCAGCTGCTGTGGCCGTTCCCTTTGTCAGTTCGTTCGCTCCATCCGAGCGAGCCAAGGCCGCAGGAGCCTCTGTGGAGGTGGACATCACGGCCATCCCTCCGGGGCAGAAAATCACCGTCGAGTGGCGAGGCAAGCCTGTGTGGATCATGCGCCGCACACCTGAGCAGTTGGCCTCTCTCGAAAAAACCGAGCCTGATGTGGCTGACCCCAAATCAGAGCGCACTGCGTATCCCATTCCCGAATACGCCAAAAACCAACACCGCTCCATCAAGCCAGATGTCTTTGTCGGTATCGGCATTTGCACCCATCTGGGATGCTCTCCCGGTGAAAAGTTGACACCCGGCCCCCAGCCCTCGTTGCCCGACAATTGGCAAGGCGGCTTCCTCTGCGCCTGCCACGGTTCCACATTCGATGTGGCTGGCCGTGTATTCAAGAACAAGCCCGCGCCAGATAACCTGGAAGTGCCGCCACACATGTACCTGTCAGACACGATGCTGCTGATTGGTGACGACAAAAAAGCGTGATCCGAACGCTCCTCAGGCTCAATGCGAAATAAGGTTCATCATGGCTGAATTCAAAGAAGTCCCCGCCGGTGCCCCAATGGGTGTCCAGGCGTTGAACTGGATTGACAACCGGTTCCCGCTGTCCAAGCTGTACAAAGAGCATCTCTCTGAGTACTACGCGCCCAAAAACTTCAATTTTTGGTATTTCTTCGGTTCGCTGGCGCTGTTGGTGCTGGTTATCCAGATCGTGACCGGTATTTTCCTGGTCATGCATTACAAGCCCGATGCGACAGTGGCGTTTGCTTCTGTTGAATACATCATGCGTGATGTGCCTTGGGGTTGGCTGATCCGCTACATGCACTCCACAGGCGCTTCGGCATTCTTTGTGGTGGTCTATCTGCACATGTACCGTGGCCTGATTTACGGCAGCTACCGCAAGCCACGCGAGCTGGTCTGGATTTTTGGTTGCGCCATTTTCCTGGTGTTGATGGCCGAAGCCTTCATGGGCTACCTGCTGCCTTGGGGCCAGATGAGCTACTGGGGTGCGCAGGTGATCGTCAACTTGTTTTCCGCCATTCCTTTTATCGGCCCTGATCTGGCTCTGTTGATCCGTGGCGATTTCGTGGTGGGCGATGCCACCCTGAACCGCTTCTTCTCGTTCCACGTGATTGCCGTGCCCCTGGTTCTGTTGGGCCTGGTTGTGGCGCACATCATTGCGCTGCACGAAGTCGGCTCCAACAACCCCGATGGTGTGGAAATCAAGGCCAACAAGGATGCCAATGGCATTCCGCTGGATGGCATTCCTTTCCACCCCTATTACAGCGTGCATGATCTGCTGGGCGTGTCTGTGTTCCTGATGGCGTTCTCCGCAATCGTGTTCTTTGCGCCAGAGTTGGGTGGCTACTTCCTGGAGTACAACAACTTCATCCCCGCTGATCCGCTGACAACGCCGTTGCACATTGCTCCTGTCTGGTACTTCACGCCGTACTATTCGATGCTGCGTGCCGTGACCAGCCAGATGATGTATGTGCTGGTGGCCGTTGTGGTCATCGGAGCTGTGTTGGCCGTGATCAAAACCAAGTTGGCTGCCCCCATCAAGATGGGTATTGTGGGTGGTGCTGTTGTTCTGTCTGCTCTCATGCTCTCCATTGATGCCAAGTTCTGGGGTGTGGTGGTCATGGGTGGCGCGGTCATCATCATGTTCTTCCTGCCTTGGTTGGATAACAGCGAAGCCAAGTCGATCCGCTACCGCCCCAGTTGGAACAAGTGGCTGTATACGGTGTTTGTGATCAACTTCTTCATCTTGGGTTATCTGGGTGTCAAACCACCAAGCCCTGTTGGCGAGTTGGTATCTCAAGTCGGAACATTGATTTACTTTGGCTTCTTCCTGCTCATGCCTTGGTGGAGTCGCATTGGTAAATGCAAACCTGTGCCTACCCGCGTGACGTTTGCAGCACACTGAAAGAGTTGTGGAGTAACACTATGAAAAGAATCATCACAGCCTTTTCGCTGGTATTGGCCTTGGTGGGCGGTGCCCATGCTGCGGGCGGTGGCTTTCCTCTGGAAAAAGCACCGAATCGCACCAACGACATGGCAGCCTTGCAAAATGGTGCCAAGTTGTTTACCAACTACTGCCTGAGCTGTCACTCGGCTGCGTTCATGCGCTACAACCGCATGCGCGACATTGGCCTCACAGAAAAACAGATCAAGGAAAACCTGATGTTCACCACCGACAAGGTGGGCGATCACATGAAGGCAGCCATTGATCCCAAGCAGGCCAAAGACTGGTTTGGTGCCAATCCACCTGACTTGACTCTGGTGGCGCGTTCGCGTGCCAGTGGCAGCGGAACCGGTGCGGATTATTTGTACACCTATATGCGTACCTACTACCGTGATCCAGCCAAGCCCACTGGCTGGAACAATATGGTGTTCCCCAGCGTTGGTATGCCCCATGTTTTGTGGGAACTTCAAGGTGAGCGCAAGCCCATTTTTGAAACCGTTACCGAGCATGGACACGAAGTTCAGCGTTTGAAAGGCTGGGAGCAAGTCACTCCTGGCAGCATGTCCCCTGCTGAATACGACAATGCAGTGGGTGATTTGGTTTCATTTATGCAATGGATGGCTGAACCAGTGCAAAATGCCCGTGTTCAGCTGGGTGTCTGGGTCTTGGTCTTCTTGGGTTTCTTTACCGTGATCGCCTGGAGACTGAATGCGGCCTACTGGAAAGATGTCAAGTAAATTTTGGAATTGAATCGGCTCTGTGCCGATTTTCAGCAGTGGCGATGCGGCTCACCCCGCTCTGCCACTGTTTTTTATTGAGGAATTCATTGTCATGATGGTTTTGTATTCGGGTACAACTTGCCCTTTTTCCCACCGCTGCCGCTTTGTTCTGTTTGAAAAAGGCATGGACTTTGAAATCAGGGATGTTGACTTGTTCAACAAGCCTGAAGACATCGCAGTGATGAATCCTTACGGTCAAGTTCCGATTCTGGTGGAGCGGGACTTGATCTTGTATGAATCCAACATCATCAACGAGTACATCGATGAGCGTTTCCCCCATCCACAACTGATGCCAGGTGACCCAGTGGATCGGGCAAGAGTCCGTTTGTTCTTGCTGAATTTTGAAAAGGAGCTGTTTTCGCAGGTCGCTGTTCTGGAATCCAGAACAGGTAAAGCCAATGAAAAGGCACTTGAAAAAGCACGCTCTTACATCCGTGACCGCCTGACACAGCTTGCGCCGGTGTTTTTGAAAAACAAGTTCATGCTGGGCGACAACTTCTCCATGCTGGATGTCGCCATCGCACCGCTGTTGTGGCGGCTGGACTTTTATGGCATTGAATTGAGTAAGAATGCAGCACCTTTGCTCAAGTATGCGGAGCGCATTTTTTCCCGCCCCGCCTACATTGAAGCATTGACCCCGTCTGAAAAAGTCATGCGCAAGTGATTGCGTCGGTTGCACCATGAAGTCACTGCCGTCTACCCGCCCTTATCTGATCAGAGCCATGCACGAATGGTGCATGGATCACGGATTCACACCATATGTGTCAGTTTTGGTGGATGCCTCTGTGCGCGTGCCGAAACAGTTCGTACAAGATGGTCAGATTGTGCTGAATATCAGCACAGATGCCACGGGCTCGCTTGTGATTGGCAATGACTTCATCGATTTCAAAGCCCGTTTTGGCGGGGTTCCACAAGACATCAGCGTGCCAATCGAACGGGTTCAGGCTATTTATGCCAAGGAAAATGGGCAAGGAATGGCGTTTCCTGTAGAACAGCTGGAGGCTGAGCCTGATTCGGATGGTGACAACGTTGTGCCGCCACCAGATTTGCCACCAAGTTCTTCTTCGAAATCGAAGCCTGCACTCAGGCGCATCAAGTAGCTTGGGGTAGAATAAAAGGATGCCGGTTTAGCTCAGTTGGTAGAGCAATCGCCTTGTAAGCGATAGGTCGTCTGTTCGAGTCAGACAATCGGCACCATTTTTGAAGAAATCGCCTGCTCTAAGCCTTTTCTTCTGTCAGGAGCTCATCACCTTGATTCTGAGCTTCAGTTCTGCCAACCTTGTTTGGTGGATGTGACGCTCAATATCGGGGGCCAGGTGACGTATCTTGTTGGCCACAGCCGTGTTTGATACCAGTAAGCACCAAGTTTCCCCGTCAATCGGTCCAGCTTGGATTGTTGACCTCAATCCAATGGGAATAATATGCTGGACGGATGCCAACATACTGTTGGACTGATTCAGTAATGTGGTCAGCCGCGCCAACTCCGGAGACTCACGGGCGGCATCGCGTATCGACTTGGCTGCTTGAAGTGTTTTGTGCCTCATCGGTATGTGAATAATTTGGGAGAGTCAATTGCACTTGATTATCACGGATCCTTGGTTGGCGAAACAGCGTCCCATTCAGTTGGGCGGTTGGCAGCTTCTCGGGATGATCGTTGCCACGGTGTTGATTTTGATCACCGCAGCCTTGCTGACCTATCACTCCCTGTTTGTTTATGGTGCACGCCAAGGTTGGCCCATCATCACGCCCATTGTAGAAATGATTGCCAGCAAAGAGCGGGCAAATCAAGAGCGGTACCTGAAAGAAAATTTGGATGTGATGGCCCGCAAGCTGGGTGAGTTGCAGGCACGGTTGGTGCAAGTGGAGTCGCTGGGGGAGCGGGTGGCTTCCTTGGCTGGTTTGCCCAAAGATCAGGTCAAGATCAGAAATGGAGCAGGTGGCATCCTGGTGTCGCCGCAGGATCATTCACTGGAGAGTTTGCTGCTGAGCATGGAGGCTGCCGATGCTTACGCACAGGGACAATCGGTCAAGTTGGCGACCGTGGAGTCACGGTTGTTCGGTGAAAAAATCCGTCAATTCATGCTGCCAACATCTCTGCCAGTGGTGGGCGTATCCGCTGGATCAGGGTTTGGATGGCGCTCTGATCCGTTGACCGGGCAAAGTGCATTGCACACGGGCTTGGATTTTCCAGCGGATGTGGGCACACCCATTCTGGCTGCTGCGGGGGGGATGGTCGTGAACCGTGAATTCCATCCGGCATACGGCCACATGCTCGAAATTGACCACGGTAATGAGCTTGTTACACGCTACGCCCATGCGTCCAGAATACTGGTGAACACCGGGGACATTGTCAAGCGTGGGCAACTGGTTGCCGAAGTGGGTTCCACAGGGCGTTCGACCGGGCCGCATTTGCATTTTGAGGTTTGGCATTCAGGGGTTGCACAAAATCCGCAGATTTTTCTCCAAGCGGGAGACCGGGCCACAGGCCGCCCGAACACTGCCCTGGGGCAGTGGAGCAAGTCTGCAAGCAGAACTCAAAACTGAGTGGGCCTTCTGTTTGGCAGCGGGTTGTGGTGGGGTTCATCATGTTTGGTTTGCCGGGGTTTAAAATTCCGGATGCATCCCCAGTTTCCGTTTGTTATGTGGTCGGCAATGTGCTGGCCATTCCCCACACCAGAAAGACCCCCCATCCTGTTGGCGCATACAACGTCAGACGGATGCCGCAAAGCTCATGGCAACCAATTTCCTGACCAAAATTTTTGGTAGCCGCAATGACCGGCTTTTGAAGACTTACCGCAAAACTGTTGCACAAATCAATGCGTTGGAAGCGCAGTTTGAGCGACTGTCGGACGAGGAAATCAAAAACAAGACACAAGAGTTCAAACAACGCATCGCTGGCGGACAAACTTTGGACTCGTTGTTGCCCGAAGCTTTTGCGGTGGTGCGCGAAGCCAGTAAGCGCATCATGAAGATGCGGCACTTTGATGTCCAGATGGTGGGTGGATTGGCCCTGCATCATGGCAAGGTGGCTGAAATGCGCACAGGTGAAGGCAAAACCTTGACTGCAACCTTGCCTGTGTACCTGAATGCACTGACTGGTCAAGGTGTCCATGTGGTCACCGTCAATGACTACCTGGCCAGCCGCGACGCAGAATGGATGGGGCGGCTTTACAGCTTTTTGGGTTTGACGGTTGGCATGAATTTGCCACAAATGAGCCGTGAACAAAAGCAGGCAGCCTACAACGCGGATATCACGTACGGCACCAATAACGAATTTGGTTTTGACTATCTTCGCGACAACATGGTGTACGAATCGGCGGACCGGGTACAGCGGCGGCTGAACTATGCCATCGTGGACGAGGTGGACTCCATCCTGATCGACGAAGCCCGTACACCTTTGATCATCAGTGGGCAAGCTGAAGATCACACTCCCATGTATGTGGCCATCAACCAAATTGCCCCTGTTCTGACGCGCCAGGAAGGCGAAGCCGACCCCCGCACCGGCGAAGGAGTGACCAAACCGGGTGACTTCACGCTGGATGAAAAATCGCACCAGATTTTTCTCACCGAGCAAGGCCATGAAACAGCAGAGCGTTTGCTGGCCCAGGCGGGTTTGCTGCCAGAAGGCGCTTCGCTGTACGACCCAGCCAATATTTCCCTGATGCACCACTTGAATGCGGCACTCAGGGCACACCATGTGTACCACCGCGATCAGCACTATGTGGTGCAGAACGGTGAGGTCGTCATTGTCGATGAGTTTACCGGTCGCCTGATGAGTGGTCGCCGTTGGAGCGATGGCTTGCACCAAGCGGTCGAAGCCAAAGAAGGCATGCAGATTCAGGCCGAAAACCAGACAATGGCCTCCATCACGTTTCAGAATTATTTCCGCCTTTACACCAAATTGGCAGGCATGACTGGGACGGCAGACACCGAGGCCTATGAATTCCAGGAAATTTATGGCCTGGAAACAGTGGTCATTCCTCCCAACCGCCCCAGTGGCCGGGATGACCAGCTTGACCGTGTGTACAAAACCACGCCCGAAAAGTACGCAGCGGCCATTGCTGACATCCGTGAATGCCATGAGCGCGGCCAGCCTGTTCTGGTGGGCACGTCGTCCATTGAAAATTCTGAAATCATTTCAGGCTTGCTGGTGAAGGAGGGATTGCCTCACCAGGTGCTGAACGCCAAACAGCATGCCCGTGAAGCCGACATCATCATCCAGGCTGGGCGACCCAAAATGATCACCATTGCCACCAACATGGCCGGTCGTGGTACCGACATCATGCTGGGCGGCAATCTGGAAAAAATGATCCAGTCTGTTGAACAGGATGCGACACTGGATGATGCAACCCGGAAACAGCGGGTTGAGGCTGTCAAAGCGCAATGGAAGCAAGACCATGAGCTGGTCAAATCACTGGGTGGCTTGCGCATCATTGCCACCGAGCGCCATGAATCCCGGCGCATTGACAACCAGCTGCGGGGCCGGTCAGGCCGCCAGGGTGACCCAGGATCCTCACGTTTTTACCTGAGTCTGGACGATTCGCTGATGCGGATTTTTGCTGGTGACCGGGTGCGAGCCATCATGGACAGGCTGAAAATGCCCGAAGGCGAGGCCATTGAGGCGGGCATTGTGACGCGGAGCATCGAATCGGCCCAACGCAAGGTCGAAGCGCGCAACTTTGATATTCGCAAGCAGTTGTTGGAGTACGACGATGTGTCCAACGACCAGCGCAAGGTGATTTACCAGCAGCGCAATGACATACTGGATGCCACCGAGCTGCAAGCACAGATTGCAGCTTTGCGCGAAGGGTGTTTCACCGATCTGGTGCGCCAGTTTGTACCCGCCGACAGTGTGGAAGAACAGTGGGACTTGGTCGGGTTGGAGCGTGTGCTGCGTGATGAATGGTCGGTGCATGTGGCGTTGCAAAGTCAATTGGATGCCGCAGATACCTTGACCGATGAGGACATCGTGGCCCAAGTGGTTCAGGCCGCTCACAAGGCGTTTGATGAAAAATTGCAAGCTGTTGGCGAGGCCGGGTTCTTGCCATTTGAGCGAATGGTGCTTCTGCAAAGTATCGATACCCATTGGCGGGAGCATCTCAGCTCACTCGATTACCTGCGTCAGGGCATTCATTTGCGCGGTTACGCGCAAAAACAGCCCAAGCAGGAATACAAGCGTGAGGCGTTTGAACTGTTTGGTCAATTGTTGGACGCGGTCAAGAATGAGGTGACCCGCGTGCTCATGAATGTGCGTGTTCAGTCCAGCGATCAGCTGACCGATGCGGCCCAACAGCTGGAGCAGGAAGCCGAAAACATTTCAAACATCACGTATACCGCGCCCACCGAAACCGGTGAGGTCGAAACAGTGGTGGATGCCAATACGGCACACCGTAAACAGGCTGTGTCCGCTCAGGCCGCCGTACCACGTGTGGGACGCAATGATCCGTGCCCATGTGGCAGTGGACAAAAATACAAAAACTGCCACGGCAAGCTTGCCTGAATTCAATCCCGTTCTGGAAATTTCCCTATGCCTGTGAACCTTCCCATTCCCTTGCCTGAGACCTTGTTGCCCGTTGCTGGTGTGCGTCTGGGGGTCGCTGAAGCGGGTGTGCGCAAAGCCAACCGGAAGGACGTGACCGTGCTGCTACTGGATGAAGGCACAACCGTGGGGGCCGTGTTTACGCAAAACCGGTTTTGTGCTGCGCCAGTTCAAATTTGTCGTGAGCATCTTGCGGCCACGGGTGCTACAGGTACGCGTGCGCTGGTCATCAACACCGGCAATGCCAATGCGGGTACCGGAGCCGAGGGCTTGCTGCGTGCAAAGGGCGTGTGCGAGGCGTTGGCTTCCCAGCTGGGTATCGGTTGCGAACAGGTGTTGCCTTTCTCCACTGGCGTGATCATGGAGCAGTTGCCAGCCGAACGTGTGGTGGCTGGTCTGCCTGTGGCATTGGCCGATGCCCAGCCCCACCATTGGCTGCAG
>RRZU010902937.1_pt1 | contig 10709 bp, 6 predicted proteins | sample 2165561 | NCBI WGS metagenome assembly RRZU01 (sample SAMN10456909, study PRJNA506462) | wastewater metagenome | isolation source: wastewater sludge | place: USA: Moscow, Idaho | reverse complement strand
CGCAGCGCCGAGCAGCGCTGCCCCGCCGACTGGAATGACGAGGCGACGATATCGTCCACCGCCTGCTCGGGCAGCGCGGTGGAATCCACGATCATCGCGTTAAGGCCGCCAGTCTCCGCGATCAGCACGGCGTGCGCGGACGCATTGGCCGCCAATGCCTGGTGGATGCGCTGCGCGGTCGCGGTCGAGCCGGTGAAGCACACGCCGGCGATGCGCGGGTCAGCGCTGAGCGGGCCACCCACGGTCGGACCGTCACCGGGCAGCAGTTGAAAGGCGGCCGCGGGCACGCCGGCCTGGCGGAACATCTGCGCCGCCCGCCACGCGATGATGGGCGTCTGTTCGGCCGGCTTGGCCAGCACCGCGTTGCCGGCTGCAAGGGCCGCGGCGATCTGGCCGGTGAAGATCGCCAGCGGGAAGTTCCATGGGCTGATGCAGACGAAGATGCCGCGCGCACTGCCCGGGTCCTCGGCTTCCAGGCGCTCGGCCTCACAGGCGTAATAGCGCAGGAAATCCACCGCCTCGCGCACCTCGGCCACCCCGTCGACCAGGATCTTGCCTGCCTCGCGGGTGGCGATGGCGCAGAACTCGCCCATGTTCTCCTCGTAGAGGTCGGCGATGCGGCGCAAGCTCGCCGCGCGAGTCGCAACCGGAGTCCGCGACCACGCCTCGAACCCGCTCTGGGCGGCGTCGAGCGCCCGCGCCACCTCGTCGGCCGTCGCCTCATGAACCTGGCCGACGACGCTGCCGTCGGCCGGAGAGATGACGTCTTTCGCCACACCCTGGGGCGCAGCATCGTCGGCAAGCACCGGCCCCACCGTCCATTGCGTGTGCGCGAAGCGATCACGCGCCTCGATCAGCGGCAGCACGCTCGCCGGCTCCTCGATCCGGCAGCCCTTGGAATTCTCGCGCCCCGGCTTGAACAGGTCACGCGGCAGACAGATGCCCGGATTCTGGATCGGATCGGTCGCCAGCGCCCTATCCACCGGGTCGGCGGCGATGCTCGCGGGCGAAATGTCCTCGTTCACGATCTGGTTGACGAAACTCGAATTGGCGCCGTTCTCCAGCAAGCGCCGCACCAGATAGGCCAGCAAGTCCTTGTGCGGCCCGCAGGGGGCGTAGATTCGGCAGTGCGTCCCGGCCTGCTGGCGCACGATCTCGTGCAGCGACTCTCCCATGCCGTGCAGGCGCTGGAATTCGAAGCTGTCGCGATCGCTGCCGCCCATCTCGAGCACGGCGGCGCAGGTGTGGGCGTTATGGGTCGCGAACTGCGGATAGATGCGATCGCGCATGTCCAGCAGCAGCTTTGCGCACGCCATGTAGGACACGTCGGTATTGACCTTGCGCGTGAACACCGGGAAGGAGGCCGCGCCCAGTTCCTGCGCGAGCTTGATCTCGGTGTCCCAGTAGGCGCCCTTCACCAGGCGCACCATGATCTTGCGGTCCAGCCGCTCGGCGAGCGCGTACAGGTGCTGCAGCACCATGGGCGCGCGCTTGCCATAGGCCTGCACGACGACACCAAAACCGTCCCAGCCCTTGAGGCTTTCGTCCGCCAGCACGGCGTCGACCACGTCCAGGGAGACATCGAGCCGGTCCTGCTCTTCGGCGTCGATGTTGAACCCGACCTTCGCCTGCGCTGCCATCTGCGCCAGCTTCAGGCAACGCGGGATCACCTCTTCATTGATCGCTGTGCGCTGCGTGCTCAGGTAGCGCGGCGAGAGCGCAGACAGCTTGACCGAGATTCCGGGGTTGGCACGCACGTCGCCCTTGGCGATCTTGGCGATTTCGTTGATGGCGTGGGCATAGCTGGCGTAGAAGGCCTGCGCGTCCGCAGCGGTTCGTGCGCCCTCGCCGAGCATGTCGTAGGAATAGGTGTAACCCTTGGCGCGCAGCTTGTCGGCACGCTTGATGCCGTCCTCTATGGTCTGGCCAAGGACGAATTGCTGTCCCAGGATCTTCATGGCCTGACCGACGGCAGTGCGCACCAGGGGTTCGCCCAGGCGCTTGATCAGCCGGCGTGCACCTGCAGCCGGCTTGGAGGGGTCGGAGCCGAGCACGCGCCCGGTCAGCATCAGCGCCCAGGTCGAAGCATTGACCAGCGGCGAAAAGGAGTTTCCGAGATGCGCGCTCCAGTTCGACGGCGCGATCTTGTCTTCGATCAGGTCATCGATCGTTTCAGCGTCGGGGACACGCAGAAGCGCTTCGGCGAGGCACATCAGCCCGACGCCCTCGTCCGTCGACAGGCCGTATTCGTCGAGAAACGCCTCGATCATGGTCGGATTGGTGTCGTCCCTGACGCGCTGGATGAGCTGCGCAGCCGCACCGCAAACGGCTTGGCGGCGCTCGGCCGAAAGACCCAGAAGCTCCGCCAGCTCACGCACAGCCTGGGCTTCATCGAGCGCATACGCGGACCGAATCGCGGCTCGGCTCGCGCTGCTGGCAGCCAATATCGAATGCGCCTTCGCGTTCATTGCTCTCCCCCTGTCGTTTGCCACCGCCCTGTCGTGAAGGGTAGTCCGTGCCTGCGGTTAAATAAACCAGGGGTTCGATATCGGTCATCAGTGTTTACCCCATGAAGGCCTACCTTTCCTTCAGCAAGTTTTTCTGCCGACGAAGTTTTTCATGAAGCGCCTCCCGACTCGAAACGAGCTCTATCGGTCTATCGCAGCGTCACCCCGCTCAGACAGCATCACGCCTCCATCCGGCCAGAGAAATCCCACGAATTGATGATCGAAGGCCTTATTTTCAAAACATATTCGCTGTCCGCCCTGCTCATCAACCAGGACGCCAGCTTTGAGTTTTTCTCGTCCAGATACTTTTCTATCAACTGCGCCAGAACATTATCTGCATTCAGCTTCGACAGCTCCACTTCCGCCTTGCCTCTTACGCCCTTGTAGGGATATTCGTTTGTGGATATTTCAAATGAAACCTTGCTGTTATTCTTGAGCTGATTCACGACATACGCATTTTGATGAGATGCAGACCACAATGAATCGTCGATGAACTTGAACCATAAGGAACAGATCATCGGCTCACCATTCTTGTTCATGAAAGACAAACGCATTGGAATCGTGGCGTTGTTCAGAAAGCGTCGGATTTCACTTTCATCCCACTGGCTCTTGGAACTTATTTTCATTTTTCAAGCATCCGGAACACGTTGAAAAAATAGGACCACCAGACATTGGAAGCAAGGACACTGCGCCTGCGATGTCAGTTCCACGCATCGTCCCTGCTCGGGAAATCTGGCCGTCCTGCCAGACCCTCTGCGCGCTCTTACTTGTCGGTGACCGCGCCTTCGGCGGCGCTGGAAACCAGCTTTGCGTACTTGGCCAGCACACCACGCGTGTACAAGGGCTTGGGCGGCGTCCAGCGCGCACGGCGCGCGGCAAGCACCGCCTCCGACACCCCCAGGCTGATCTCGCGCGTTTCCGCATCGATGGTGATGGCGTCGCCATCCTCGACCAGCGCAATCGGGCCGCCATCGAAGGCTTCGGGCGTGATGTGACCGACCACGAAGCCGTGCGAACCACCGGAGAAGCGGCCGTCGGTGATGAGCGCGACCGCCTTGCCCAGGCCCTTGCCCATCACGGCCGAGGTCGGCGACAGCATCTCGCGCATGCCCGGACCGCCCTTCGGGCCTTCGTAGCGGATCACGATGACTTCACCGGCCACCACCTCGCCATTGAGGATGCCCGCCAGCGCCGCTTCCTCACCGTGATAGACGCGCGCGCGGCCGACGAAGCGCAGGCCTTCCTTGCCGGTGATCTTGGCGACCGCGCCGGTGGGCGACAGGTTGCCGTGCAGGATGACCAGGTGTGAGTCCTTCTTGATCGGCGCCTCGAAGGCACGAATGATGTCCTGACCCGCTGGGTAGTCGGCGACATTGACCAGGTTCTCCGCCAGCGTCTTGCCGGTGACGGTGAGCACATCGCCATGCAGCAGGCCGGCATCGAGCATGCGTTTCATCAGCGGCTGGATGCCACCGATGGCGACCAGCTCGGACATCATGTATTTACCGCTCGGGCGCAGGTCGGCGAGCACCGGCGTGGTCTTGCCGATCTCGGTGAAGTCGTCCAGGGTCAGCTCCACATCGACCGCGTGCGCCATCGCCAGCAGATGCAGCACGGCGTTGGTGGAACCGGCGAGCGCGATGACCACGCGGATTGCATTCTCGAAGGCCTTGCGCGTCATGATGTCGCGCGGCTTGATGTCGCGTGCCAGCAGTTCCAGCACCTGCTGGCCGGCGCGGTAGCAGTCCGAGGCCTTGTCGGCCGAGATCGCATCCTGCGCCGACGAACCCGGCAGCGACATGCCCAGCGCTTCAATGGCCGAGGCCATGGTGTTGGCGGTGTACATGCCCCCGCAGGAGCCTGTGCCTGGGATGGCGCTGTCCTAGATCTTCTTCACCTGGATGAGGCTGAGTTCGCCAGCGGCGTGGCGGCCGACGGCCTCGCACACCGAGATGATGTCGGTGTGTCCGGCGCCAGGCTTGATGGTGCCGCCATAGACAAAGATGGAGGGGCGGTTCAGGCGTGCCATGCCGATCAGGCAACCGGGCATGTTCTTGTCGCAGCCTCCCACCGCGATGAGGCCATCGAAGCCTTCGCAGCCGGCCACGACTTCGATGGAGTCAGCGATGACTTCACGCGACACCAGCGAATACTTCATGCCCTCGGTGCCATTGGCGATGCCGTCGGAGACGGTGATGGTGTTGAAGATGACCGCCTTGCCCCCCGCCGCATTGGCACCCTTTTCGGCCTCTTCGGCGAGCTTGTCGATGTGCATGTTGCAGGGCGTGACATTGGCCCAGGTCGAGGCGATGCCGATCTGCGGCTTCTTGAAATCCGCGTCGGTGAAGCCCACGGCGTGCAGCATGGCCCGTGCCGGCGCGGCTTCGATGCCGTCGACGACCTGGGAGGAATACTTACGCATGTTGTCAGTGATGTCGGTCATGTCGAAGACTCTTGAAGTGGTTGGAGCGAACGCGAGACACCGTCTTGGACAGCAGACGAACCCGCATCGTGCCCTTGCAGGCCTTGCCAGTACGCGTATCCCTGCCCGTGTTGAACACGTCCGGCATCAGTATGCACCGCCTCATTCAGCCCCATGCACTCCTGACCCCGTCCGCTCAATGTCCCGGTCAGCGCGTTATTGCCTGAGCCCGGGAACACACAAAGCCCCACGCTACACCTCACACCAGCAGCCAGTTGGCCAAGCCCCCCGTCAGCACCAGGTGCAGAAACAGCACCCCGCCCAGCACCAGCGACTTCAGCCCGGCGCGCCCGATGCGCTTCAGCTGCGAATCGATCCCAAGCGCCGCCATCGCCGCGGTCAGGCACAACGTCGCGGCTTGCCGCAGCATGCCCACCAGGCCATCGGGCAAGCAGCCCAGCGAGTTGATTGCCGCGCAGAGAACGAAGCAGAGCGCAAACCAGGGGATGGTGATCGCGCCGCGTTCGCCGCTGGAGTCCCGCCGGGCCAGCACGAAACTCACCGCCAGGAGGAAGGGCACCAGCATCATGACGCGGATCATCTTGGTGACGATCGCGGCGTTGGCAACCTCCTCGTTGAGCATGCCGCCGATGGCGACCACCTGCCCCACCTCATGCACGGTAGAGCCGACGTAGATACCGAAATCAGCGACGGCGCTACCCAGAAAGCTGTAGATGGCGGGATAAAGAACCATCGCCAGCGTGCCGTACAGCACCACGGTGGCCACTGCGGCCGCGCTCTTGTCGAGCGCCTCGTGTTCGCTCATCTTCAGTGTCGGCATGGTGGCGAGCACGGCAGCGGCACCGCAGAAGGCACTGCCGGCAGAGGTGAGCAATACGGTCTGGGGGTCGAGCCGCAGCAGGCGGCGACCGATGACCCAGCCCAGAGCCAGCGTCGTCGAGGCGACAAAAAGATCGATCAGGATTGCGCGCCCGCCGACCTGGGCAATCTGCTGAACGTCGAGGTTGAAGCCGTACAGGGCGACACCGATGCGCAGCAGATGCCGTTGGGCGATCGTCAGGCCGCCCCGAAACACGCCGTGACCCAGTTGCGGCAGGCCATTGCTGGCGATCGCGCCGATCAGGATGGCAAGCGTGATGGCGCCAAGGCCAAAGCGCATCGCCAGCTCCGTGCCCGCCAGGGCAAACGCCAGGGTGCCCACCAAGGCCACCAGCAGCGCGCCGGGCGCCACCACCATCCAAGTATTCCGGTTCATAACGCTCTCCATCAGTAGGGAGAGCGTAGGGGATGGACCTATAATCTGTAAAACAGATATTTCAGATCAATTTAATCAGCATTACTGATGAAAATCACACTCCGTCAGCTTCAGGTCTTCGTCGCCATCGCCACGCAGGGCCACGCCAGCCGCGCCGCCGACACCATCGGCATGACCCAGTCGGCCGCCAGCATGGCGCTGGCCGACCTTGAGCGCCAGCTCGGGAGTCAGCTCTTCAACCGCGCCGGGCGCCAGCTGCGCCTGAACGATCTCGGGCGCCAGCTGCTCGGGCAGGCGGTTGAGGTGCTCGACCGCGTCGCTGCGATCGAAGCGGCGGCACGCGGCGACACGATTGGTTTCGACCTTCATCTGGGCTACAGCGTCACCATCGGCAACCACCTGATCCCGCACATCATCGCCAGACTCAAGCAGCGCTTTCCCAAGGCCCAGCTGCGCCTGTCCCGGCTCAACACCGAGCATGTGTTCGAGCAGGTCGAGCACTACAAGATTGACCTCGGCTTTGTCGAAGGCCCGGGCGACAGTCGCATGGTGAGGCGCATCCCCTGGAAAACGGACCAGTTGGTCATTTTCTGTGCGCCCGATCATCCCTTGGCGCAGCTGACCATCACCCCCGAACACCTCGCCGCAGCCGAGTGGATCATGCGCGAACCCGGCTCGGGCACACGTGAGGTGATGGCGCACGCCCTTCACACCAGCGACATCACACCCAATATTGCGTTCGAACTCGAGCAGCCCGAGGCGATCCGCCGCTGCGTGAGGGCGGGGCTGGGGATTGGCTGTCTGTCCGAACTGGAACTGGAAGAGGCCTTTCGCGCCGGAACCTTGATCCCCTTGGCGACGCCCTTTCTGGACATGAAGCGCAACCTGGATGTGATCATTCATCGCAACAAGGCCCTGACCGGGGGCGTCTCGGCATTGCTGGAAGCAGCCGACATTCGCTTGCCTCCATCTGTGTGAAACCGCACCCAGCGCGCATAAAGGGGCACAGACAGCCACGCAAGCGAACCAAAGCGGGGTATCAAATTATTGAAATTTGACGGAAATTGCCCGAAAATCCTCTGTAACAGGCTATTTCGCCAGCCCGCAACCCCAGCCCCAACCGGGGAAGTACTGGTCGCCCTGCGTCCCGAATCACCCGCATAGGTTTCCATCATGGGCGCCCGCGTCGCCACCCCCTGCCCCAAATGCGCGTCGACACGTTGTCGCGAATCGCGCTGGAGCTCGCATGGAGAGAAGGCCGACAACCCCGGCATGTACCCCTATCGCTGCACCGTCTGCTCGCACCGCTTCATTGCCCCCGCGGGCGCAGCACACAGCAGCGCGGGAGGTCGCCATCCCCTTCTGACTGCGGTGGCCGCGGCCGTCGTCATCGGCGTGGTGGCCGGCATCACCGGCCTGCTGTGGCCCGAAGCTCAGCAGGCCGAGCAAGTCATCGCCCCCGTTGCCACGCCCGACGCACTGGCTGATAGCGCACATCCGAGCGTGGAGGCTGCACGCGCGGGCGATCCGGAGGCACAGTACCGCGTCGGCCGCGCCGCCCTGAATGACATCGCGCGCGGCAAGGAAGCCACGAGCGAAGGCCTCGCCTGGCTGACCCAGGCCGCCGAGGGCGGGCACAGCGCTGCCATGCTGAAGCTGGGCAAGCTCTACCGTAACGGCGTGGGCGTGCCACAGAACTACGAATTTGCCGAAAAATGGGTGCGCGCCGCGGCCGAGGCGGGCAACAGCGAGGCCATGGTGGAGTTGGGCCGCTTTTATCGTGCCGGTGTCGGCGTCAAGGCGGATGCGGTGAAGGCCTATGTCTGGTTCAACCGCGCGGCGGCGGCGATGAACATGGAAGGCGTGCACGAGCGCGACATCATCGGGCTGAAGTTGAGCGCCGAAGACCTCAAGGCGGCCCAGGCCGAATCCCTCGCCGCCGAGCTTGAGTCGCCTGCCACAGCAAGGGAAGCACTCGCGTCCGATTGAGGGCCCAGGCCCGGACTTGATGCACAATGCGGGCCCATACGCACAACCCGATCATCCCGACGCTGTCGTGGATGCACCGACCATGAGCCAGCGCAGCGTCCCCTCCGCCGCCTCCGCCCCGCCCGCCCTGCATCACGCTGGTCCAGACCCTGGCGCGCCGCCGCGCCTGCAGCTCAAGGGCATCAGTAAGGTCTATCCGACCGTGGTCGCCAACGACCGCGTCGATCTGGCAGTGCGTCCGGGCGAGATCCGCGCCATCCTGGGCGAGAACGGCGCCGGCAAATCCACGCTCATGAAGATCATCTACGGCGTCACGCACGCGAGCGCCGGACAGATGCTGTGGGAAGGCCGCGAAGTACAGGTGGCCAACCCTGCCCACGCCCGCCGCCTGGGCATAGGCATGGTGTTCCAGCACTTCTCGCTGTTCGAGACCCTGAGCGTGGTCGAGAACGTGGCGCTGGCCCTGCCCGGCAGGCCGGCGCTGGGCGAACTCGCGCAGCGCATCAGCGAAGTATCCGAGCGCTACGGCCTGCCCATCGACCCGCGCCGCCACCTGCATGCGCTGTCGGTGGGCGAGCGCCAGCGCGTGGAGATCATCCGCTGCCTGCTGCAGAACCCGCGCCTGCTGATCATGGACGAACCCACCTCGGTGCTGACCCCGCAGGCGGTCAAGAAGCTGTTCGAGACCCTGCGCCAGCTCGCGGCCGAGGGTTGCTCCATCCTCTACATCAGCCACAAGCTCGACGAAATCCAGGCCCTGTGCCACACCGCCACCGTGTTGCGCGGCGGCAAGCTCAGCGGCGAATGCATCCCGGCCGAGGAGACGCCGCAGTCGATGGCGCGCCTGATGATCGGCAAGGAGCTGCCGCACTGCGAGCACAGCGCGGCGCAAGCCGGCGGCGAAGTCCGGCTGAGTCTGGCGGGCCTGTCGCATGCATCGCTAGCCCCCTTCGGCACCGACCTCAGGGACATCCATCTCGACGTGCGCGCAGGCGAAATCGTCGGCATTGCGGGCGTGTCCGGCAACGGCCAGCAGGAATTGCTGCGCGTCATCTCGGGCGAGGAGACTCTGGCGGAGAAATTCCCGGTGCACATCTGCGGCGTCGAGGCCGGCCGCCTGCGCCCCGGTGCGCGGCGCAGGCTGGGGCTGACCTTCGTGCCCGAGGAGCGCCTCGGCCGCGGCGCCGTGCCCGACCTGTCCCTCACTGACAACGCGCTGCTCACCGCCGCGCGCGGTCAGCAGCTGGTGACCGGCGGCTTTGTGCGATTCGGGCGTGCGCGCGCGTTTGCCGAGCGCTGCATCGCCGCCTTCAACGTCAAGTGCGGCGGCCCGGGCGCGGCGGCCAAGTCCTTGTCGGGCGGCAACCTGCAGAAATTCATCGTCGGCCGCGAGATCCTGCAGGCACCCAGGCTGTTCGTCTGTGCGCAACCCACCTGGGGCGTGGATGTGGGCGCGGCGGCCTTCATCCGCCAGTCCATCATCGACCTGCGCGACCGCGGCTGTGCGGTGCTGGTGATCTCCGAAGAGCTCGACGAACTGTTCGAGATCTGCGACCGCATCGCGGTCATCGCCAAGGGCCGCCTCTCACCGAGCCGCCCTGCCGGCGAAACCAGCGTGGAAGACATCGGCGTGTGGATGAGCGGCCTGTGGCCAGGCAGTGCGCTGATGCAAGCCGCCACACCGGCATACGCGGAGCCCCTGGATGTTTGAACTCGAAGCGCGCGCCGAACCCTCGCGCCTGATGTCCTGGCTGTCACCGCTGCTGGCGGTGATGCTGATGCTGGGCGGGGGCGTGCTGGTGTTCTGGGCGCTGGGCAAGGACCCGGTCGAGGGCTTTCGCGTCTTCTTCCTCAATCCGCTCAAGGACTTCTACAGCCTCTCCGAGTTGCTGCTCAAGGCCACGCCGCTGATGCTGTGCGCGATCGGCCTGGCAATCGGTTTTCGCGCCAATGTATGGAACATCGGCGCCGAAGGCCAGTTCATGCTCGGCGCAGCCGCAGCCACCGGAGTGGCGCTGTATTTCGACGGCAGCGACAGCGGTTTATTGCTGCCCGCCATGATCGTCGCCGGGGCACTGGGGGGCGCGGCCTGGGCGGCGATTCCAGCGCTGTTGCGCACGCGCTTCAACGCCAACGAAATCCTGGTGTCGCTGATGCTGGTGTACGTGGCCCAGCTGTTCGTATCCTGGCTGGTATTCGGGCCGTGGAAGGACCCGGACGGATTCAACTTTCCGCAGACCCGGATGTTCGGCGACGCGGCGCTGATGCCGGCGCTGCTCGAGGGCACCCGTCTGCACTATGGCTTCCTGTTGGCGATCGCAGTGCTGATCGCGGGCCATGCCTTCATGAACCGCAGCTTCGCCGGCTTTCGCACGCGGGTCGCGGGCGCCGCGCCCGATGCCGCGCGCTACGCCGGCTTTTCGGCCGCGCGCATGATCTGGGTTGGTCTGTTGCTGGGCGGCGCGGCCGCCGGCATGGCGGGCATGGCCGAAGTCGCCGGGCCGATGGGCCAGCT
>RRZU012834077.1_pt1 | contig 10710 bp, 9 predicted proteins | sample 2165561 | NCBI WGS metagenome assembly RRZU01 (sample SAMN10456909, study PRJNA506462) | wastewater metagenome | isolation source: wastewater sludge | place: USA: Moscow, Idaho | reverse complement strand
TGAGGTTGAACGAAACGTAATAGCCGTCGGTATAGCCCTGCGTGTCGCCGCCGGGGTTGTGGCGCAACTCCAGTTGCAGGTAATCCGTTTCGGCCGCTTCGGACTGTTCGGCGCCTCCGTCACCCTTTTCGCCTTCGTCTTTCACCTCGTTGACGATCACCGTGAACGTGTGTTTCGAATTGTCCGATACGGGGTAGAGCGCATAGAAGGTCAGCCACTCTTTCGTGAGGTTGAACGTATTGCCCTGGAAGCCCGTTTTGGCGCTGCCCAGCTCTTCGAGCCGAGCCGCGTCGGTCACGATCTCCGAAGTGCCGGTGTAGATGTTTTCCACGAAATAGAGGTCGATGTTGTAATCGTAATCGGCAATGCCGTTCTGCAATGTGAACCAGATGATGACCCGCTGCGTTTTGTCGGGATCGGGCTTGTAGCCCGGGACGCGGGACTTGTTGCCGGGGTAGAGCGTCTCCCCGTTGTCGCGCTGGAAATAGTAGTCTCCGCCGTCGAGCGTGCGGACGGTGGTGATGAGCGTACGGAGCGGTTCGCCGCCGTCGTCGTCGTTGCAGGAGGTAAAAGCGGTGACAGCTATAGCTGCGATGAGGAATAAACCGAATTTTTTCATAATATCCATATTTTATGTTACCTTTCGCTCTTAAAACGTCCGGCAGGGCCGAATACTGCATGCGAAATAAATTTTTTTCACTCATGCAGTCTTTTGCCTTCCGCGGCATTTATAGAGTGTATTGAGTAATGCAAATGGAGGAACAGATACTGGCCGAAGGGTGCAGGAAAGGGGACGATATGGCCCGCAAGGAGCTGTACGACCGCTATGCAGGCCGTCTGTTGTCGATTTGCATGCGTTACGCCGGAGACCGCGCGACGGCCGAAGACCTGCTTCACGACGCTTTCCTGAAGATCTACGGGGCGTTCGACCGCTTCACCTACCGGGGAACCGGCTCGCTGCGCGCCTGGATCGAGCGGATCACGGTCAACGTGGCGCTGGAGTGGATACGCAGCCGCAGCAAGCTGGGAAGCGTGACGCTCGACGAGGGAAAGGCCGCGGCGGAGGTGGCGGAACCGGACGTGGCGGAGATGGCCCGCGTTCCGCGCGAGGTGCTGAGGCGGTTCATCGGCGAGCTGCCCGAGGGTTCCCGGGCGGTGCTCAACCTCTACTGCATCGAGGAGTATTCCCACCGCGACATCGCCCGGATGCTGGGAATCAACGAGAAAAGCTCCTCTTCGCAGTTGTTTCGCGCCCGGGCCATGCTGGCCCGCAGGATCAGGGCTTATTTGGAGACGCATTGAAATCGAGAGGATGCAGCTCCGGAATATCAGAAAAAGGTGGATCATCCGGCGCTGCCGGACTCACATAGAACTATGAAACAAGACAAGGATTGGATCAAAGCCATGCGGAACGCGCTTCGCGACGCCGAACTCCCGCCTCCGGCGGGGGGATGGGAGCGTTTGCAGCGCGAGTTGGGCGGTGCGGCTCCGGGGCCGGAGGTTTCCGGGACAAAACCCCGCGGGTCCGTATGGCGGATCTACCGGCCGCGGATTGCCGCCGCAGCCGCTGCCGTGCTGATCTTGGCCGTTGCGGGTGAATTTCTGCTCCGGCCGGACAAGGCGTTGGAAAATGATGGGACTGTTATCGCATCGGTGGCGGAAGACGGAGCAACCGCGGTTGCCATACCGCAGCCCGCGGAGCCGGAAACCGTACGGGACGCCCTTGCAAAGGCGGTGGGGCTGCCCCGGGAGCAGGTTGCCGGGGAGGCATCCTCCGCGGGGCGGCGGTCGCTCCTCGCTGCGGCCGCAGGGCAGCCTGCGCAGACGGCGGCTCTGAAAGATCTCCGGACGGACGGTGAGCCTGCGGTCCGGCCCGGAGAGGTCGCGGCGGAAGTTTCCGGAGAGGCGGCGAAGGCGTCGTCCAGTGAAGTCGCAAAGGCGTCATCCGGTGAAGTCGCGAAGGCGTCGTCCGGAGATACTGCGAAGGCGGAGGCTTCCGGCGAAAGGGCTTCGAAGCAGGCTTCCGGGCGGCCCGCAACGCGGTCGGCGGCCGGCGCGGCCGGTCGTGCGGGGTTCTCCGACGAGCCGTTCGTAGCCTACACCAAACCGCATAAAAAGGCGTCGTTCTCCCTGTTTGCCGGCGGCGGCGTGGCGGGCGGAAACAGCGAAGGTCTGGCTCCCCGGATGCTCAACACCTCGATAAAGAACGATGCTTCGTCGGTGATCGGCAACGGCAACAGCCTGGCGCCCCTGCGCAGCAGCGGATACGGCGAGAGTTCGTTCCGCCACCACCAGCCGTTGAGCTTCGGCATCGCCGTGCGCAAGGAGTTCACCCACGGACTGTCGCTGGAAAGCGGCGTGAACTACACCCTGCTGCGTTCGGACGTGAGGATGCAGTACACCTCGGACGACGTGGCGCAAAAACTCCATTTCATAGGGGTTCCCCTCCGCTTCAACTGGCAGTTCCTCGAGCGCGGCCGCTTCTCGTTATATATGGGTGCGGGCGGCATGGTCGAGAAATGCGTTTCGGCCCGGCTCGGCTCCGAGACCGTCGACGAACCGGGCGTGCAGTGGTCGGCGCTTGCAGCCGTGGGGGCGCAATACCGTGTAGGCGGTATGGTGGGGCTTTATTTCGAGCCTGAAGGATCGTATTACTTCACCGAAACCGGATTGCGTACGTCGCGTACGGATTCACCTCTGACGCTGACCTTGAGACTGGGCGTGCGCCTCTCTTTTTGAAGTCTGATTTTATAAATCGCACATTTATTGTATAAGAGGAGTTCGCACCGGGAGTGCGGATTCCTTTTATCGTATTACGGGCAGGCGTGTCTAAAAGTGGCATTCGGACGATTAAATATGCTATTTTTTGTTGTATGATCGAAATTTGTTACTATTTTTGTTGAATAAATTAAGTGACGCCCGACTTTGCATTCGCCCAGATACGATAAAAAAAAGCACAAGTGCGCTTGTTGCGCACCTGTGCCTGGTAGTCCCGACGGGAATCGAACCCATATCGTAAGAACCGGAATCTTATATTCTATCCATTGAACTACGGGACCGGGTGTGCAAAGATGCAAAAATTTTTTTAATATTCGAAAAAAAATGCGAGAAAAGCAGAATAATTGGCAAAGAATCGAGGCCGTAATCAAGTGGGCGAATATGTCGACCAACTATTTTGCGCGATATATCGGCTTGGCGCGCGGCGAAAACCTCTATCAGATAAAGCGGGGCAACAACGGCATTTCGCTGGACGTCGCCGACCGTATCGTCAGCAAATTCCCCCAGGTCGACAAACTCTGGCTGCTGACGGGGGAGGGGCAGATGTTCTCCGAGGAGCGGATACGCGGCGCGCAGATACCTTATTATAATGTGGATGTCGAACAGGGCATCGCACATCTGGAACATCTCGAGGCCGAGAGCAACCTCGTCGTGCCTCCGGTGGGGGCGTGCGACCTGGCGATGTGCTATACGGGGCGTGCGATGGGAAACATCGTGCCGCCCGGAACGGTCGTGCTGCTGAAAGCCGTGGACCGCGATGCAATTATTCCCGGGGGTGAATATGTGATAGTCTGCCGAAAAATTGTAACTTTGCGGATAGTTCGGGCCGCCGACGAGGAGGGCAAAGTCCGCCTGGTGGCCGGGGATCGGGAGAATTACGATGACATCGTTTTGAACGTCAACGATATAGTCTCGGTCTACAAAGTGAAGGGAAAATTGATCATAAACAGTTGAAGAGTATGTTTTCAGGCATCGTGGAACGTACGGCGGAAGTGGTTTCGATCCGCACGGACCGTCAGAACAAGGATTTCACGCTCCGGGCGGATTTCTGCAAGGAGTTGAAAATCGACCAGAGCATAGCACATAACGGCGTATGTTTGACAGTTGTGGACATCACGGAGGACACCTACACCGTGACGGCCATGAAGGAGACGCTCGACAGGAGCAACCTCGGGCTGCTGCGCGAAGGCGATCTGGTCAACCTCGAACGGTCGATGAAACCCGATGCCCTGCTCGACGGGCACATCGTGCAGGGGCACGTCGACCAGACGGCGGTCTGCACGGCGAAGGAGGATGCCGACGGAAGCTGGTACTTCACCTTCGAGTACGAGCCGCAGGGCGCCGGACTTTGCACGGTCGAGAAAGGTTCGGTGACGGTCAACGGCGTGAGCCTCACGGTCTGCGACTCGAAAGAGAGCAGTTTCCGGGTGGCGATCATTCCCTACACCTTCGAGCACACGAATTTTTGCCGCATCGAAGTCGGTTCGGTCGTGAACCTCGAATTCGACATCGTCGGCAAATACATCGCCCGGCTGATGCAAAACTACATGAAGTAAGCCTATGGTACACATCAAGACAAAGGAGGGCGCGTCGCTGTGGATCGCCCTGCTCGCCACGGCGATCGTCGCCGTGGGTATGGTTATACAGCATATCGAATGGTGGATCACGCTCTGCACGTCGGTCGGGGTGTTCGTCGTGGTGGCGCTCGCGGCGCTGTTCATCATCCGCAAGTACGTGGCTTACAAGCTCAAGCCGATCTATTCGATCGTGCTTTCGCGCGACGTGCACACCAATGAGATCTTCTCGGAACTGAAGGACAAGCGCGTCGAGAACATCGGCGAGGAGCTCACGGCCTGGGCCGACACCAACGACCGGGAGATCGCCCGGCTGAAAGAGGCCGAGTGCTTCCGCAAGCAATATCTGGGCAACGTGGCCCACGAACTGAAAACCCCGATATTCAATATCCAGGGATATATTTCGACGCTGCTGGACGGAGGGCTGGAGGACGAACTGATCAACCGCAAATACCTCGAACGCGCCGAGAAGAGCATCGACCGTCTGATCAACATCGTCAACGACCTCGACACCATTTCGAAACTCGAAAGCAGCATGAACAAGCTCAATCTGGAGCGATTCGACGTGGTGGCGCTGGCCAAGGAGATCGCCGAGCAGGCCGAGATGGAGGCCGACAGGAAGGAGATCCGGATTTCGGTCAAGGGGACCGACAACCTGCCTTCGCCCTTCTGGGTGCTGGCCGACAAACACTACATCGGGCAGGTGTTCGTCAACCTGATCATCAACTCGATCCGCTACGGCAAGGAGGGCGGGCAGACCCGCATCCGTTTCCGCGACATGCTGGATAAAATTCTGATCGAGGTGGAGGATAACGGTTCGGGTATTGCCAAGGAGGACCTGCCGCGTGTGTTCGAACGCTTCTACCGTACGGACAAGGGGCGGTCGCGGGAGCAGGGCGGCACGGGACTCGGGCTGGCCATCGTCAAACATATCGTCGAAGCGCACGGCGAACGGATCACGGTCCGCAGCGAACTCGGCGTGGGCAGCACGTTCTCCTTCACGCTGAAGAAGGTGAATTTGCAGGAGATGAAATAGAATGTACGAAATCCGGAGTAAGATCCGTTAGCATTTCGGTCTGAATTCCGGTTGCGTCGCGACAAGTCCTTTACGTGGGTCGTTTGAGAGACGGCTTTCGGACGAGAGGCGCGGGGCGTACGCCGTCTCCCTCCCCGAAAGAGGGGCGGGGTGGCAGATTCGAATGCGACGCCGGAGACGGCGACTGTGACCGCCCGAAAAGGAATCGGGGCTGAATAATAAAGAAACAACTTAAATAAATGATTCTACAACCTCTTTCCGTTGTCTGGAATTTCGATCCGGTGCTGTTCAGCATCGGGTCGCTCGACATCCGTTATTATGGGCTGATGTGGGCGCTGGCCATTCTGATCGGCGCGAAATTCTTCGATAACTTCGTCAATCGAGAAGGACTTCCCGCAAAGGTCTCGGAGTCGATTTTCATTTACGGAACACTCGCCACGATCCTCGGCGCGCGGCTCGGCCACTGTCTGTTCTACGACACGATGGAATACCTTTCGAAGCCGTGGACCATCATCACGGGATTCCGCGACGGCGGAATGGCCAGCCACGGCGCGGCCATAGGCCTGCTGATCGGGTTGTGGCTCTTCTCGCGCCGCAACAAACTGCCTTATATCTGGTCGCTGGACCGCATTATGATTCCGGTGGGCATCGGCGGTGCGATCGTGCGGTTGGGCAACCTGTTCAACTCGGAGATTTTCGGCCAGGCGACGACCCTGCCGTGGGGCTTCGAGTTCGTCCGTTCGCACAAGTGGGTGGCCGAGTTCGCCCCTGCGGCGGTGCACCCGACGCAGATTTACGAGGCGCTCTGCTACCTGGCGACTTTCGGCATCCTTTGCTGGCTCTATTACAGGAGGGATATTGCGCGCCGCCGTCCGGGCATTCTGTTCGGAATCGGCCTGATCGGTACGTTCCTCACGCGCTTTTTCATCGAGTACATCAAAACCGAGCAGGAGCCTTTCGAAGTGGGCTGGGCTTTGGACATGGGCCAGTGGCTCAGCATTCCCTTCATCCTGCTGGGAATCTATATGATCTGGCGGGGCGCGACCCGGCCCGGAACGGTTCCGGCCCCGGTGCCGAAAGCCCCGGCCGCAACGCCTAAAAAGAAGAAAAAATGAACGCGAACCCGATGGAAGAGCAGATCGGCAGGCTTGTCGGCAACCTGCTGGCCGGCGGCGGGGAGATTTTTCTGCCCGGCGTAGGCTCGCTCTACACCGAGCGGCAGGGAGCCAGGCGGCTCAACCGGCGAACCGTACTGCCGCCGAGCCGCACGGTGGCCTTCACCTCGCAGCAGCGGGGCGTGTCGCTGGTCGACGAGATTGCCCGCGTCATGCGTGAGGCCGGCGGATACGAAAATCCCGAAGCCGAGGCGCAGGCCGTTTACGACCGCTGGATCGCCCGGGTGCACCGGGCCGACCTGCTGACCGTCGAGGGCGTCGGAGAGCTGAAATTCAAGAATTTTATCCCCGACGAGGCGTTCGACCTCCGGCTGAATCCGCAGGGGCGCGAACCCGTGCGGGTTCGTGTGCAGCGTCGTTTCGACTGGCCGCTGTGGGTCGGCATCGCGGCAATCGGGATTGCGGCAGTCTATGGCGGGCGGGAGTTCCTGCTGCTCTATCCGGAGGCGCCGGAAGCGGCGGCCGTGACGGAGATTCCCGCTGCGTCCGACAGCTTCGGGACCGTCGAAGCGCCCGATGCTTTGGTCGAGGCTCCTCCGACGGAACGGTCTGTGGCCGGGGAGTCCGCTGCGCAGGCGGGGGGCGCGGCTTCGGGGGCTTCCGTTCCCGACGCAGCCCCGGAACCGGAGATCGCCGAAACGCATCCGGCGCAGGAGCAGGACGTCCCGACGGCGTTGCTTTCGGGCCGCCACTATGTCGTGCTGGGGGTTTTCAGCACCGAAGAGAACGCCCGGCGCGCCGTGCGGGAGACCGAGGCCAAGGAGTCGGCGCTCCGTTGCCGGATTTACCGTTTCGGGGGGAAATTCATGGTTTCGCCCTTCTCGTCGGACGATGCCGGAGCCTGTGCGCAGTTCATCCGCGTGCAGGACGGGCGTTTCCCCGACATGTGGACCTACACCGCCCGCTGATGGCCCTTGCAGAGTTGATAATCCGGGTGATTGACTGGTTTTACATCCGGCCCGTCGCCGCGGTCCTGCCCCGGCAGGTGTTCCGTTACGTGGTCTGCGGCGGTGTGACCTACATCCTGTTCGATCCCGTCTGCTATTTCCTCTTTTACAATTTCATCGTGGCGCACCGCTACGTCGACCTGGGATTCGTGGTCGTCTCCCCGCACATCGCGGCGATGATTCTCGTCTTTCCGTTCACCTTCTTCGTGGGCTTCTGGCTCAACCGTTACGTGGCGTTCCGCCGGTCGCCGATCGGGGCCGGGACGCAGCTTCTGCGCTACCTGCTTTCGGTGGCGGGGTCGGTGCTGCTGACCTATGCGGGGCTGAAGTTCTTCGTGGAAGTCTGCGGCGTGTGGCCCACGCCGGCGAAGATGGTCACGACGCTGCTGACGACGGTTTACAGTTTCCTCGCAGCCAAATATTTCACCTTCCGCCACGCGGAAAAACCGGAATAGACAAGAATCTGAATTCCATTCATAGCCGAACGACTTTTCGTGTCGTCGGGAGCGGACTTTCAGGCCGATTTTTGCAGAATGCCCGATTATGAATTGTGAATTGTGAATTGTGAATTCTGATTCCGGTTCTCCTCCCGCAGTTTCTGGAGTTCGTACATCCGGTCGCGGAATTTCGCCGCGGCGAGGAAGTCCAGCGATTTGGCCGCGCGTTCCATCTCCTCGCGGGCCTTGTCGATCAGCGCGTCGATGTTCTCGCTGGCCGTGTAGTTTTTCTGTACGTCGGCCGCCGCCGCGTAGTGGTCTTCGGCGATGGGGTAGGCCGTCATGTTGACCTCCGACGTGTCGACGCGGCCCGCCAGCAGCGCGCTCTGTCCCGAGCCGCTCTTCTGCGCCTGCCGCGGCAGCATTTCGTGCTCCATGTTGTAGCGCACCTGCTTCTCGCGGCGGCGGTTGCTCTGCTCGATGGCGTAGCGCATCGAGTCGGTGCAGGTGTCGGCGTAGAGGATCACGTTGCCCTGCGAGTGGCGCGCGGCGCGTCCGGCGATCTGCGTGAGCGACCGGACGTTGCGCAGGAATCCCTCCTTGTCGGCGTCGAGGATCGCCACGAGCGCCACCTCCGGCAGGTCGAGTCCCTCGCGCAGCAGGTTCACGCCTACCAGCACGTCGAACATCCCGGCCCGCAGGTCTTCGAGAATCTGGATGCGCTCCAGCGTGTCGACGTCCGAGTGGATGTAGCGGTTGCGCACGCCCACGCGGTCGAAGTATTTCGAAAGCTCCTCGGCCATGCGTTTGGTGATGGTCGTCACGAGCACCTTGTCGTCGTTCTTCACGCGCTTGTCGATCTCCCCGATCAGGTCGTCGATCTGGTTCAGCGTCACGCGCACCTCTAACGGCGGGTCCACCAGCCCTGTGGGGCGGATCAGCTGTTCGACGATCACGCCCTCGCTCTTCATCAGCTCGTAGTCCGCGGGCGTGGCGCTCACGTAGATCGACGTGCCCTGCAACTGTTCGAACTCCGAGAAGGTCAACGGGCGGTTGTCCTTGGCCGCCGGGAGGCGGAAGCCGTACTCCACGAGGTTCTCCTTGCGGGCGCGGTCGCCGCCGAACATGGCGTGGACCTGCGGCAGGGTGACGTGGCTCTCGTCCACGACCATCAGGTAGTCCTTCGGGAAATAGTCGATCAGGCAGAAGGGGCGCGTCCCGGCGGCGCGGCCGTCGAAGTAGCGCGAGTAGTTCTCGATGCCCGGGCAGTAGCCCAGCTCCTTGATCATTTCGAGGTCGTACTCCACGCGCTGCTTGATGCGCTGCGCCTCCATCGGACGCCCGGCGCGTTCGAAGAACTCGATCTGCTTGCCCAGGTCGAGGTAGATCTGCTGCACGGCGGCGTTGATGCGCTCTTTGGTCGTCACGAACAGGTTCGTGGCGTAGAGCGTGATGCTGTCGAGAGAGGCGATGCGCTGTCCCGTAACGGGGTCGATCGACTGGATGGCCTCCACCTCGTTGTCGAAGAACATCACGCGGAAGCACTGGTTGCCGAACTCGCCGAAGGCCGCCATGATGTCCACCGTGTCGCCGTTGACGCGGAACGTCGCAGGCTCCAGCTCGCGTTCGGTGCGGGTGTAGAGCGCCTCGACCACCTTGTAGAGGAAATGCTTGTAGCTGACGACCTGCCCCACCTTGATGTTGATGGCCGTGGCGTGGAAGTCCGCCGGGTTGCCCGCGCCGTAGAGGCACGAGACGCTCGACACGACGATCACGTCGCGGCGGCCCGACAGCAGCGTGGCGACCGTGCCGAGGCGCATCTTCTCGATCTCGGCGTTGATCTGGAGGTCTTTCTCGATATAGGTGTCCGTCGAAGGCAGGTAGGCCTCCGGCTGGTAGTAGTCGTAATACGACACGAAATATTCCACGGCGTTCTCCGGGAAGAAGTTGCGGAACTCCCCGTACAACTGCGCCGCGAGGGTCTTGTTGTGGCTCAGGACCAGCGTCGGACGGTTCAGCCGCGCGATGACGTTGGCCACCGTGAAAGTCTTTCCCGAACCCGTCACGCCCAGCAGCGTGTTGTGTTTGGACCCGTGTTCGATCGAGCTGACGAGCTGCCCGATCGCCTCCGGCTGGTCGCCCATCGGGGCATAGTCCGATACTAACTTGAAATCCATAGATGCAAAGGTAGTGAAGAATTAAAAATTAAGAATTAAAAGTCGCGAATTATTTCCTCGTGTTCGAATCTCATGCCGAAGAAGTGCGGGGACATCGGATGGAAGACGGCGGGCGGAGAATAATTTTTAATTCTTAATTTTTAATTCTTAATTCGATTATTCGTACCTTTGTAGGCTATGATCGACCGGGAAACAGTAGACCGCATTTACGCCGCCGCCAATATCGTGGATATTATCGGCGAATACGTCACGCTCAAACGAAAGGGCGTGAACTATGTCGCGTGTTGTCCTTTCCACAACGAGAAGACCCCGTCGTTCGTAGTCTCTCCTTCGAAAGGCCTTTATAAATGTTTCGGTTGTGGGAAGGGCGGTAATGCCGTGACTTTCGTAATGGATCAGGAAGCCACAACCTATGCCGAGGCGCTGAAGATGGTGGCCAAGCGTTACGGCATCGAGGTTAAGGAGGAAGCGTTGACCGAAGAGGAGGTGCGCCGCAACGACGACCGCGAGTCGATGTTCGCCCTGAACGGCTGGGCCGCGGAGTATTTCGCCAACTACCTCCAGCGCGAGACCGAAGGACAGAGCG
>RRZU012302924.1_pt1 | contig 10712 bp, 7 predicted proteins | sample 2165561 | NCBI WGS metagenome assembly RRZU01 (sample SAMN10456909, study PRJNA506462) | wastewater metagenome | isolation source: wastewater sludge | place: USA: Moscow, Idaho | reverse complement strand
TGGTCACACTACGGTGGCCGGTATCGGGGCTTTTGCCTTGAATTCGACACATTTTCCGAACCCTTTCAACGAATTCAACAAGTGCGCTACGTGCACACGCTTCCGCCATTGACCATCACGCAGATTCTCGTGGACAAAAGCTTTAATCCACTTCCACATCTGTTCTGCACCAAGTCAAAAGCTTGGGAATACGAACACGAGTGGCGAGGCATTCACGCGAAAGCAGGAACTGAATTTGGATATCCTTCTTCTGCGCTCACCGGAATATTCTTCGGCACCGACATCGATCAACAGACTTTGGAAATCATCTGCCTCGTCGTCAGCGGACAAAATGACTCGGTCAAGTTTTGGAAGGGGCAAAGAAGTTCAACAGAGTTTCGTGTTCTGTTCGAACCGTTCACCTACACCTCGCATCTTGAAGCGAAGCGACTTGGCTTGCTCAAGTAACCGTTACTACGCAGACTTCCCGGAGAACCCAAGAAACGCGGGCGATAGAAAAATCTACTCCCAGCGCAGCATCGCGTAGTTTTTCTTGCCCCGTCGCAGCAAGGTGAAGCGCCCGAAGCGGCGGTCGGTATCGGTGAAACGGTGGTCGAGTGCGTCGATCTTCGCGCCGTTGACGGTCACGCTGCCGCTTTGCAGGAAGCCGCGTGCTTCGCTTTTTGACTTGGCGAGACCGGCGGCGACGAGGGCATCGATGAGGCCGTCCGCCGAAGATTCGAGCGCTACGCCAGGCACGCCGTCCTGCGCCAGTTGTTCGAAATCGGTTTCCGTGAGCGCGTCGACGCTGCCGGAGAAGAGGCTCTGGCTGATACGCTGAGCCGCTTCCAGCGCGGCCGTGCCGTGTACGAGTTCGGTCGCCTGCTCTGCGAGGATGCGCTGCGCTTCCGGCTTTTTGCCGCTGTCGCGGTCGGCGGCTTCAATCGCTTCGATCTCGGCGACCGACAGGAAGGTGAAGTAGCGCAGGAATTTGTAGACGTCGGCGTCGGCGGTGTTGAGCCAGAACTGGTAGAAGGCGTAGGGTGAGGTCTTGCGGCCATCCAGCCAGACGGCGCCGGATTCGGTCTTGCCGAACTTGGTGCCGTCGGATTTGGTCACCAGTGGCAGGGTTAACCCAAAGACGTGTTTCTGGTTCAGGCGGCGGGTGAGGTCGGCGCCGGCCGTGATGTTGCCCCACTGGTCCGAACCACCGATCTGCAGCACGCAGTCGTGGCGTCGATTGAGTTCCGAAAAGTCGTAACCTTGCAGCAGACTGTAAGAGAACTCGGTGTAAGAAATGCCCTGCTCGTCGCGGTTGATGCGCTGCTGTACCGATTCCTTCTTGATCATGGCGTTGACCGAGAAGTGCTTGCCGATGTCACGCAGAAAATCGAGCGCACCCATCGAACCAAACCAGTCGAAGTTGTTGGCCATGATGGCCGCGTTGGCGCCGTTGAAGTCGAGAAAGGGGGCCACCTGCCCGCGAATCTTGTCGACCCAGCCGGCGATGATGTCGGGCGTGTTGAGCTTGCGTTCGGTTGCCTTGAAGCTGGGGTCGCCGATCATGCCGGTGGCGCCGCCAACCAGCGCGATCGGTGTATGCCCGGCCTGCTGGAAACGCTTGAGCAGCAAGACCGGCACCAGATGGCCGAGGTGCAGGCTGTCGGCGGTCGGGTCGAAGCCGCAATAGAGCGTCACCGAGGTTTTATCCAGGAGTTCGTCCAGCGCGGCGGCATCGGTGATCTGGGCGATGAGGCCGCGGGCGTGCAGGTCCCGGAGCAGGGCGGACTGGTACATCGAATTCTCCACGATTGAGCGGCGACAGCCCGCCGCGACGGTCGACGAAAGCGGGGGATTCTAGCATCAACGCGCATTTCAGGCCCGTGCGGCCTGCTTCAAACCGTGAACTGGAATCAGGAAATCAGCCCGCCTTCAGCCGGTCGATGATCTGCACGTCGAACAGAATTTCCGTCTTGGTGCGTTTGCCGACACGCTGGCTTTCGGCCAACTGAATGATGCGTTCCACCGCCTGGCAGCCGATTTCGACCGTCGGCTGGGTGATCACCGACACGGGGTACTTAAGGTAATCGAGCCACTTGTTGTCGTCGTAGGTAAGTATCTTGAGGTCATCGGGGATGCGCAGGCCCATGTCGTCGATGACGCTGAGCAGTTGATAGCAGATGTCCGACGTGCCGCAGAGCAGGCCGTCCGGTCGATGCTCTTCCAGAAAACTCCGGATCAGGTGGAATGAATCTTCCTTGCTGTACTTGAGGTGCAATACGCTGGGGATTGCGCTCGGCAGATGCTGCAGCAGACCGAGTTTGTAGCCGATGACGCGTTGCTGCATGGTGTACACGGTTTCGGAATAGCCGATGAAGCCGATCCGGGCGCATCCCTTGTCGACCAGATATGCCGTGCCCTTGGCGGCGCTGTCGGCATTGTTGATGCCGACGAAGGAGGTGTTGTGCTTGTCGTACTGCCGGTCGACCAGTACCACCGGCACGTCGGCTGCTTTCAACTGTCTCGGGTAGGGTGCGAAGCCGACAGGCGCGATAATCAGGCCGTCGACGTTCTTGTTCAGCATCATGGCGATGTTGCGCGCCTCTTTTTCCTCATCATCCTCCGAGTCGCAGAACAGGACCGAGATGTTGTTTTCCGAAGCGATCGTCTCGATGGTCTTGACGAGGAGGATGTAGTAGTCCTCCTGAATGTCGGCAGTGATCACGCCGATACGGTCAAGCGCCGGCTTTTTCTGGCTCTGCCGACTTTCCGCCTGCTGGTAGTCGAGTTCTTCCAGCGTCCGCAGCACGAGTTCCCGCGTTTCCTGCGCCACGTTGCGCGTCTTGCTGATGACGTGTGACACAGTGGTAACCGACACCCCGGCCTGCAGGGCGATGTCCTTCATGGTGACTGGCTTCTTGTTCATGGCGGCTGATGTTACACCCAATCCATAGAGCAACCAAGTGCGAATTTTGCGCACCTATATCACTTATTGCGCAAATATATTTGGCGTAATAAAAATAGCATTCTCGATCTATCTATTTGAATTACAAACATTAATTATCATAAACATAATATATCAGGCCATGAATCAATCCAAGTGTACGAATCTGTTCATTATAATTTGCGCAAATCTTGATTGACAAAGCCAAATTACAATGGAAAAATTTGCCGCACAATGATAAGGGGGTCCCAATGGGGGATGTGCCACTTCTTGAGCTGCGCGGAATCGAGAAGCTGTTTCCCGGCGTAAAGGCGTTGAGCGACATGAGCTTCGCCGTCCGGCCGGGCAGCGTGCACGTGCTGTGCGGCGAGAACGGCGCGGGTAAATCCACCTTATGCAAGATCATCAACGGCATCTACCAGCCCGACCGTGGTGAAATCCGGATCAATGGCGCCCCGGTGGTGATGCGCGACCCGCTGGAAGCGCGTACGCACAAGATCGCCATGATCTTTCAAGAGCTGAATTTCATGCCGGAAATGACCGTGGAACAGAACCTGTTCCTCGGGCGCGAGCCGGTCAATAAATTCGGCAAAGTCGACTGGAAAAGCATCCGCCGGCAGACGCTCGATCTGCTCGCCCAGGAAGGCTTGCCTTATCCGCCCGACGCCAAGCTCAAGGAGCTTTCCGTCTCGGACATCCAGATGCTGGAAATCATCAAGGCGATTTCCTACGAAGCGAACATCCTGATCATGGATGAACCGACATCCGCCATCAGTACCAAGGAAGTCGAAATGCTGTTCCGCAAGATCGCGGAACTCAAAGCCAAGGGCGCCGGCATCATCTACATCTCGCACAAGATGGACGAGATTTTTCGCATCGCGGACGATATTTCGGTCCTGCGCGACGGTTGCCTGATCGACACGCGGCCCGCCCGCGATCTCGACATCGACACGGTGATTCGCCTGATGGTCGGGCGCAAGATGGAATCCGCCTTTCCCGAACGGCACGGTCAGCCGCCGGGTGCGGTCGTGCTTGAAGTCGATAGACTCACGCAGGGGCGCACCTTCCGCGACGTCAGCTTTACGCTCCGCGAGGGCGAGATCGTCGGTTTTGCCGGTCTCATGGGCGCGGGCCGGACCGAGGTCGTGCGCGCGCTGTTCGGACTCGACCCCTACAGCGCGGGCACGGTCCGGATCAAGGGCAAAGACGTGACCATCCGCAACGTGCAGGAAAGCGTCGCCCACGGCATGGTGATGGTTTCCGAGGATCGCAAACGTTTCGGCATCATCCCGGTGCGCGACTGCAAGGAAAACATGTCGCTTTCCAGCCTGAAAAAGGTGATGGGTGCCTGGGGTATCAACCATCGCAAGGAACAGGAACGCGACGAGGCGATGAGCCGCCGGCTCAACGTCAAGACGCCGTCGCTGGAAACGCTCATCGCGTCCTTGAGCGGCGGCAACCAGCAGAAGATCGTCCTTGCCAAATGGCTGTTGTGTTCGCCGGAAGTGCTGCTGCTCGACGAACCAACGCGCGGCATCGACGTCGGCGCCAAATTTGAAATTTACAAGCTGATTACCGAACTGGCCCGCGAGGGCAAGGCCGTCCTGATGATTTCCTCTGAAATGGAAGAACTGATCGGTGTCTGCGACCGCATTTACGTAATGGCCAAAGGACGTATCGCGGGCGAGCTTGCACGCGAGGATTTCTCGCAGGAAAACATCATGAAACTCGCACTGCTCTAACCGCCCTGACAGACCTGACAGGATAAGCCGACCATGACACGTCAAACTTCGCTCCCCGCGCTATTCGCCCGGATCACCTCGAAATACAGTATCTACCTGATCCTGCTGGCCATGCTGGTCATCTGCAGCCTGCTCAGCGATGCCTTCTTCTCGGCCAAAAACCTGTCCAACATCTCCCGGCAGATTTCGATCACCACCATCATCTCGTTCGGCATGACCATGCTCATTATCGCCGGCATGATCGACCTCGCCGCCGGCTCGGTGATGGCGCTGGCCGGCATCTTCGCCGTAGCGAGCTACAAGGCCACCGGGTCGCTCATCGTCGGCATGGGCGTCGGCATCGCCGTCGGCATCGGCTGCAACCTGATCAGCGGCCTGATCGTGACGCGCTTCAAGACACCGCCCTTCATTGCCACCCTGGCCATGATGACTTCCGCGCGCGGCGCCGCCCTGCTCTACACCAACGGACAGAACATCTATCAGCTCGACCAGTTCGTGATCTTCGGCCAGGGCGACATCTTCGGCGTGCCAACGCCGGTGGTCTTCATGATCGGCATCGCCTTGCTCACCTGGTACATCCTCGACTACACCCGCTTTGGGCGCCATCTGTACGCCATCGGCGGCAACGAGGAGGCGGCGCGTGCCTCGGGGATCAAGGTCAACGGTACCAAGATGTGGGCCTATGCCATCAGCGGCGCCTTTGTCGGCCTCTCCGGCGTGCTCTTCATGTCCCGCGTCAACGCGGGGTTGCCCAACGCCGGCATCGGTTTCGAATTCGATGCCATGACGGCTTCGATCATCGGCGGCACCAGCTTTTCCGGTGGCGTCGGCACGGCCATGGGCACCCTCGTGGGCGCCTTCATCATGGGCTTTTTGAACAACATCATGAATCTCCTGGGCATCCAGTCGTACATGCAGCAGATCATCAAGGGCGGCATCATCGCCATCGCGGTGGCCTACGACGTGATGTCCAAGAACCGGAAAACGGCAAGCCAGCTCGGCAATATCGAAGACCGTGAGAAAGCAGGCGCATAAGGCGACATCAGCGCCCAAAACCAGGGCACGTCAAACATTTGAGGTGTTTTTACCAGCAGTTCAACCAACAAGAGGGGAATCGACATGAAATTGACCGGAAAGCTCGCGCTTTGCCTTGCCAGCGCCTTGATGCTGACCGCCACCACGGCCTGGAGCCAGGTGCCAGCGCCGAAGAACGGAAAAAATTACCGTATTGCCTATATCGCGCGCGCCCAGGGCGACTCCTTCGCCGCCTGGCTGGCCGACGCCGTGGTCAAGGAAAGCAAGAAGTTCCCGGATACGCAGGTGACGGTCTTTGATGGCCAGAGCAAGAACGAACTGATCGCCTCGCACATCGAAAATGCTGTCACCAATAAGTACGATCTCATCCTGCTGCAACCGCTTGACTCCGAAGCGCAGGTCGCCCCGGTCAAGGATGCGGTGAAGGCTGGCGTCAAGGTAGTGACCGTCAACAACCGCGTCAACGACCCGACCATTCCCGCTGTCGATGCCGATCCGATCCAGCAGGCCGAAGTCAACGCCAAGCTCGCCATCAAACAGGTGCCGCAGAATGCCAAAGTAGTCGTTCTCATGGGGCCGGCCGGCAATATGCACTCGGACAAGCGGCGCGAAGGCTGGCAGAAGTATTTCTTCGATCAGCGCAAGGACGTCAAGATCGTCGGCGAGCAGATTGCCAACTGGAACAAGGACGAAGGCATGCGTCTGATGGAAGACTGGTTGCAGGCCAATGCCAAGATCGACGCCATCGTTTCCATGAACGACAACATGGCGGCGGGCGCCATCGAAGCCGTCAAAGGCTCTGGCAAACCCTTCCCGTTCGCCTACGGCGTAGACGGCACGGCTGAAGCCTGCCTGATGATCAAGGCCGGCCAGATGACCTCGACTTCCTTACAGAGCGCCTACGCGCTGGCCGAATTATCGATGAAGATGAGCCACGACTTGCTTACGGGCAAAAAAGTCACTTCACCGCAGTTCATCACGGCGGAGCTGATCACCAAGGACAACGTCGACAAGTTCATCCAGATGCACAAGGAACTCGGCAACATCAAGTAATTCACCACCCGCGCGGCGGCCGCTTCGCCGGTCGCTGCGTGTTCTATCTTCATTTTCACCGGATTGGAAAAAGCAATGAAAGCCCTGTTTCTCGACAAAACAGACCTTCTCTCCCTGCGTGACGAACCGCTGCTCCAGCCGCTGGGCGATAACGACGTGCGGATCAAGATCGTCAACGTCGGGATCTGCGGCAGCGACGTGCACTACTACCGGCATGGCCGCATCGGTGGTTTCGTGGTTAACGAGCCGATGGTGCTCGGACACGAGGCGAGCGGAATCGTTGTCGAAACCGGCCTCGCCGTCAAAAACCTGAAAGTCGGCGACCGCGTCTGCATGGAGCCCGGCATTCCGGATTACGGTAGCCGCGAAACGCTGCGGGGAATGTATAACCTCGACCCCGACGTGCGCTTCTGGGCGACGCCGCCGATCCACGGCTGCCTGCGTGAAACGATCGTGCATCCGGCCAACCTGACCTTCAAATTGCCCGATAACGTCAGCTTTGAAGAAGGCGCGCTGGTCGAACCGCTGGCCATCGGCGTGCACGCGGCGAAGAAAGCACGCGTCGCGCCGGGAGACACGGCGTTGGTGCTCGGCGCCGGCACCATCGGTCTGGTGACCGCATTGGCCGCCATCGCTGCCGGCTGCAGCCACGTGATCGTGGCCGACAGCAAGCAGGAAAAGCTCGACTTCATCCGCGATCATTACGATGCGCGATTCAGCACCTTCAACGTCGCGTCCGGCGATCTGAAAGCCCATATCCTTGCCGAAGGCGGCGTCGATATCGTCTTTGAAGCGAGCGGCAGTCCGCAGGCCATCCTGTCCACCACGGGTTTTCTCGTTCCCGGTGGCAAAGTTGTGCTGATCGGCATGCCCCAGGCGCCGGCGCCGATCGACATCGTCGAGGCGCAATGCAAGGAAATCGAGTTCCTCACCATCTTCCGTTACGCCAATGTCTACGACCGGACGATCAAGTACATCGCCTCGGGGCAGATCAACGTGAAGCCGCTGATTACCCACCGCTACGATTTCGCGAACGTGGAGAACGCCTTCCGCTTTGCGGCGACGATGCCCGGCGATGCCATCAAAATCATGATTAAACTGCCGGATTGAATTATCCTTTCGGGATAAAACGCTAACCGACCGTCACAAGGAATCTGCCATGCCGCCTCCCCTGCGCACCACCCTTGGCCTCGACGCCAGCACGCAAAGCCTGAGCGCCGTTCTGTTGAATGTCGATACCGGGGAAACCCTGTGGAGTCGTTCCCTTGCCTACCGCGACGATCCGCGCCTGAATGGCTATGGCTTCGAGCACGACACCTTGATCATCCCGCCGCGTGAAGCGGGTGAGGCCGAGCAGCCACCCCGCATGTTCATCGCCGCACTCGACGCCATCCTGGGCGACTTGCAGGCGTCCGGCCAAGACATCGCCGCCATCGCTGCGATCAACACCTCGGGGCAGCAGCACGGGCATGTCTACCTCAACGCCGAGGCCGACAAGGCGTTCAAGAAGCTGCGCGAAGGCGACGAGGTTGACACGCCACTGGTCCGCCGGCTGGGTGACGTGTTCGCCTACGGCGGCGCGCCGATCTGGAAAACCGCCAACACGGAAAAAGAGGCGGCCGATATCCGGACACGCGTCGGCGGCAAGGCGGCCATTATCGAACGGACCGGCAGCGACATGCCCTTGCGCTTTTCCGTCGCGGCACACCGCAAGATTGCTCAGCGCTACCCGGATGCCTACGCGGCAACACGGCATATTCTCCAGATTTCCAGCCTGATCCCGGCGGTTCTCGCCGGCGACTGCGCCATCCCGATCGACTTCGGCAGCGGCTGCGGCACCGGCGCGATGAATTATCGCTCCCGCGTCTGGGACGTCACGGTGCTGGATGCTGCCGCGCGCGATCTGCCGGGCGGCCCCGGCGGCCTGGCCGCCAAGCTGCCGCCGATCGCTCATCCGCTCGCCGCTGTCGGCCGTATCGCCCGCTATTTCCAGGAGAAATTCGGCTTCAGCGCTGACTGCAAGATCATCGCCGGTTCCGGAGATAACCCGCAATCGAAGGTGCTGGCCGTGGGAGATCTGCTCAGCCTGGGCACCAGTTTCGTGTACCTGATCGCCACGCCGGACGGCAAGGTTGACGCCACCGGCACGGCCAACGCCATGTACGACGCGCTGGGGCGCCCGTTCAACTTCGGCTGCCGGACCAACGGCGCGCTCACCTGGGACCGCCTGCGCAAGCGGCACGGCCTGGGCGCCAAGGACTACGCCGCCTGCGACGCGGCGCTCGCGTCGACGCCGCCGGGTAGCCGGCTGCGCTTCTGGCATCCCGACAGCGAGTCCTTCCCCATCATCGCCGCCAATCCCGAAGTCGTCCGGCTGGACGACGGCGCTGCTGACTTTGCCAACGACTACGCGGCAGTCGTCGATAGCTCGCTGGGCCTCGTCTACCGTTACGGCATGAAGATTGGCGGCTCCTCCGCCGATGACGCACCGGTCAGTGTGTGTGGAGGCCCTTCGACCAGTCGGGAAATCATGCAGCGCATTGCCGCCATCTGGAATCGGCCCGCCATTCAGGCTGGGCAAGCGGGGGCCGCGCTCGGCGCCGCCGTGGCCGCTGCCGTGGCGCTGGTCCCGGAAGCGCAAGCGGCAGAACGCGACGCCGTGGCCGAGAAGCTGCGCGCCGCACTCTACGTCAACTGCGCGGTAGTCGAACCGGATCCGGAACGGGTACGTCGTTACCACGCGCCCGGCGCTTTTCTCGATCAGTTGGAAAGCGCATTCGAAAAACTGCGCGCCTGAGTGTGGTGAGAGCGGCTCGTATGAACAACCGCCCCGTGTGGTAGGGGGCGGTATTTTTTCACTAGCCCCCGGCGGACGTTTTCGTTACTCAGGCCGCTACGGAACGTTGGCGCTGTCTTTTGGCAAAAAAGTACTGGGACGCCACCAACCCGGCCAGAAGTGCCAAACCGAGCGCATCGGTATGGACGCCGCTATCGATCAAGGCTAGTGCACCTGCCGCTGCCAGCAGGCGCGACAGGACATTGACGTTCGTGAAAAGGTAGCCCTCGACGGCGACGCCGATCATGAAGACGCCGATGCAGGCGCCGACGGTGACGCGCACGCCTTCGAGAAAACTGGTGTCGATAAGCATCAATTGCGGCGAATAGACGAACATGAAGGGCACAATGAATCCGGCAATAGCCAGCTTGACCGCGGCGAAGCCGGTGCGCATGGGGTCGCCCCCGGACACCCCGGCGGCAGCAAAGGCGGCCAGCGCGACCGGCGGCGTGAGATTGGCGAACATCGCGTAGTAGAACGCGAACAGGTGTGCGGAAATCACCGGAATGCCAAGCTTGGCCAGCGCCGGCGCGGCTACCGTGGCGGTAATGATGTAAGCCGGGATCGACGGTACGCCCATGCCGAGGATCATGCAGGTGATCATGGTGAACACGAGGGTGATGATCAGACTCTTGCCGCCCAGGGTGATGATGGTGTTGGCCATGGTCAAGCCGAACCCGGTTTTCGACGTGACGCCGATGATGATGCCAACGCACGCGCACGCGATAGCCACGGCAACGGTCTGCGTGGCACCCTCGGCGAACGCATCGCAAACATCCTTGAAACTCATGCGCGTACTTTTCTTGAACGCGGCGACGATGATCGTCGCCACGATGGTGATCACTGCCGAGAACACGACCGTGGTTCCCGAGAACAACAACAGGTAGAGCAGCAGAAAAATCGGGATCAGCAGGTGCCCCTTGTCCTTGAGAACATTCTTCACGAGCGGCAGGCGGTCGCGGGGTAGCCCGACCAGGTTGGTTTTCCCGGCACGCAGCTGAACCTGAACGATGATGCCCAAGTAATAGAGAAGCGCCGGAATGGCAGCGTGAACGATGATCGTAGAGTACGGAATACTGAGAATTTCCGCCATGATGAACGCCGCCGCACCCATGACCGGCGG
>RRZU011026427.1_pt1 | contig 10712 bp, 10 predicted proteins | sample 2165561 | NCBI WGS metagenome assembly RRZU01 (sample SAMN10456909, study PRJNA506462) | wastewater metagenome | isolation source: wastewater sludge | place: USA: Moscow, Idaho | reverse complement strand
TTGGGAAAAAAATCCTCAAAATGAGATATCAAAAGCTATTTTTATAGATAGAAGAGAATTAGATATTTCAAATTTAGATACTTCAAAAGTTTATCAATCATTTATAAGTATTGGTGGTGAAAATGGTTGGTTTGATTTTGACTTTTTATGGGAGATAAGAGGAATTATTGATAAATTAGTTGGTGGAGTTGGATTAAAAAGAGGAAGAAGAAGCCAATGTGATTTAAGAATTAGTGATTGTTTGGATTTTTGGAAAGTTGTTGATTTAAAAGAGAATGAAAGACTTTTACTTTATGCTCAAATGAAACTTCCAGGAGAAGCTTGGCTTGAATTTAAAATCAAAGATAACAAACTAATCCAATCTGCATATTTTTATCCAAGAGGAGTTTTTGGAAGATTATATTGGTATTCTTTAGTTCCTTTACACTATTTTATATTTAATAATATGATAAAAAGTATTGTAAAAAAGGCTAAAAACATTACTTCATAAAAATAAAATAAAGAACCTTTTGGATACACTATATACAAAATATAAATAATAATTTGGGGATACAATATGAAATTTAAAGTATTTGTAGATGGGCAACATGGAACAACAGGTTTAAAAATCCATGAGATGCTTGAAAATAGAGATGAAATAGAACTTTTAACAATAGCTGAAAAAGACAAAAAAAATATAAAAAAAAGAAAAGAGCTTTTAAATAGCGCTGATTTGGTATTTTTATGTCTTCCTGATGTTGCATCAAAAGAGTCAGTTAGCCTAATTGAAAATGAGAATGTAAAAGTAATTGATGCAAGTACTGCTTTTAGAACAGATAAAAATTGGGTATATGGAATACCTGAACTAACATCTAAACAAAGAGATAAAATAAAGAATTCAAAAAGAGTGTGTGTTCCTGGTTGTCATGCAAGTGGTTTAATAGTTGCGATGAAACCTTTAGTAAAAAATAAAATAATTAGCAAAAAACACAAACTAATTTGTCACTCAATTACTGGATTTAGTGGTGGTGGTAGTTCAATGATAAGTGATTATGAAAATGGAGATTTTGAAGTTATTGGAGGACAAAGACCTTATGCTTTAAATTTAAATCATAAACATCTTCCTGAAATGAAACATGTTTTAAAACTAAAAAAAGCTCCTATATTTATACCTAGTGTTGGAAATTTCAAACAAGGTATGCTAGTAATTTCTTACTTAGAAAAAGAAAATTTAAAGAAAAAAAATGTATCAAAAGATGATTTACTAAAATTATATAAAGATTATTATAACAACGAACTATTTATTAAAATAATAGAAAATAATGATGAATACCTAGATAATGGTTTTTTAAATCCAATGAAATGTAACAATACAAACAGTTTAGAAATTTCAATTTATGAAAATGAAACTGACTTAGTAATAATATCAAGACTTGATAATCTAGGAAAAGGTGCTAGTGGTGCTGCTATTCAATGTATGAATATTATGTTAGGACTTGAAGAGAGAAAAGGTCTAAATATAGCAAAAAACTGATTTTATAAAGTAAGTTTTAAAACTTACTTTATATATTAAGAGTTTATGAAACTTTTGTCTCCATAAACTCCTCATAACTACCTTTAAAGTCAATGATAGTTCCATCTGGTTGGATTTCTATTATTCTATTTGCATAAGCATCTAGTAACTCTCTATCGTGAGATACACAAATAACAGAACCTGCATATTGATGTAATCCTTCTCCTAATGCAATAATAGCCTCTAAATCAAGATGGTTTGTAGGTTCATCTAAAACTAAGAAGTTTCCTTGTTCTAGCATGATTTTAGATAACATCATTCTATGCTTTTCTCCTCCTGAACAAGAATCTACTTTTTTTTCTTGTTCTTGACCGTTGAATAGCATTCTTCCTAAACAATTTCTAATTTCACCAATATCAGCTTCTCTATCAAAACCTCTTAACCAGTCATATAAAGTAAAATCACCATTTATAATGTCTGTTGTATTTTGTGGGAAATAAGAGTTTTGAATAGTTGCACCCCATAAAACTTCTCCACTATCAGCTTTTAAATTATCCATTAAAATTTCACAAAGTGTTGTTTTTCCAACTCCATTTGGTCCTATTAGAGCAATTTTATCACCTTTTTCTAATGTAAATGAAACATCTTTTAATACAACTTTATCTCCGTAAGATTTACAAATGTTTTTTACACTTAATAACTCTTTTCCTACTTCTCTTTTTTGTCTGAAAATAATAGAAGGATCTCTTCTACTTGATACTTCAATTGCTTGAATATCTAATTTATCTAACTGTTTTTGTCTTGAAGTTGCTTGTTTTGCTTTCGAAGCATTTGCACTAAATCTGGCAATAAATTTCTCAAGTTCTTCTTTCTCTTTTTGTTTTTTTTTTACATCAGCTTGTTGTTGTTTTGCAATTAATGTAGAAGCAATATACCAATCATCATATGTTCCACTAAACTCTCTAATTTTTTTGAAATCAACATCTAAAATATTTGTACAAACTGCATTTAAGAAGTGTCTATCGTGAGAGATAACTACCATCGTTCCATCATGATGTTGAAGTTGATTTTCTAACCAACCAATAGTATCTATATCAAGATTGTTCGTAGGCTCATCTAGGAATAAAATATCAGGTCTTGGGAAAAGAACTTGTGCTAAAAGAACTTTAACTTTATCACCACCTGTTAAAGTACTCATTAAATTTTGGTGAGTTGAAGATGGAAATCCTAAATCTTCAAGAATTTTTGTAATTTTAATATCGTATTCATAAGTTGGATCTTCTTCACAACAAATAATCTCTAATTCTGCTAATCTATTATTAACTTCATCAGTAAATTCAGCGCTCATATAAAGCTCTTCTTTTTCTTTTACTGCATCATATAATCTTTTATTTCCAATCAAAACTGCATCAAAGATAGAAAAATTCTCATATGCAAATTGATTTTGAGATAAAACTCCTACTTTTTTTCCATTTTGAATTTGAACTTCACCTTCAGTAGCTTCTTCTTGTCCTGAAAGAATTTTTAAAAAAGTAGTTTTTCCAGCTCCATTTGCTCCGATTAAACCATATCTTTTTCCAGAATCGAGCTTTAAATTAATTTCAGAGAAAAGTACTCTTGCACCAAATGCTTTTTTTAAATTAACTGTTTGAACCATTTTATAACAACTCCATATTTATATTATTTTTTGATTGATTTTTAAAATTTTAAGGATTATATCCAAAAAAAAGTTTTTCTATCTTAAGAGTGAAATTATAACTCTTTTTCAAAAGCTAATTTCATAATCTCATCTTCGCTTATACCGTCACTATTCTCTTCATTTGGTGGATTTTTTATCCATAAAACTTTAGTTTTTAATTGATCTAGTTGATATTTCGTAAGATTTTTTATAAGTTGGTCTGTAACCATCTCTTTTGTCAAAGTATTTGCATTCAACATTTTTTTAATAACTTTTTCTAAGTTCTTTTTAGTAGCTTCAAATGCTTTTTCTTCTTCTGTTAAAGATATATACTCTTCATCAAGATACTTCATAACAGAATCACCTGGATATTTGTAAGTTGTTACACCTTTATAATTATATTTTTGACATTTTAGTCTAGCTATATAAACTCCAGTGAATACATATCCAAAAACTGTGTTTATACCTTCTAAAGATCTTAATGGATTATGAGAGCAAATAAAATCACCTTTTACAGTTGTAGGAGAATTTTGTAAAGATGTAATATTGTTATGTAAAATAATAAAACTTCCTTTTACCTCTTTTGGTCCACCTCTAAGAGAATTTAACTCATTTTTATGTGCTAGAAAACTTCCATTTACTTTTACAGGACTACCTTCAAGAGAAACTAACTCATTTTCACTAATATCAAAATCTCCATCAATAACATTGAATTTTAAAGGCAGTTTATATAAATTTGGTAATCTTCCAGAAAGTCTTACATCTCCAGAAACATCAACGGAACCATCACTTAAAATCGTATAATTTTTGATATCGTATCTATTTAACCAAGTTATTATATCTTCATTGTTTACTAAAGATACAACTGGTTTATAAATATGTGCAATAACTGCACTACCTTTATACCTTAAACTTTGATCTTCTTCATTGAATTTAGACGAAAGATTATTTAACTTAACATCAGTAACCAAATCTCCCATAATCTCATCAGCAATACCATCTAAGTCACTAAGTTTATTTCCATGACAAAGGTAATCACCTTTTACAGTAATTGGCCCACCAGTTAATCTTTCTATAAAGTTATGTGAACAATCAAAATTATCATCAATATTTTTTGGTCCACCATCTAAAGAAACTAATTTATTATCATTACATTTAAAAAAGCCCTTAACAGTTCTAGGGCTTGCTTTTATAGAAGTTAACTCATTAAATGAACAATTATAATTACCTTTTACCTCTTTAGGTCCATAAGATAAATTTTTTAATAAGTTATGTGAGCAATCAAACTCCCCTACTTCAACTGGACAGTCAAAAAGTGAAGTAAGTTTGTTTTTTGAGCAGTTGAAATCTCTTGCAACAACTTTTGGACAACCCACTAGAGATGTTAAGTTATTGTTACTAATATCAAAATATCCTTCAATTCTATCAAAAACTATAGGTAAATTTTGTCCCTTTAACTTATCATTTAAGTTAACATTTCCTTGTACAGAGACTTGATAATCATCAGAAATTATATAGTTATTTATTGAGTGCTCTTTTAACCAAGCTTCAATTTCTCCAAGATTCATCTTCGTTCACCTTTTTCAAATTATATATTCCCGATAATATCACAATTTTTCTTATATTTTTATAACCTTTTAAATACTCTATATTATTAGTTTTTTATCAAAAAATAATTTTTATCTTATGTTATTTGATATATTCAACTACTTCATCAAATGGTAATCTCATTTGAGTAGATTGTGGATTTATTCTATATCCAAAAGGAACAACAACACTTAATCTATATTTTGATATATCTAAGTTTAAAACTTTTTCTACGTTTTCTCTTTCAAAACCTTCAATTGGACAAGAATCAATTCCTCTAACAGCAGCTGCTGTCATCATATTTGCCATTGGAATATATGTCTGTCTAGCAGTCCATGCAAAAACTTGTTCATCATTTTGTAAAACATTTGTTACTGTTAAATGGTTTTTATATAAATTATTATAAAAATCTTTTTTATCTTGAGGCATTTCTCTTCTCGCAAATCTTTTTGCAGGAACTCCACTCTCTGGTTTAACACTCTCAATTGCCGCTAAAATAACAACTAAATGAGAACATGAAGTAACTTGTACTTGATCCCAGCAAAATGGTCTAATTTTAGCTTTTAATTCTTCATTTGTAATAACTAAAAACTTCCACGGTTCTTGCCCAAAAGAGCTAGGAGATTTTCTTCCAACCTCTAAAATATACTTCATATCTTCTTCACTAATTTTTTTTGTATCATCAAATACTTTACAAGCGTGTCTAAAATCCATAGCTTCCATAAATGTTTTTTCCATAATCTTCTCCTTAACTATTAATTAATTTTTTATTTTAAAATGCTCTTATATATGAGCTATTTATCTTGTCTTTTTCATTTAATTCATTTGCTGCATAAAAAACAAGATTTGGATTTTTAAGTAACTCTCTTCCATAAGCTACAAAATCACAAAATTCATTTTCAAGTAGATATTCACCCTCTTTTCCAGTAGTTATTAACCCAACTGCAATCACAGGAATATTAACAGATTTTTTAATCTCTTTAGCCCAGTTTGCTTGATAAAAAGGTTCTATTTTTGGAGCTTTATCTGTTTTTTCCATATTTCCACCACTTGAAATATGCATTGAATCAACACCAACCTTTTCTAACTCTTTACTTAAATAGATAGAATCATTTACATTCCAACCATTTTGCATCCACTCATCAGCACTAATTCTAACAATAAGAGGTAATTTTACCCTATTTTTTATCTCTTGTGCAATTTCAATAACTAATTTACATCTATTTTCTAAACTTCCACCATAAATATCTGTTCTATGGTTTGTTAGTGGTGATAAAAATTCGCATAATAAGTATCCATGAGCAGCATGAAGTTCTACCGAATCATAATCTGCTTTTTGAGCCCTAATTGCAGCATTTACAAACAACTCTTTTACATTTTTTATCTCTTCAAGTGTTAACTCTATTGGCGTTTTGTAAGGAGCCAATTGACTAAAAGCAATTGAACTTGGAGCAATACAAATATCATCATTTACTTCTGATTTTCTTCCTGCATGAGCAATTTGAATTGCGCTTTTTGCACCAAATAAGTGTAACTTCTGATTCATTTTTTTATGATTTTCAATTAAAGAGTCATCCCAAAGTCCTAAATCAAAATTTGAAATTCTTCCTTTTGGTTCAACCGCTGTTGCTTCAACAATAACTAAACCAACATCAGAAGCTGCTCTTGAAATATAATGAAAATAATGAAAATCTTTTAATTCTCCACTATTATCACTTTTATACATACACATAGGAGGCATTACAACTCTATTTTTTAGATCTAAATTCCCTATTTTACCACTTTGTAATAATAAGCTCATTTTTACTTCCTTTTATATACTAATATTTATATTATTTTTGTAAAAAATTTTCTTTTAAAGTATTCTCAAATTTTTCTAACTCTTTAGTTAAATCTAAATCTCCTTTGAAAATATCATGAACTGAATAAGTTTTTAAAGGTTCCAAACCAACAAATTGGAAAGTTTTATGAGTAGCAACATTTGCCTCATTTAAAGATAGTCCATCAAAAAAACTTTTAGGGTTACTAAATTCTGTTGTTGGACAATTGTAAGTTATACTTAACATATATTTTTTACCTTTTAAAAGTCCTCCACTTCCGTAAGTTTTAGAAGCATCACTTCTACTTCTTCCATCGCTTTCATAATGTCTTCCTTGAGTAAAAGTTTCATCAAAATATTTTTTTGTAATCCAAGGAACTCCCATCCAATATACTGGATATTGAAGTAAAACTGCATCAGCCCACTCAAATTTTTGACACTCTTCTTCTATGTTATAACCTTTTTCAATCTCTGTGTGTTTTACTTCAAAACCATTTTCTAAAAAGAATTTTGTTGCTCTATCTATATAGCTTCGAGTTAATTCCCCTTTTGCTACTACATCATAATATTGGTGACCATTAATTATTAAAACTTTTTTCATTATAGCTCCTAGTAAAATATTCGAAAATTATATATTTCATAAACTTAATTTCCCCTTGCTTTACTTTAGGTAAGTAAAAGAAATTAATATTCTTTTTGTTATAATATTTTTTCAAAATTTAAGGAATAAATTATGTATTATATAAATGATAAAGAGTACCGATGTAGCGTAGCTGTAACTCTTGATATTTTCAATGATAGATGGAAATTAGCAATTATTTGGCATCTCCTTGATGGTGAAAAGAGATTTAAAGAACTTCATGAAATAATAAATGAAATAACACAAAAAACTTTAACTATAAAATTAAAAGAGTTAGAAGAGAAAAATATCATTCATAGAGAAGTGTTTCCACAAATTCCACCAAAAGTTGTTTATAGTTTAACTTCTTGTGGAAAAAATTTAAAACCTGTACTAGAAGAGATGCATAAATGGGGTATAGATTATGTAAAAGAGTTTGGTGAGATAACTTCTGAAAATTCGTGTGAAAATAAAATTTGCGAGTAAAATATGGAAAATATAGTTTTAGTTTTATTTTCACTTTTTTTAGGATATATTTTAAACCGTTTTAGAATAATACAAAAAGATGGTGCAATAGCTTTAAATAAATTTGTATTGTATGTTTCTTTTCCTGCAATTGTACTTTTACAAACTCCAAAAATTAACTTTTCCTTAGAACTTATGATTCCTGCGATTATTGCTTGGATTGTAATGACTCTAAGTGCATTTTTAATACTTTTTTTATCAAAGTTATTTAACTTTAGTAAAGAAGTAACGGGAGCTTTAATGCTTGTTGCTATTTTAACAAATAGCTCATTCTTAGGTATTCCTATGCTTAGCACTTATTTAGTAGGCCAAGATTTTATGCCTTATTTACTAATATATGACCAATTTGGAACTTTCTTAGCTTTTGCGGTATATGGTACATTTATTGTATCAATTTATACTAGTAAAACAAAAGTTACATTTAAATTGATAACTATAAAAGTGCTTACTTTCCCTCCATTTTTATGTTTGATTATTGCTCTATTTTTTGTAGGGGTAGAATTTCATCCAACTATTGCTAAAGTTTTAGAAATTTTTGCAATTACTACGGTTCCTGTAGCCCTTGTTGCAGCAGGGTTACAACTACAACTCATACTTCCAAAAGAAGATATTAAACCTTTTAGTGTGGCATTAATTGTAAAACTTATTTTTGCTCCAATAGTTGCTATTATTGTTTGCAAAATATTTGGCTGGACTGGTTTAGCTGCAACTGTATCAATTTTGGAAGCTGCTATGGCTCCAATGATAACAGCAGGTGCAATTGCAGCTATGGCTGGACTTGCTCCAAGACTTAGTTCTGCTATTGTTGGATATGGAATTTTATTCTCTTTTGTAACTACATATATACTTAAAACATTTATTATTTAGAGTAATTTACATACTCTAAATATTATCTAGATACAATACGCGCAAAAATTTAATTAAGGATAATTATGTCTTATATTTTAAAATTAATATTTCTTACTTTTCTAATAGTAAGTTCAAGCTTTGCTTCCCTAAAAGAGCTTCCTAAAACTGAAATATTAAAATTAGAAAAACTTGAACTTCTTAAAAAAAACAATATAAAAATAAATAAAGCTTTTGATATAGGAAGTTTATATATGTTAAATATCAACGTTAAAGGAAATAATGATGAAGTTTTTTTAACAAAAGATAAAAACTATCTAATTTCTGGTGTAGTTGTTGATGTAAAAACAGGGTCTCAAATTTCAGCACCAGTTGATTTATCAAATTTGAAAAATAAAGAAGCTTTAATTTATGGAAATGGAAAAGATGAATATGTACTTTTTACAGATCCTGAGTGCAGTTACTGTAAAAAATTTGAGTCTTACTTTCCTTTATTAAAAGACAAAGTAAAAATAAAAATATTTTTCTTTCCTCTAGATTTTCATGAAAATGCTAAAGACTTATCTTTTTATATAATGGGGCAAAAAACAAATAATCAAAAAATTGATGCGATGTTTGAATTTAATATTGGAGATGATTTAAGTAAAATTAAAAATCTAAAATACTCAAAAAATGAACTAGATAAATTAGAAAAAAAGCTAAATGAACATATTGAATTAGGAATTGGTCTAGATATTCAAAGCACTCCAACATTATTTGATAAAGATGGAAATAGTATTGTTTGGATAGATATGCTTCAAAAATATGGAATTGAGTTTAAAGAATAAAAGAAGTATCTATATTTAGATACTTCCTAAAAAAATAATTTAACTAAAATATATCCTAATATAATTAGCCAAATAAACAAAATCAAAGATAGATAAAAAGGTTTCATTCCACTATTTTTGAACTTATCAAAACTTGTTTCCATTCCTAAAGCACACATAGCCATAGTTAAAGCAAAGTTATCTATAAAATTTATAGTATCAATAGTGCTTTTTTCTAATAATTCTAAAGAATTAAATCCTATTGCAACTATAAAAAATAGTGCAAACCATGGAATAACAACTTTTGATTTTTCCTTTTTAGTGTGAAATCCTGTTTTAATCAACCAAAATGATAATACTATCAAAAATGGAACTAAGAATATAACTCTTATCATTTTTTCAATTATGGCATTATTTGCAACAACTGTACCCAAAGCATTACTTGCACCTACAACGTGAGCTACTTCGTGTAATATTGCTCCCAAGTAAAGTCCAATTTCATTACTAGTAAAACCAAAAATATTTAATCTATCTAGAAGTGGAAATAAAAACATTCCAATTGTTCCAAAAATTACTACAAAAGATACAGCAACAGCACTTTTATAGGCTTCATTTCTTAAAACACTTTGAGTAGCCATAACAGCAGCAGCTCCACAAATAGAACTACCTAACCTGTACTACATAAAATGGCTAATTCTTTATCCATTTTTAATAATTTAACTCCAACTATATAACCAAATATAAAAGTAAAGAATACTATACAAAAAGCTAGTAGAATTCCATTAATCCCAATTTCCTCAAGATTTTGAAAAGTTAATCTAAAACCGTAAAGTATAATTCCTAATCTTAAAATATATTTCGTAGCAAAGATTATTCCTTCTTTAAAATAACTTGGAAATTTTAATCTTATTGTATTTGCATAAATCATTCCTAAAAATATTCCAACGATTAATGGACTAATCCCTAATTCATCAAAAAATTGAAATTTTGAAATTATTGTAGATAGATATGCAATAATTCCAACAAATATAATTCCAATAAAAGTATTAATAATAATTTTATTATTAGTTTTCATAATATATCTCCTTTTATTATTGGAAGTATAATCCTATTTTTATAATTTGTAAAATATATTATTTTTAATATAATAATAAATATTTTTAATAAGAAACTTTATGACTTTAAAAGAATTGAACTTTTTCTATAAACTAAGTGAAAATCCTCAAGTTACTCAAGTTGCAAATGAGTTAAATATCAGTCAATCAGCTATTTCACTAGCTATTAAATCTTTAGAAAATAGTTTAAATGAACAACTTTTTGACAGAATTGGTAAAAAATTA
>RRZU010312691.1_pt1 | contig 10712 bp, 9 predicted proteins | sample 2165561 | NCBI WGS metagenome assembly RRZU01 (sample SAMN10456909, study PRJNA506462) | wastewater metagenome | isolation source: wastewater sludge | place: USA: Moscow, Idaho | reverse complement strand
GGGCTGTTGATTATGTTCTTAAACCCTATGCTATCGATGAGGTTTTAGCGCGTATTGTCATTCACTTGCATGATAAAGCCTCCAATGCTCCGTACATGCAAGTTCAATGCGTAGAGAACGAGCAATCTCCAGATCAAGTGATCCTGCAAGCCGCTACTCGTTTAATTAGGCGCAGACTTAATGAGCTGCCAAAATTAACCGACATAGCGGCGCAAGTTGGTACGCATGATAAAAGATTGTCAGCTATTTTTCGTCAGCACTTAGGTATGACGGTTTTTGCCTGGGTGCGCGAAGAGCGGTTGCGCAAAGCCCAAGAATTGCTGGTTGATAGCAATATGAGTATTGAAGATATTTCCAGTCAGGTTGGTTTTTCAAGCGCAGCGAACTTTGCCACAGCATTTCGTGAGCGCTTTTCTGTGACACCAACAAGCTTTCGTAAAGCTAAAGAGACCGACTGATTGTTATGTGGCAGCTGCTGAGTGAGATTGCCTACTTGAGAGCTGGGCTGTTATTAGAGCTAAGCCAGTGTAGTGTATAAGCGAGGGGAATATGAAACAGGCAGTGAATTTAACTTCACTGCCTGCTCAACGCACTCAACTGAGTCTAAGTCACAAGTGGATTACACCACTACAACACTTGGACAATAGCATCCGTTACAACATCGATATTACTCATATTCAATGCCGCAACGCAGATACGACCTGTATCGACCGCATAAATAGCAAACTCATCACGCAGGCGTTCAACCTGTGCTTGACTGAGACCTGAGTAAGAGAACATGCCGCGCTGCGCCGTCACAAAGCTAAAGTCACGTTTTGCACCTTTGGCCGCCAGTTGCTCGACCATCAGCTTGCGCATCAGTAAAATACGTTCGCGCATTTGCCCCAGCTCTTGCTGCCATAAAGTATTCAGCTCGGGCGTATTAAGCACATGACCGACCACTGTTGCACCGTGGGTTGGTGGGTTCGAGTAGTTGGTACGAATCACCCGTTTAAGCTGTGAAAGAACGCGAGCGGCTTGTTCTTTCGATTCGGTGACAATCGACAGCGCTCCGACACGCTCACCATACAGCGAGAATGATTTTGAGAACGAGCTGGAAACAAAGAACGGCATATCTGATTCAGCAAACAAACGCACTGCAGCAGCGTCTTCATAAATGCCTTCAGCAAAACCTTGGTAAGCAATATCTAAGAAAGGTATATGCTGTCGTTCACGCAGTACATCTAAGACGGCTAGCCATTGCTCAGGGGTTAAGTCAACTCCAGTTGGGTTGTGGCAGCAGGCGTGCAACACAATAATGGACTGTGCTGGCAACTGGCGTAAGTCTTCCAGCATGCCTTCAAGATTAATGCCTTGTTTGCTTGCATCGTAGTAACTGTAGTTTTTTACTGGGAAACCGGCGGACTCAAACAGTGCGCGATGGTTTTCCCAGCTTGGATTGCTGATCGCTACAACGGCGTCAGGCAATAAACGTTTGAGGTAATCTGCGCCAATTTTTAATGCGCCGGTGCCGCCAATGGCTTGACTGGTAATCACCCGACCCGACTGAGTGATGTTCGCATCGCTACCAAATAATAAGTTTTGCACCGCACTGTCGTAAGCACCAATCCCTTCAATAGGTAGGTAGCCACGTGGCGCATGTGCTTCCGCCCGGGCTTTTTCAGCCAAGGCAACGGCTTTAAGCAGAGGGATGCGACCCGCTTCATTATAATAAACACCAACACCGAGGTTGACTTTATGCGGGCGGGTATCGGCGTTAAAAGCTTCGTTCAGACCCAAGATGGGGTCACGTGGCGCCATTTCGACGGCAGAGAACAGGCTCATGTTTAGCAAACTCGATTAAATTGAATGGAGGCATTAGCTTAACAGACAGCGCGCTGAGACGCAGCGCGATTCGATAGGTATTATAGCAATCCAATCACGATTATTAGGTATTAATGATCGAAGGTTACTTTTTGCGGTCTTTTGCCGCGCTTGTTATTAGAGGTATGCATGTCGCGCTTTGAGCTTGTCACACAGTTTCAGCCCGCCGGCGATCAGCCAGAAGCAATTCGTCAAATGGTTGCTGGAATTGAGTCAGGACTCTCTCACCAAACCTTGCATGGCGTCACCGGCTCTGGAAAAACCTTTAGCATCGCCAATGTGATTCAGCAAGTGCAGCGTCCTGCTATTGTTTTAGCGCCCAATAAAACTTTAGCGGCGCAGCTGTACGGTGAGTTTAAGCAGTTTTTCCCGCATAACGCGGTTGAGTATTTTGTATCTTATTACGACTACTACCAACCTGAAGCTTATGTTGCTGCTTCTGATACCTTTATTGAAAAAGATGCTTCAATCAATGACCACATTGAGCAGATGCGTCTCTCAGCCACCAAAGCGCTACTGGAGCGTCCTGACGTCATCATTGTTGCTACAGTGTCGTGTATTTATGGTTTGGGTAGCCCTGAAAGTTATTTAAAAATGGTCGTGCACCTTGATCGTGGCGATCGCATTAATCAACGCGATTTATTAGCGCGCTTAGCGGCTTTGCAATACACCCGCAATGAAGTGGATTTCTCGCGCGCGACGTTCCGTGTGCGTGGCGATGTGGTTGATGTCTATCCGGCTGAGTCTGATTTTGAGGCGATTCGTGTTGAATTGTTTGACGATGAAGTGGAAAGCATCAGTGCGTTTGATCCGCTGACGGGAAAGGTGATTGGCAAGTTGCCACGCTTTACTTTTTATCCGAAATCCCACTATGTCACTCCGCGTGAAACGCTTTTAGAAGCCATTGAGCTGATCAAAATTGAACTGGCCGAGCGTTTAGAATACTTGCGCAACAATGATCAATTGGTCGAGGCGCAGCGCTTGGAACAGCGTACCCGTTTTGATTTGGAAATGATTTTAGAATTGGGTTACTGCAATGGCATTGAAAACTACTCAAGGTATTTGTCAGGTCGTGAAGCCGGTGCACCACCGCCAACTTTATATGACTATTTGCCCGATAATGCTTTGCTAATTATTGATGAATCACACGTCTCAATCCCGCAAATTGGCGCTATGTATAAAGGTGACCGCTCGCGTAAAGAAAACCTTGTCAACTATGGCTTTCGTTTACCATCAGCATTGGATAACCGTCCGATGCGTTTTGATGAGTGGGAAGCAGTCACTCCGCAGACGATATTTGTTTCGGCAACGCCTGGTACCTACGAGGCGGAGCATGCCGGGCAGGTGGTTGAGCAAGTGGTGCGTCCGACCGGTTTAGTTGATCCGGAAATTGAAGTACGTCCCGCGCTGACTCAAGTGGATGATTTGCTCTCGCAAATAAATGCACGCCTTGCTGTGGATGAGCGGGTTCTGGTGACGACCCTGACTAAACGCATGTCGGAAGACTTGACCGAGTACCTGAATGAGCATGGTGTGCGTTCGCGTTATTTGCACTCCGATATTGATACTGTTGAACGGGTGGAAATTATCCGAGACCTGCGTATGGGGGTGTTTGATGTGTTGGTGGGGATTAACTTATTGCGTGAAGGCTTAGATATGCCGGAAGTGTCCTTAGTCGCTATTTTAGATGCCGATAAGGAAGGTTTTTTGCGCTCAGAGCGCTCCTTGATTCAAACCATTGGTCGTGCGGCTCGTAACCTCAATGGTAAAGCTATTCTGTATGCTGACCGCATTACTGGCTCGATGGAGCGGGCGATTAATGAAACCAATCGCCGCCGCGAAAAACAACTTGCCTTTAACGCCTTGCATAATATCACGCCACTTGGCGTGAAAAAAAGCGTGCAAGATATTATGGAAGGGGCGGTGGTGCCTGGTGCGCGTAGCAACAAACGCAAAGCTCAAGCGCGTGCAGCCGAGCAGGCCGCTGAATATGATCAGCAGTATCGCACGCCCAGTGAAATTGGTCAGCGCATCAAACAGCTGGAAGAGCAGATGTATCAACTGGCGCGTGATCTTGAGTTTGAAGCTGCTGCGCAAATACGCGATGAAGTACAGCGTTTACGCCTGCGTCTTCTCGATTTCTAAGTGCTTGGCTTGATGCTGTTGTTTTTTTCAGCCAACAGCAATGCCATTGAGACGAACTAGAGGACGTGGCTTAGAATTTGCTAAGATGCCCTCCGAAATTTTATTTTTAAGCTTGAGTAGACATCATGACCACTGTACGAACCCGCATTGCACCTTCCCCAACTGGCGATCCACATGTTGGCACCGCTTATATTGCTTTGTTTAATATGTGTTTTGCTCGACAGCATGGTGGCCAGTTTATTCTGCGTATTGAAGATACTGACCAAGTGCGCTCAAGCAGAGAATCTGAGCAGCAAATTTATGATGCACTGCGTTGGTTAGGTATTGAATGGGATGAAGGTCCCGATGTGGGTGGTCCATACGGCCCTTATCGACAAAGTGAGCGTGCTGAGATTTATAAAGAACATGCGGATCTCTTGGTTAAAAAAGGCCATGCTTTCCCATGTTTTTGTAGTGCTGAACGTCTTAATGAAGTGCGTGCTCAGCAGATGGCTGATAAGCAAACGCCAGCTTATGATGGTCATTGTGCACACTTAGACCCAGTGCAAGCACAGCAGCGTGTCGCATCAGGGGAGTCGCATGTGATTCGTATGAAGGTGCCAACCGAAGGTGTCTGTGTCGTCAATGACATGCTGCGCGGTAGTGTTGAGATTGGTTGGGACCGTATGGATATGCAGGTTCTAATGAAAGCCGATGGCCTACCAACCTATTTTTTAGCCAACGTGGTTGATGATCACCTAATGGGAATTACCCATGTTTTACGTGGTGAGGAATGGCTGCCGTCAGCGCCTAAGCTGATTAAACTGTATGAGTATTTCGGTTGGGAGCAGCCCGTCTTATGTTATATGCCACTGCTGCGCAACCCTGATAAAAGCAAGCTCTCGAAGCGAAAAAACCCAACGTCAATTACCTTTTATGAGCGCATGGGCTATTTACCACAAGCCATGCTCAACTATTTGGGTCGTATGGGCTGGTCGATGCCTGATGAGCGCGAGAAGTTCTCTCTGGCAGAAATGATTGAGCACTTTGATATCAATCGCGTGTCTTTAGGTGGCCCAATTTTTGATGTGGAAAAATTGTCCTGGCTCAATGGTCAGTGGTTGCGTGAATTAAGCGTTGAGCAGTTTGCTGATGCGGCGCGGCAGTGGGCATTCAATAGTGATTACATCATGCAAATTGCACCCCATGTGCAAGGTCGCGTTGAAACCCTTAGTCAGATCGCACCATTAGCCGGATTCTTCTTCTCGGGCACTGTGCCGCTTACTGCAGAGTTATTTGCCCATAAAAAGCTCAGTACGGATCAGGTTCGTCAAGTATTGCAGATTACCTTATGGAAGCTTGAAGCCCAGCGCCAATGGGATAAAGACGCTATCACTGCCTGCATTAACGCAACGGGTGAGCTTTTGGAATTGAAGTTGCGCGATATAATGCCGTTGATGTTTGCAGCAATTACTGGACAGGCCAGCTCAGTATCAGTATTGGATGCGATGGTTATTTTAGGTCCAGACCTCACGCGTTTTCGCTTGCGCCAAGCATTAGAGTTGCTCGGTGTGGCTTCCAAGAAAGAAAGTAAGGAGTGGGAAAAGCTGCTTGGGCAGTAGTTGCTATACTTTCTGCCTTAATAAAAAAGCCGCGCAGCTTTTAATGGCTGTGCGGCAAACGATCTGCTCGGGGATAGTCAGATCGTAAAGGGTTGCCTGATATTTAAACTTTGTGCGGCGCCAACCAGCGCTGCGTTAACTAATTGCGTTTGTGCCACCTTAGGTAGCGGATTGAACCAACTGATTACAGTATGGCTGCGGCCTAAGCGCAATGCTTCACAGGCCAACTCTTGACTGCTTTGTAATCCGCGTGGTCGTAAAACTAAGATACGCTCGCGGTTTAGCCCAGCATTACGTAACCACTGTGCAGTAATTTGTTGTGGTGGCGATACTAGGGTTAACCAACGATCCTTATGGTTATCACTTAAGTCGCGCAGAATTGGAGCGATTAATTGTAAGCATTGTTGCGCGCTACCTGACAAAGAAATCTCGCTAAATACACCAAGATCTACCGCAGGTTTGACCGGTAGAAGATTAGGCGTCTCAACAAAAAGAGGGGCTACTGCTGCGCCTTGAAAACTGAACGGCTGCTCAAATAATGATATTTGTTGCGATTCAACTAATTGATTAGGGTACATAAGACCTCTTTAGCGGCGTATAACGCCGACACTTAAACCTTCGATGGTTAAATTTTGTGTTTTTAAATCAACTTTTATCGGGTCAAAATCGCTATTTTCTGGTAGTAGCCAAACAGTACTGCCTTCACGCTTGTAGCGTTTGACGGTGACATCCTCATCAATACGAGCCACCACTATTTGGCCGTTGCGCGCTTCATTGGTGATGTGCACTGCGAGCAAGTCGCCATCAAGAATACCAATGTCTTTCATACTCATACCGCGCACTTGTAATAAGTAATCAGCACGCGGATGAAATAAATCAGGGCTGACGAGGCAGCTGCTGTCAATGTGTTGCTGAGCTAAAATAGGTTCGCCAGCTGCCACGCGACCAATGATGGGGAGTTCGTTATCGTTTGCTGCAAATGTTTCGTCATCGCTGTTATCAATGATTTTTAATCCACGCGATGCACCCGGAATCATCTCAATAACACCTTTGCGCGCTAAAGCTTTTAGGTGATCCTCAGCGGCATTTGGCGACTTAAAACCAAGCTCTTTAGCAATTTCAGCGCGAGTTGGTGGGTAACCATTGTCTTCTATCCAAGTTTTAAGAAAACTTAAAATTTCTGATTGGCGTTTGGTTAGCTTCAGCATGGCAGGACTCTGTTGTTATATACAGTGCCTGTTATTATATACAGCCTTTTTTTATATGCAATGCTTTATCCAGCATGTCTATTAAAGGTCTTTGTTTTAGCTGAAGTGTCTTTGCATGAAGGTCTCAAGAAGAAATCGTATGATGTTGAGCGCATTAGTGCTGAGCAAGCCGCAACAGTGCTTCGGTCGCATCATGCGCCCCAGCAAGCTTTAGTCCTTTGCCTAAGTTGTCTGAAGATTTTTTTCGCTTCGATAAAAGCAACACTTCATTTTGTAAGGGTGGCTTTGTCAGTGTTAAGCGCGCGTAAGGAATGCCAGCGTCGACTAAAATAGCCATAAACTGTCGATCACTCCATGCCTGCTCGGGCATGATAAGCATGTGGTAATTTTTGTTGAGGACTTTTAATGCATCGCTGTTAAGTGAGTAACGACTGATATAGCTGCGTTTGGGTAAGTCCAAGCCGCGACGCTTTGCATATACCACGGCGCAAGCAAGCTCGCAGCTGTGCTGTTCACTGGCCCAGAACAGCTTTTCACCCAGCCAGCTGGCTTGGCGTAAGTTGATAGGCTGGTCACTGAGAAAGTGAGGGATGGCTTGAGTAATAGTCTTTTCAAAGTCGCGATAACTAATAATGCGAATGTGTCGGCACTGTTCGCTGGCGGCAAAACTTTCTAAGTTTGGTAGTGGCTGTAGGTCGCATACGGATTCGGAAAGACCATAAATATCGCGCAAGTCAATAATGCAATTGGTGTCAATTGTTTTAGTGACGATATCAGCTAGAAAACTATGGGCTTCGGCTTTGTCTTCTTGCACGGGGCCCGATAATGCGCTTCGCGGTAAATCATATAAATGCTGGAAGTAAAGATTGTTTTTCCAGCAAATGGAAACGGGTCCAATAGCAAGCGCTGTAAAAGGCAAGCGGATCTGCTGGGCGATTTGCTCAGGGGTTAATGTTGTTGAATTGCTGTCACTGCGCTTAAATAATGCGCCAAAGCGAGACAGTAATGAGAAAGGGTGTTGGGCCATGTTTCACATTATACCTTATCCATTTTGTCAGTGATGGAGAACGCAATCACAACACATGCTACACTACAAATATAAAAGGCTGTGCATGTCCGTGAGAATCTATCATGTCTAGTTTAGTGTTAGATATAGCTCTGCCAGCACATGAGTACTTGCGTGTTTATCAAGGCGCAGCTAATCGTGTCATTTTGCGTAGCCGAGATGGACGCACAATAAGTTTGCCAGCGCGACACCTACAGCCTTTTTTAACACATAAAGGCGTATATGGCAGCTTTGTTATTGAATTTAACCAGCAGGGACAGTTATTAGCTCTGCGCAAGGTTGTTTAAGCCGCTATAATTAAACCATTACATTTAATTTGATGCCCATTTATGTACGACTTATCGCGACGCTTACTATTTAAACTTTCACCTGAAACAGCGCACGAGCTGACCATTGATTTGCTTGGTGCTAGTGGCCGTTTAGGTTTAACCCGATTGCTGGTTAAGAAACCAAGCGCGCTGCCGGTGTCGGTGATGGGGTTAGAATTTCCTAATCCCGTTGGGCTTGCCGCAGGTCTAGATAAAAATGGCGATGCTATCCAAGGTTTGGCAGGCTTGGGCTTTGGCTTTATCGAAATAGGTACGGTGACACCGCGTGCGCAACCCGGTAATCCCAAACCGCGACTATTCCGTCTGCCGGCAGCCGAGGGCGTTATTAACCGCATGGGGTTTAATAATCTTGGTGTCGATTATTTGTTAGCGCGTGTGCAGGCAGCGAATTATTCAGGTGTGCTAGGGATTAATATCGGCAAAAACTTTGATACGCCTGTTGAAAATGCTGCCGATGATTACTTGTATTGCCTTGATAAAGTGTATGGCTCTGCCAGTTACATTACGGTCAATGTGAGTTCGCCCAATACTCCAGGATTACGCTCATTACAATTTGGCGACTCGCTAAGAAGCTTGTTGGATACGCTGCGTCAACGCCAAGAAGATTTGACCATTTTGCATGGTAAACGCGTGCCTTTAGCCATTAAAATTGCGCCGGATATGAGTGATGAAGAAATCACCAATGTGGCACATATTTTAATAGAAACCGGTATGGATGCGGTAATTGCAACCAACACTACTGTTTCTCGAAAAGGTGTTGAAGGGATGCTGCATGCCGATGAGGCGGGCGGTTTATCGGGTGCGCCAGTGCGCGAGCAAAGCACCCATGTGGTGCGAGTGTTAGCTGATACATTGGCTGGACGCTTACCCATCATTGCTGCCGGTGGCATTACTGAGGGGCAGCATGCAGCTGAGAAAATCCAAGCTGGTGCAAGTTTAGTGCAGGTGTATTCTGGCTTTATCTATAAAGGTCCGCAGCTGATTCGCGAGTCAGTGGATGCAATTGCAGGATTGGGTAAACGCTAATCGTTAATTGAGTATAGTAAGTGAGGCTCTATTGCAGAGCCTCAGCAATTACCACAAAGCCGAGTCAGCCGACGGCATTGAGTTCATTAAGTCGATGGATGCCGGCGGTGCCACGATAGCCGTCCCAGTTATCGCCACGGCCTTCACGCCAGCCGTTTAACCAAGCTTGGCGGGCAGATAATAAGTTAAAAGGACAGAGGTCGCGCGACTTACCAGTGACACCATGTTGGTAACCACGTAAAAAAGCACGTTCTAACGGATCACGCTTGAGTCTTCTCATTGGGTATAGCCCTCAGTTTTTGACTAGAATGTTGCCGCAGGCTTTTAAGTAAAGCCCTATACTGTACAGTTTAAAACCACTTGCTTTACGATCAGACTCGAGTGCGCAAAGAGGAAAGCACATACGAGTTCTAACCAATCATTGCTTCGGTTGGAATGATTGTTTGGCTATATGTGGATGCTGTTTTTTGAGCAATCAGCATAAGTGACAAATTGTTTCGAAAAAAAATGGCGCAAAGCGAGTGTTATCAACACTTTCTGTTTTTACAAACGTTTTTAAATTGTCAGTCGACCGCCTTGTAGAGGATTGAATGCAGCGTGATAAAGCCGATGAAAGGTCATCCAATAGGCTGTGTCATTGTCGACTCAATATTTCATTTGCACCCTTGATGCACACACTGAGAATTTTATGCCTGAGCAAAAAGAAGTTGAACTGTATTTAACCTGCCCAAAGAGCCTTGAGGGTCTGCTGCTGGATGAAGCACAGTCGCTTGGCTTGACCGATGCACGCGAGCAATTATCCGGCGTTTCCGGTCGTGGCACACTAGAGGATGCTTATCGCCTGTGTCTGTGGTCACGTTTGGCTAACCGCGTACTCTTAGTGCTCAAGCGTTTTAGTGTGAAGACTGTGGAAGACTTGTATCACGGCATCAATGATTTGGATTGGTCAGAGCATTTGCAAGCCAATGGCACCTTGTCGGTGGAGTTTACCGGGCGTGGATCGGGCATTGATAACACTCACTTTGGTGCGCTGAAAGTTAAAGATGCGATTGTTGATGCGTTGCGCGACAAAGAAGGCAATCGTCCTTCGGTGGATAAAATCAATCCTGATGTACGCATCCACTTGCACTTGAACCGTGGTGAAGCAACTTTATCTTTAGATTTATCCGGCACCAGCTTGCACCAGCGTGGTTATCGTTTGCAGCAGGGTGCTGCACCGCTAAAAGAAAATCTTGCCGCGGCGATTTTATTGCGCGCCGGCTGGCCAGCGCTAGCCAAACAAGGGGCTGCACTAGCTGATCCAATGTGTGGTGTTGGTACCTTTTTAATTGAAGGTGCGATGATGGCCGCTGATGTTGCGCCAAACTTACGCCGTGAGCGTTGGGGTTTCAGCAACTGGCTTGGGCATCAGCCACAGCTTTGGCAGCCGTTGTATGAAGACGCGCAGCAGCGCGCCGAGATTGGTTTAGCCAAG
>RRZU010158472.1_pt1 | contig 10714 bp, 11 predicted proteins | sample 2165561 | NCBI WGS metagenome assembly RRZU01 (sample SAMN10456909, study PRJNA506462) | wastewater metagenome | isolation source: wastewater sludge | place: USA: Moscow, Idaho | reverse complement strand
ATGGCCGTAAAAATGATTGAAGATGCTGAGGCTGATGGACGATTGAAACCAGGCGGAACAATTATTGAAGGGACTTCAGGGAATACCGGAATGGGATTGGCATTAGTAGCTATTATAAAAGGATACAAACTAATTTGCGTGATTTCAGACAAACAATCTAAAGAAAAAATGGATATTCTTCGTGCTGTAGGAGCCAAAGTAGTGGTTTGCCCTACGGATGTTGAACCTACGGACCCAAGATCATATTATTCAGTTTCCAAAAGATTGGCTGAAGAAACGCCTAATTCGTGGTATGTAAATCAGTACGATAATCCATCAAACGCATTAGCGCATTACGAGCAAACAGGCCCTGAAATTTGGGAACAAACAGAAGGCAAAATCACTCATTTTATAGCTGGTGTAGGAACAGGAGGTACAATTTCTGGTGTAGGAAAATATTTGAAAGAGAAAAACCCAAATATTAAAATCTGGGGAATTGACACCTATGGTTCAGTATTTAAAAAATACCACGAAACAGGAATTTTCGACGAAAATGAAATCTATTCCTATATCACGGAAGGAATTGGGGAAGACATTCTACCAAAGAATGTAGATTTTTCTCTGATTGATGGTTTTACCAAAGTAACGGATAAAGATGCCGCGGTCTATACTCGTAAAATTGCACTCGAAGAAGGAATATTTGTTGGGAATTCAGCAGGAGCAGCGGTAAAAGGATTGTTACAGCTTAAGGAGCATTTCACGCCCGAAGATGTTGTTGTTGTTCTTTTTCATGATTCAGGAAGTCGTTATGTGGGTAAAATGTTCAATGATGACTGGATGCGCGAGCGTGGTTTTCTGGACGAAGAAATTACAAAGGCAGAAGATGTTATCAAAGATCATATCGATAAGCCATTAATTGTAGCACGAACAGAAGAGTTAGTTTCACATGCTATTGAAAGAATGCGTCAATATAAAATTTCTCAAATTCCTGTGATGGATAGTATTGGATTTGTTGGTTCTCTTGATGAATCCGATTTGTTCCAAAGTTATGTAAGCGATAAAAATACTGCCGAAAGGCCCATTCGTGAAATCATGGGAAAACCGTATCCAATTATTCAACTAGGAACTACTATTGAAGAAGTTTCTAAATTATTCTCACGTGAAAACGCAGCTGTTTTGATTGATTTAGGAAATGGAAGCCATCATATTATTACCAAATATGATATTATTGGTTCTATAAAATAAACTTCAAATCCGAAATTATTTTTATACTTATTCCTGCAATGTTTGTTGAACCTTGCAGGTTTTTTAGTTTAAATAATTTGATCCTTGAAAATTTCACCAAGCTTTCCGTACTCTTTTTTAGTAGAAAAAAATTAGAGTTCAAAAGTACATTAAAAGTGTGAAAAAAAAGTTAGCAAATGCTTTGAACTGGAATAATTGATAGTATTTTTGTAAACCTGAAATGCTTCGCCTGTTCGCTATCGCTCGGGTCAAAAATAGTTAATCCTAAATCAAAAATCAATTTGACATTTACAGCCATAGACTTTGAAACTGCAACGGCATTCCATCCGTGTTCAGTAGGTATTGTTACGGTAGAAAACGGAATAATTGTAGATGAGTTTGTCAGTCTAATCAAGCCGCCAAATAATATATATTCTCCTTTTACCATTCAAGTTCATGGGATATATCCTCGAGATACAGTGAACGCCAAGTCATTTGACCAAGTATTTCCCGAAATTCAGAAACGGCTGCAAAACAGGGTGGTTGTAGCTCACAACGAAAGTTTTGACAGAAATGTTTTGGCAAAATCAATGGCGCTTTATCATTTAGATTATGCAGATTTGAATATCGCATCCCGTTGGGAATGTACCGTAAAAATCTACAAAGCCAAAGGTTTCAAACCAACCAAATTAAGTGATTGTTGTCGAGAAATGAAAATTCAGCTCAGTCATCATGAAGCGTTGTCTGATGCGCGTGCCTGTGCCAAATTGTATTTGATGAAATAACAAGCGCACAAATTATAAGAAGCAACCTATAATGTTTTAGGAAATTTTTAAAACATAGGTGTTATTTTACATTTAAATAATTTGCTAATCTTTTTTTTACTACATTAGTATTCAGTCTAATGTCTTAAATATGAAAGAAGATTTTCTCCATTACCTATGGAAATTCAAGAAGTTTGACACTTTGAATCTTAAAACTTCCAATGAGGAGGAAATCACAATTGTTAGTGTAGGCCAATATCTTGAATTAGCCGGTCCTGATTTTTTTAATGCTCAAATCACTATTGGAAATCAAAAATGGGCAGGGAATGTTGAGATTCATCTCAAATCTTCGGATTGGTATATACATAATCACGAGCAGGATTCAGGATATGAAAACGTTATTTTACATGTCGTTTGGGAACATGATACGGAGGTTTTTAGAAGCAACAATAGCGAGATTCCAGTTTTGGAATTACAAAAATATGTTGACAGCGATACTATTGATAACTATCAATCCTTAATGGCTCCAAAATCATGGATTTTCTGCGAAAAGCAAATCAAAGAAGTTAATGAGTTTGTGTTCAAAAATTGGCAAGAACGCATGTTTTTTGAACGCTTGGAAAGAAAATCAAAACCAATATTTGATTTGCTAGAACAAACCAACCACGATTGGGAAGCGGTATTGTTTTGCCTTTTGGCAAAAAATTTTGGATTAAACACCAATGGCGAGATCTTTTTTAAAATTGCGAAAAGCATTCCTTTTTCAGTCATCAGAAAAGAAAGTTTCGAGGTAGAGAATTTAGAAGCCTTGATTTTTGGTACTGCCGGATTATTGGATGCTGAAAAAGAAGATAATTATTTTAAGGATTTAAAATTCAGGTATTTTTATTTACTACATAAATATCAATTGCCGAAGGGTTGTGTGGAACCAGTTCAGTTTTTTAAGCATCGTCCAGACAATTTTCCCACGATTCGGCTTTCTCAATTATCCAATTTATACCATACGCAGCAGAATTTATTTTCGAAAATTAGCGCTTTAAATTCTTTGAAAAACTGTTATAAGCTGTTTCAGGTTTCGGCTTCTGACTATTGGTTAAATCATTACCAATTTGATAGAGAAAGTCCTAATAAAAAGAAAAAGCTTTCTAAGTCATTCATAGATTTGATTGTTATAAATACTATAATTCCGTTACAGTTCGCTTTTGCAAAAAGTCAAGGAAAAGAAATTTCGGAGGATTTGATCTGTCTTTTGAATGAGATTTCAGCAGAAAAAAATGCTGTTATTGACAAGTTTGATTCTTTTGGAATCGTTTCAAAAAACGCTTTTGATTCACAATCGCTACTGCAACTCAAAAATGAATATTGTATTAAAAGCAAGTGTTTAGAGTGTGCTATAGGAATGGAATTATTAAAAAACAACAATTTGTAGTTAGAAAATGAGTTAAATGAATAATTTTGTAATTTAACCATAATTCTTAATACAAAAAATGGCTGCCATTATAAAACTGAAGTTCTTTTTTGAAAAACACGGTTTCCATGTTTCTTCCCGTTTAGCGGATACCTTGGGAATGCGTGCCAGTAGCGTTCGATTGTTTTTTATTTACTTATCGTTTGTTACAGTTGGATTATGGTTTGCCGTTTATCTAACACTTGCTTTTTGGATACGATTGAAGGATTTAATTCGAGCGAAACGAACTTCGGTCTTTGATTTATGAAAACAATTAACATTTTTTTTACAGTTTGTTTATTTTTCGATTGTTTTGTTATCTTTGGAAAATAACATAATACATTTGTATGTCAGTAAAAGTTGATTCATGGGGTTCAAGAGTTGGACTCATACTAGCCATGGCTGGTAACGCTGTTGGTTTAGGTAACTTTCTTAGATTTCCAGTACAGGCCGTACAAAACGGCGGCGGAGCATTCATTATTCCTTATCTTATTTGTTTTCTTGTAATGGGAATTCCCTTGCTGTTTATCGAGTGGTCTTCTGGGAGATTTGGGGGTAAATTTGGTAATCACAGTACTCCGTATATTTTAGATTCGATGGTCAAAGGCCGGATTCTTAAATATGTTGGTGTATTTGGGATTTTTACAAATATTGCTGTAGCAGCCTATTATTGTTATATAGAATCATGGACAATGTCTTATGTGTACCATACCTTAAGGGGAACATTTGACGGAATGAGTCAAGCGGAAGTTGCTGGATTTTTTAATTCTTATACTGACATAGCGCAATCTACAACAGGTATTCCTTATGAGGCTGTTGTTTTTTATGTTATCTGTTTACTATTGAATACCTATATTTTATCTAAAGGAATTGGAGGAATTGAAAAAGTCGCAAAAGTTGGGATGCCGTTACTAATCATTTTTGGAGTGGTATTAGCGGTAAGAGGATTAACTCTTGGTACTTCTGGAGCTTCAGACATTTTTCCTGATGCAAATGCCTGGGATGGTTTAAACTTCCTTTGGACACCACACTACGAATCTATACTAGATTTAAAAGTTTGGATGGCAGCTGCTGGTCAAATTTTCTTTACTTTATCTGTAGGTATGGGAACTATTCATTGTTATGCGGCATACATCGATTCTAAAGACGATATTGCATTGAATGCGGTTTCAGCGGGGTTTATGAATGAATTTGTAGAAGTAGTTTTAGGAAGTTTAATTGTAATTCCTATCGCGGCAGGCTATTTAGGTTTGGATTGGGTTATCCAAAATGCAGGTTTTGGAATGGCTTTTCAGACCATGCCTTACTTGTTCCAGCAGTGGGGTTCTACTTTAGCGATTATTGCTGGTGTTTGCTGGTTTGGTCTGTTGTTTTTTGCTGGGATCACTTCTTCATTAGCGATGGGTACTCCTTGGATGGGATTCATGAGAGATGAATTTGGTTGGTCTAAAAATAAAGGAGCCTGGTCTTTTGGAGCAATGATCTTAATTTTAGGTTTGCCAACTGTTATTTTCTTCAAGGAAGGTGTTTTCGATGAATATGATTATTGGGCGGGGACCGTAAGTTTGGTCGTTTTTGCAATGTTCGAAACAATACTGTTCTCTTGGATTTTTGGTATGGATAAAGGGTGGAGAGAAATTACAAGTGGCGCAGATATTAAAGTGCCTAATATTTATAAATTTATAATAAAATATATTACACCGGTGATGTTGATAATTATATTTTTAGGTTCTTTGTTTAAACCTTTAGATAATAATTGGTCAGAAAATGTCTCTAGTTTTCTCTCAGGAAACGGATGGACATTAGATAATGGCTCGATAATCAAAACGGTCATGCACGCTGGAATTCGAGAGCAAATAGCGTTAGCCACAGATCCAGTTATAATCGAGCAATTACAAGATAAAATTTTATATTTGAACTTTGCTAGGTTGTTGTTAGTTGGTCTATTTGCGTTTATCAGCTTGTTGGTTTACTTGGCATTTATTAAAAGACGCAGAGAAGGTAGAGCAACACTTTAATAATTTAAAAACACAGTTAAAATGAACACAGAGGCATTAATAACAATGATATTGACACAAGGAATTGTAACTTGTTTTGCGGTCTATTTTTTCTATAAAGTATTGACGATTCCGCCAAAAAAGGAACCAGATTCCTTTAGCGAAAATGACGACGAAATCGATAGACAAGAGTCTGAAAAAAAGTAAATTACTTTATTTATGAATAAGCTAAAATCTCTTTTTGTGTTCACTAGTGACCAGCGAAAAGGGATTTTTGCGTTATTATTTTTCATAATTGCCCTGCAATTCGCCTATTTTTTCGTTGATTTTTCTATTCCAACAAATGAAGATCCGGAGGAACAAAAGTGGCTTTCCCTTCAACCGCAAGTGGATTCTATGAAAATGGACATTGCAAATAAACGCCCCAAAATGTATCTTTATAATCCAAATTTCATAACGGATTATAAAGGGTATAAATTAGGAATGTCAGTCGACGAAATTGATCGTTTGTTGGCTTTTAGAAAAGAAAATAAATACGTGAATTCTTCTCAAGAATTTCAGAACGTGACCAAAATTTCAGACTCATTATTAAATGTAATGTCGCCTTATTTTAAATTTCCAGATTGGGTAAATAATAAGAAAGAGTATAAAGAATTTAAAAAATATCCAAATCAGGCTTTTGCCAAAAATGAAAAAATTGTTCTTATTGATATTAATCAGGCAACTAAAGAGGATTTGATAAAGATTTATGGAATTGGAGAGGCAATTTCCGTTCGGATTTTGAAACAAAAAGAAGTTTTAGGCGGATTTGTTTCCATGGAACAAATGAAAGATGTTTGGGGATTATCACCTGAAGTAATAGAGAATTTAAATTCTCATTTTAAAGTTTCTGTACTTCCTAATTTCAAGAAAATTGATATTAATAACGCTTCTTTAAAAGAACTTAGTCAGTTTTATTATTTCAAATATCCTTTGGCTAAAGAGATTGTCACTTATAGAAGCATGAAAGGGAATATCAGCAATATTGAGGATTTAACAAAAATTAAGGGGTTTCCTGTTGATAAAGCAAAAACAATTGAACTATATTTGGCTTTCAATTAGAAGTGCATAATTAAGTGGTTTGTTTGTTTGTGGATTGGCTACAAAAGTGTTTTTTTCTGCGCATTTTAGTTTTTAATCAATAGAAATTCTATTAGCTCAAAAAAACCTTCAAATGGAATAGCAAATCCTTTTTTTTGACTTCAATTAAAGAAAATAGATCACCACATTTTATTAAATTAAAAAAAATATCATTTATATGGATTCAGTATGTTTTACAGAAGAGCATCAATTATTTAGAGAGAGTTTAAAAGATTTTTTGCAGAAAGAAGTTGTACCTCATATTGAAAAATGGGAAAAAACGGGTGAGATTGAGCGTTTTATATGGAAAAAGTTTGGAGAAATGGGCTTTTTCGGAATACGCTATCCAGAGGTTTATGGTGGACTGAATTTAGATTTGTTTTATACCGTTATTTTTTTAGAAGAACTTCAAAAAGTTAAATCTGCAGGTTTTGCCGCTGCTATGTGGGCGCATTCTTATTTAGCAATGACGCATTTGAATGCCGAAGGCGATGAGCGAATTAAGCAAGACTATTTGGTGCCAAGTATTTCTGGTGATAAAATAGGAGCTTTGTGTATTACAGAGCCTTTTGGTGGCAGTGATGTTGCAGGTATGCGCACTACTGCTGTAAAAAAAGGAGATAAATATGTTATTAATGGTTCTAAAACCTTCATAACTAATGGTGTTTATGGCGATTATTATGTAGTTGCTGCAAAAACGAGTCCAGAGCTTGGAAACAAAGGAATAAGCATGTTCTTGATGGATAGCAACCTCAAAGGAGTTTCTGCCGTAAAACTAGATAAACTAGGTTGGAGAGCCTCAGATACTGCAGAAATTGCATTTGATAATGTAGAAATTCCTGCGGAAAATTTAATGGGCGAAGAAGGAAAAGGATTTCCTTATATTATGCAGCATTTTGCTTTAGAGCGTTTGATTATGGCGATAAATGCTCACGCAAGAGCTGAGTATGCAATTGAGTATACAATAGAGTACATGTCACAACGAGAAGCATTTGGTAAAACAATAAATAAGTTCCAGGCATTAAGGCATAAATTAGTCGAGCACGCAACGGATGTAGAACATTGCAAAGTGTTTAATTATGCTGCTGTAGCTCGATTAGATAAAGGAGAATATGTAGTAAAAGAGGCGACTATGGCCAAATTAAAATCTACAACAGTAGCTGATGAAACAATTTATAGTTGTCTGCAAATGTTGGGAGGTTATGGTTATATGGAAGAATATCCATTAGCGCGTTTGTTTAGAGATAGCCGTTTAGGGCCAATAGGAGGTGGAACTTCAGAAATCCTTAAGGAGATTTTATCAAAAATGATAATTGATAAACAAAATTATAAGCCAGCGGTAAAATAATAGCTGATTTATTAGCAATCCAGATAAAGGATTTGCGAGTATCAAAGGATTTATAAATTAAGTATTGTAGATGAAGGAACTACCGAAATTCAAAAAGGAATAATTTAAGAAATTTATTGAAAGGATAGATTTTGAGAACTATAACAGAGAAGAGAGGGCGTCAAGAAGTAGCGATTTTTTATTTAGTTTTTTTAGCTATTGTAGCAATTTTAAGACGACTTTTGTTTTTGGATATGGTTCAGCTAAAAATCTTATTAAAAATAATTCATTATTAATGACTCGTAATTCAAAATATTGATTACTTTTGCACACTTAAAGAAAGGGGGTGTCTATATTATGTTAATTATACCAATTAAAGACGGAGAAAATATCGATAGAGCGTTAAAACGTTACAAAAGAAAATTTGATAAAACAGGAACTGTTCGTCAACTAAGAGCACGTACTGCTTTTATTAAACCTTCAGTAACCAATAGAATCAAAATTCAAAAAGCGGCTTATATCCAAAATATGAAAGATAACTTAGAAAGTTAGTCGATTCCATTAAATAAAAATACCGTTAGTCGTCAAAATTTTATAACTTTGATGCTAACGGTTTTTTTATGTCTACAAATAAAGATGCATTTCGAGATTATCTTCAATTCGAGAAAAAATATTCTCAGCATACGATAATGGCTTATTGTCATGATGTCAGTTCTTTTGAATCATTTAATAAAATTCATTTTGACCAAGAAAACATCGAGCAAGCTAACTACAGTCAGATTAGAAGTTGGATTGTCTCATTAGTTGACGATGCTGTGTCTAATGTTTCGGTAAATAGAAAGATGGCTTCCTTAAAGGCGTTTTACAAATTTCTATTAAAAACAAAACAAATAGAATTTAGTCCGTTGTTGAAACACAAGGCGCTTAAAATCCCTAAAGTAATACAGATTCCTTTTTCTGAAAAGGAGGTTATGAATGTTTTAAATCAAATGCAAGACACGGCAGGTTTTGAAGACATTAGGAATAAATTAATTATCGATTTGCTGTACACTACGGGTGTGCGAAGAGCGGAGCTGATAAATTTAAAAACCAGTAATATTGATTTGTCTGCTGGTACAATTAAGGTTTTTGGGAAGCGAAGTAAAGAGCGCATTCTTCCCGTTTTGCCAATAATCATGGATCAATTTTTTTCATACTTAAGTGAAAGAGCTTCATTAGTAAGTATTGTTGATGATGATTATTTTTTTCTCACTAAAAAAGGGTCGAAATTGAATGATTCTTTTGTGTATCGATTAATAAATTCTTACTTTAGTACTGTTTCTGAAAAAGTAAAAAAAAGCCCCCATATACTGAGGCATACTTTTGCGACACTTTTATTAAATAATGGAGCAGATTTAAATTCAGTGAAAGAATTGTTAGGACATTCTAGTCTTGCGTCTACACAAGTGTACACCCACAGCAGTTTGTCAGAATTGAAAAGTGTACATAAAAATGCCCATCCTCGAGGAACCAAGTGACAAAGTGTTTAATAATTAAAATAAAATGATTATGAAGGTAAGTGTTCATGCAGTTAACTTTACTGTTGACAAAAGATTAGTAGATTTTATTCAAGAGAGATTGGATAAGTTGGAAAAGTATTATGACAAAGTCGTATCAGCAGATGTTTTTTTGAAAGTTGAAAAGACAAGTGAGAAAGAGAATAAAATTGTTGAGGTGAAAATTAATGTTCCCGGAGATGAATTTTTTGGTTAAAAAGCAGTGTAAAACTTTCGAAGAAGCGCTAGAGCTTTCGGCGGAATCCTTACAGAGAATGTTGGTAAAAAGGAAAGAAAAAATAAATTCACATATTTAATATTAATTTTTTTAAAAAAATGTTTTGATTGAGAGATAAAATCTATACATTTGCAGTCCGTTAGAAATAGCGGACTTTTTTTATTGATTCGCCAGCGTAGCTCAGTTGGCTAGAGCAGCTGATTTGTAATCAGCAGGTCGTGGGTTCGAGTCCCTCCGCCGGCTCAAGACTGTAAAGGTTCGGCAATAGAAAAAGTAGGGGAGATACTCAAGCGGCCAACGAGGGCAGACTGTAAATCTGCTGTGTGAACTTCGCAGGTTCGAATCCTGCTCTCCCCACAGGAAAAAGTTTTATTAGTTTAAAGTTTTAGGTTTTTAAAAACTTTAGACTTTAAGCTTGAAACAAAAATTTCTCTGCCGACTTAGCTCAGGGGTAGAGTGCTTCCTTGGTAAGGAAGAGGTCACGGGTTCAATTCCCGTAGTTGGCTCAAGTAAGTAAGAAGTAAAAATTAATATATAACAAGATTAAAAATTAAGTAAAATGGCAAAAGAAACCTTTAACCGTTCGAAACCACACTTAAATATTGGTACGATCGGACACGTAGATCACGGTAAAACTACTTTAACAGCAGCAATCACAAAAGTATTATCTGATGCTGGTTACTGTCAAGCAAGATCATTTGATCAAATTGATAATGCTCCTGAAGAAAAAGAAAGAGGTATTACAATTAATACATCTCACGTTGAGTATGAAACTGCTAATCGTCATTACGCTCACGTTGACTGTCCAGGTCACGCGGATTACGTAAAAAATATGGTTACAGGAGCGGCTCAAATGGATGGTGCTATTCTAGTGGTAGCTGCAACTGATGGACCAATGCCTCAAACTCGTGAGCATATCCTTTTAGGACGCCAGGTAGGTATTCCTAGAATGGTAGTATTCATGAATAAAGTGGATATGGTTGATGACGCTGAGTTGTTAGAGCTTGTTGAAATGGAAATTAGAGACTTATTGTCTTTCTATGAATATGATGGAGACAATTGTCCAGTTATTCAAGGTTCTGCT
>RRZU012837781.1_pt1 | contig 10715 bp, 5 predicted proteins | sample 2165561 | NCBI WGS metagenome assembly RRZU01 (sample SAMN10456909, study PRJNA506462) | wastewater metagenome | isolation source: wastewater sludge | place: USA: Moscow, Idaho | reverse complement strand
TCTGCACCACCTGATCGGCACGCTTCGAAGCCACAGCTTCCGGGTGATGTCTTGTCCTCGCACCTGTGCAAGGATTAAGCTAAAAATCTACTATACTTCGATTAAGCAGCAAGAGCGTAATTGTTATTGCCAGTTAAATTTTTGACGTCTGAGATTATAGTGCCAGCCGACTACGCACTGCATGCTTACAAACCACTTCATCTCGCTGTCAAAGCCAGTCAGCCCCATGAGTTTGTTATCATTTGATATATAACGCTTTAATATCAAACTTTAGATATCGAATAACAAAAAATGGTAAAAATCTGTCTAAACAATATCTGAATACAAAGGTAATGATTTTAAATATATGTCTCATCTAAACGTAAGAGAATATTACCATCCGCTTCATTTTGGTATTGAGATATCATTTTTCTGTATTACTGGCCTAGTATTGTTAAAAAGCATGCGCATACCATAATCATGGTATACAAATACCATATAAAAGGGATTTCACAGAACCTTTGTTCATTATACTTTTGCAATATATATTATATGTTATTAACAAAGTGTTGTTGGCAACATCCGTAACGATTAAAGATTGTTTGAATAAATTATCAAAATTATGCTGAAATTTAAACTATTATTGCTATTCAATGTGCTTGCGCTACTAGCCTTTGCGCAAACAAATGATGAATTTGTATTGAAAGGGCGTGTGACCGACATAGCTGGCGTAACCTTGCCTGGAGTTGCTGTCAACATAAAAGACAACCCTGCATTCGGAACACTTACCGATGAAAATGGAGATTATTCCATCCGTGTCAAGAAAAATGATGTGTTAGTATTTTCTTATTTGGGATTCGAAACATATGAATCACAAATAATATCCAATAAGCCGCTTGACATTACTCTAAAAGAAACAGCGACAGATCTTGAAGAAATTGTAATTACATCATTGAACATCCCTCGTGAAAAAAAGGCTCTGGGTTATGCCGTACAGGCTGTTTCGGGACAGGCTCTGGAAACCAGACCGACAAATGCTCTAAGTGCATTATCGGGAAAAATATCCGGTTTGCAGGTCATATCCAGCGGAGGTAATCTCGGCGGTTCGTCACGCGTGACATTAAGAGGTATAAACTCGATTACGGGTAACAATCAACCTCTATTCGTGGTTGATGGTATTCCTATCGATAATACAGATATGAATACAACCGCTACCATCAATGGTAGTGCCGGAAAAGATGTGGGTAGTACCATTCAGGATATCAATCCTGATGACATATCGGATATCAATGTGCTGAAAGGTCCTTCTGCAGCTGCGTTGTATGGTACTCGTGCAGCCAATGGAGTAATAATCATAACAACAAAAAAAGGGGCTGAAAATGACGGTCGTTTAGACATTAGTCTAAATACAGGAATTGAATTTGAAAATGTTGTTCGCCTACCTAAAAGACAAAAATTATATGGTGGTGGATATAGTACTGCATTTCAGAAAGTTACGATAAACGGAACTGAATACAACATTGTAGATTATGCGGCAGATGAAAGCTGGGGGCCAAAGCTAGACGGAACACCGGTACTTCATTGGTACAATTTAGATCCTGAATATGCGAGCGATTATCTCAATCCGCAACCATGGGTTTATCCGGAACATGATGTCACAGATTTCTTTAACACAGGTGTTTCAAATACCAACAATATTGCATTATCAAAAACAACAGATAAAGGAGCTTTTCGCATATCATTTACCAACAAAAATGTGTCAGGGACTATCCCTAACTCGTCTTTGGGCCGTAATTCGATAAACATATCCGGTAGCACAAAAGGTACATGGATTTCCTTCTTCGGAAACGTAAACTACATCAATAACGAATCGACAGGCCGTCCTTGGACAGGTGCTTCGAATCGTAATATTATTTTGGAAGCTTACCAATGGGGACAGGTTCAGGTAGATTATGAAAAACTGAAAGAGTATAAAAGAGCAGACGGAACGCCACGTGCATGGAACAGAACAGCATGGCAAAATACCGCAGCTGCAGAAAAGACCAAATACATAGACAATCCATACTGGTCAGCATACGAAAGTTATCTGAAAGAAAATCGTGACCGTTTTTATGGAAACGTAGGACTAACGGTAACACCAACAAAGTGGCTTAGCCTTACAGGCCGGATCAATGGCGATGTTTATCAGTATAATGCGCAAGACCGTATTGCCTATTACTCACGTTCTCAATCACTATATCAGGAGTATTCACAGAAGTTTGACGAGTTCAACTACGAATTTTTGGCAACAGCCAACAACCGTTGGGGCGATCACTCATTGGTATCTATTCTTGGAGCCAATTATATGACACGTAACAGGCGTGTGAGTGATATACAAACATCGGGAGGACTTATTATCCCTCAGTTTTATAGTCTTAAAAACGCAGCGTCCATTGTTGTGAATCCATCTACCGGATTGTACAAAAAGGCTATATCTTCAATTTATGGAAGCCTCTCTTACGGATGGAAAAGCATGCTTTATGTGGACGGGACTTTACGTAACGACTGGTCGTCGACCTTGCCGCAGGATAATAATTCGTTCTTATATCCATCCCTTACATCGTCATTGATATTAACGGAACTTCCCGCCCTCAAAAATCAGAACTGGTTATCATTTGCAAAAGTACGGTTAGGATGGGCGCAGGTAGGAAACGACACAGATCCATACCAACTGTATAAGGTATATGAGGCAATGAACTCTTTTGAAGGAAACATCGCTTATACACTACCTGAAAAATTGAATAATCCCGATCTAAAACCCGAAATAACGTCTTCATGGGAGGCCGGCTTGCAATTGCAGTTATTCAACAATCTTCTGGGCCTGGATGTGACATATTATAACAACAATAGCCGAAACCAAATAATTTCACTACCGACATCCGATGCTTTTGGTTATAGTTATAAGCTGATTAACGCCGGTAAAATAAATAATAAAGGTGTTGAAGTAACATTGACTGCAAATCCTTTAAAACAAAAAGACTGGGATTGGAATATTACTGCTAACTTTTCGAAAAACAGCAATAAAATAATTCGCCTGTCGGATGCTGTAAACACTTTGCAATTGAGCAATACCCTTGTATCGCTAGTCGCTAAAGAAGGTGAGAGCTACGGACAATTAATGGGTTACGACTTTGTATATGCTGCTGACGGACAAAAAGTAGTGAACAGCGACGGAGTGTATATGCGTACAGACCAGTTTGTTCCGCTGGGTAGTGTATTGCCTGACTTTTTGTGGAGCTTCCAAAATCAGTTGAGATATAAGAATCTTACATTCGGATTCCTTATCGACTCACGTGTAGGAGGGAATTTCTTCTCCCAGACATATAAAGTCGGAATGTATTCAGGTATTCTGGAGTCGACAGCAGCGAATAATATACGCGAAACGGGTATTGTACTCGATGGTGTAACAGGAGATGTAGTATTCAATGCCGACGGTACATACAATGTAAGCAATACGGCGACTAATGAGAAACGGGTAACTGCTCAGGCTTGGGCACAAAATCAATACAATGGCCCAACAGCCTACGACGTATTCGATGCTACTTTCATCAAACTGAGAGAACTTACGCTGGGCTATACATTCAACCTTCCTAAACTGAAGCTGAAGAGCGTTAGCGTAACGGCTTATGCACGTAATCTTTGGAACATCTATACGAAGAGCAAAGACATAGATCCTGAACTAACAAACAGTAGTGGTAATGTGCAAGGTATAGAAGGAGGTAATATCCCGACTCCCGTTACTTATGGTTTAAATCTTGGGGTCAAATTTTAAAAGACTATAATATTGATAATTATGAAATTAAATAAACTATATGCGTTTGGCCTTCTGGCTTTGTCATCACTGTTCATATCGTGTGTCGATGACTTAAATGATGATCCGAACCGTCCGTCTTCTGTGCCTACAACTTCTTTGATTACATCTTCACAAAAGTTGTTAGTCGATAATCTGCGAAGCGAACAAGCTTCCCTGAGAGGGTCTATGCTGTTTGTGCAATATTTTGCACAGAATACGTACACTACCCAATCTCGTTACGATATTTCGTTCAGCTATTCGGATGACTATTGGAAAGGATTGTATAAATCGCTGAATAATCTGCAAGAGATTATTAAATTAAATACCGATCCTACAACAAAAGACGTAGCAACAGCTAATGGCGTAGGACGGAATTCAACCCAGATTGCAATAAGCCGTATTTTGAAGTCTTATGCATTCTATGCTTTGACTGATGTATTCGGTAATGTGCCTTACGAGTCGTATGGCAATAAAGACGAAGACTTTCAGGCCTTGCAACAAGATCCGGAGAATATAACTCCTAAATATGCTGCACAGGAAAAAATCTATGCTGACATCTTGAACGAATTAAAAGCAGCAGGAGATACTTTACTTCTGTATCAGGGAGAAAATACCTTTGGTAAAGCTGATATAATTTATGCAGGCAGTAATGCTAAATGGGCTAAATTTGCCAATTCTCTTCGGTTACGTTTTGCAACAAGGCTGAAAGATAAGAATGCATCTTTGTACAATACTCATTTTGCGGATGCTCTTAACAAAGGTGTGTTTACAAGTAATGCCGATAATGCAGTATTCAAATATTCAACCTCTTCGCCAAACGAAGCTCCACTATACAGGGCGACCGTTACGGCCAACAGAAAAGATTTTGCTGTATCTCATATTCTTATCGATTTGCTGAAAGGAGAAAATCCCGAACTCCCGGTTGCAGACCCTCGATTATCTATTTATGCATCCACAGTACAGAATACAACCATTTATGTGGGACTTCCATACGGATTGGCAAATGATCAGGCCGGAAAGTTCTCTTCAACCACAGTGAGTTTACCGGGCACGGTTGTTAGCGCAGCGAACTACTCTGAGGTATTAATGGAATTTGCTGAAGTATCTTTCCTTATTTCCGAGTATAATAGCTGGAATCAAAATGATTATGAAACAGGTGTTCGCGCATCACTCGAAAAATGGGGCGTATCAGCGGCAGCCGTTACACAATATTTGAGCAGCCTGCCTGCTGCCAACCAACAGAATGTGCTTAATCAAAAGTATATTGCATTGTACATGCAAGGTTTAGAGGCTTGGAGTGAATATCGCCGCACAGGATTTCCTGATTTTCTAGTAAAAGAGGGAGATACAGTATTCGAAGGTCTGATTGACGGCAATCAGGTGGAATATAAGTTCTATCCACTATTCGGCGATGGAGGAATCCCCTCCCGCCTGTATTATCCTACAAAGGAACAAAACGTAAACAAATCCAACTATCAACAAGCACTGTCTGTACAAGGCAATGACAAGATAGAAACTCCATTATGGATATTTGAGTAGTTATACGTATTTTTATACTGATATATTCTTTGCCAATATTTGGTAGACAGTGAAACATTCATTTAATGCCTTGAAGTCTACCAAATAATGGAGAAGATGATCGAAACCGGAAGTAAAAATCAGAGTTATGAAGAAGTATTTATTATTATTGAGTATTGCAGGCATATCACTATTCTTGTCTTGTAATAAGGTTGTAAACCATAAGCTTGAAGATGGCAAATGGAGAGGCGAATTTTCTATTTCAGACCAGAAATTTCCGTTTTTGTTCGAAGTTGAAGGTTCGGCAACCGATTCTGCAACTGTGTATCTTATCAATGGAACGGAGAAAGTACCATTGAAAGGTATTTCTTATTCAGGCGATACTGTAACTATACCTATCGAGGCCTACGATGCCAGACTGACAGGTATCGTTACAAATAATGAATTTAACGGACTGTTTATTAAGCAATACATCGAGGGAGACAAAGGAGTTCCGTTCCATGCGGTAAAAGGAGAGTCACCCCGTTTCGCTAAAGCTACGACACCTGCGAGCGTCTCTTTATCCGGCAAATGGGACATTCGATTCGTCGGAGAGAAAGGCGATACGATCAATAATGTAGGGATATTCAATCAGGAAGGAGATATCCTGACCGGTTCTATTCTTACCAGCTCGGGAGACTTACGTTATCTCGAAGGAGCATTAACCGATGATGGTTTTCAATTTTCAGCTTTTGCCGGATTGAGTCCATATCTGATAAAAGGGAAATTCGATGGGAACGATAATTTTACAGGTGAGTTTTATACAACCAGAGGAACTACTAAATTGATAGGAGAACGTAATGCGGAAGCAGCTTTGGCCGACCCATACAGCCTTACATATATGAAAAAGGGATTTGATCGGATCGACTTTACATTCCCGAATATCGAAGGTAAACAGGTTTCCTTATCCGATCCGAGATTTAAAGACAAAGTAGTTATTGTATCCATCCTTGGTAGCTGGTGTCCTAATTGTCTGGATGAAATGCAATATTTATCTCCTTGGTACAAAGAAAATAAAGGGCGAGGAGTGGAGATAATCGGACTGGCTTTCGAACGCAAAGATGATCCTGAATATGTGAAAACCGTGCTGTCTCGCTTAGTGAAAAAATACGATGTGGGTTATGAAATTCTGTTTGCAGGGAAACTTGACGATGACGCTACTGCCAAAGCATTGCCTCAGGTAAGCAAAATTATGGGATACCCAACAACAATATTTATAGATAAAAAGGGTATAATACGTAAAATTCATACCGGATTTAATGGCCCTGCGACAGGATTATTCTACGAAGAATTCAAACAAGATTTCAATAAAGTAATAGATGATTTACTCGCCGAAAAATGAAGTATATAAATGAGAAAACTACAGAGTCAATGCCTGTAGTTTTCTCATTTTATATACTATTCATGTATAGTATCTTTTATTATATGTTCCGATAATTTACCATTCAATCACGATAGAGACACCTTCGGGATTATTTTCAAATTCAAGCAGGTAGGTTTTGGATTGTTTATCCCAATTTTTGGTATCGAAAACATTTGCTTCATTCACCAAGACCGAAGCCGGAGTTTCAGGTAAAAGTATCCGCGAAATGTTGGTAGTGTTTACAGGGCTTTTAGCAACAAATGAATATGAATTCTCTTTGATTTTTTCTTCATATATCCTACTTGCCGAAGCCACTACCTGAGGTTTATGCTTATCCTTAACCCGTGAAATATTCAAGAGGAACGCATGTTCTCCCGGATGAATTTCTTTTCGGGTGTATACGGGTAGTTTCGGATCAAATAAATCAATTAGTACACCTTCTATCACATAAGGCTTATCATTGACACTTTCATCCAATACCGCAACCAGATCATAAGCACCCCGTTGTAAGTAGAAACTATTTTTGAATTCAAGCTTCCCTGCGTTGGCCTTATTTTCGTACATATCAGCGACAATGTCCATCAGTTTTTTATCACTTCCTGCATTCAGGACAAACTCTTTCGGATCTGATCGCACAATATACACAAAGCCTTTTCCATAGTCATAGAGGCCTTCCTGAGGAGATTTTATATTCATTTTTTCAAACAAATGTTCGGATGGCGTTTTATAAGCATTTCCTTTTGTATTCCACCATTCCGAAACAGTCTGAAATGGGTCGTTATCTTGTCCGCAATACACCAATACTCCGCCCAATTTTACCCAATCCGCTAAATAAATATGAGCTTCGGGGCTTAAAGGTTTCATATTTGAATACGACATCAATAGGACTTTAGTTTCCGATAGAGCTTCTTTATATGACAGATTTTCTATATGTACAGTCTTAACCGGAACACCTCTTTTCAGGAAGGGCAAGGCCAATCCATAGAAGTTTGCAAGCTGGGGATCTTCATATCCCTCATGAACGGGGAATCGCTGAAACATCAAGGAATTAGCCATCAAAACACGGATGCCCTCAGACCCTGATACATTTGAATCCGACAAAGGCATCTGATTCAGACTGTTTACCATCACCTGCATCTGTGTCGAATAATGTCTGGGTATTCTTTCTTTTTTGTCACTATTCGCACTTGTTTTGTATAGACCTTCGTATATACGTTCAGGCCAAGGCATTATCTCATAGTTAGCAATCTGAGGGTATAAAAGCTGAGCTACAAAAGTCGCCTGATAGTTTTTCTTATAATCGACCCAGTCCCGGGGCCAGTCCTCTATCGGATCTGTGAGGAAAAACATTTTACGACCGGTAGGAGCAGTCATAGACTCCATTGAACCATATTCGAGAAAAGCCGTTTCGAATACTCGCTCTTTCAGTTTTCCATTGAAATAATTAGGTTCTCGGGAAGTACCCGTCCAAACCTGCGCAATGTAACCATCGATGCAACGGAGAGAGGCCAAACTGGCTTCAGGGCTTACAATGTGCCATTGTGAATAGTTGACTAAAGAGTGGGTTGGTACATAGCATTTAACATCCATACCTTTACTTTTTCCATATTCTTTCGCAAAAGTAGATACTTCATTCAGGGCATTATAATATAGATAGTATTTCAACTTATTCGCCAGATAGGTATTCTCGGGAGACTCATGCTGAGGTTTCCATTCCGAGCCGTAAAAGCTTTTCCATTCACGTTTAAAAGCCTCGCTGTATCCTGCTCTGGCCCAGAATTCGGGTTCTTCGAGAAAGATAGCATCAACGCCTGCGTCGATTACCCGTTTTATATGCTTTTCTTTTATGTATTTCAAATAATTGGCAGTCGGCACAATATAGGGAACCATATGTCCATGCCAGATGGTATCTCCGTTTTGCTGTACCTGTCCTTCATCCAAATGCATCTTTCCATCCCACTGACCCGTAAAATAATCCTGGTATTCACCCCATGCTATTCCTGTCATGAAGTGGACGGTATAACCTCTGTCTTTCCACGATCGGACACGTTCCTCGAAAGATATCCTTTTCGATTTATCGGAAGGGTTTCCGCCTATCCCGTATACCATTACGGCATCGGCACGGGTATCGATGGTAGGTCTCCATTCCCTGGATGTCTGAAATGTAGTTTTTACATTATCGACATTTTGTGATTTCAATTGAAGACTGGCACTCAACAAGCACAAGACTAAAAGTTTATTTCTCATAGAGTTGTTTATTTAGGGATATAAAGATATGATTCATTCCATAAAAAAATGTAGGTAAATTGGATTTCTTCAGATATATTCTTTCATCCATTATCAATAATGAATGTAGGAGTAGGACACTGCCTAACTCCTACATTTTAAAGACTGCTCCTCAGAAATAAGATTCTTATTTACTGAGAAGAGAGAAGTCAGTCTTGTTTTATCTTCACGGAATCATTACTTCCATCGGTTCGCTATAATTCCATCTCCTAATACCGCTTCCTTTTGGTGTATCGTAGTTTATACGAGCTGCAGCACGGACAAATACCTTACGACCCGAAGGGATAGTTCCGGTAGACTGTATGGTTACCTCTTCTCCAAGCAAAGCATTGAATGCCGAACCTGTATATTCTATTTTGCTCGACCATCTCTCGTCTCGGGCTCTGTACCCGACACTTGATGAATAACTTACAAAAAATTGAATATCTGTCACGTTCAGAAAGCTATTACTATAACTACCCATTACTTCAACTTTTTCTTTAAATATTGCTTCAGAAACAGCTCTGGTCACACGTACCTTAGCAGTAACCTTTCCATTGGCAACTGTAGGGTCTCCCAATAATTCGACTTTCAGGAATGGATAAACCTCGAATTTCACTTTCTTGACTCCGCTAATTTCGGTATCTATCGTTTCGTCAGCATAAACCACTCCTCGTTCATCTTCTCTGACAAGAGGGATAAACGGCCCGTCGATTCGGATATTATAGTATGCTTTGAATAACTTCGTATTCTGAAAAGTTCCATCCGGCATGCAATAAAAATCCGGATTCGGAGTAACATTATCTCCCCAACTGGTTTCTGTCAGACGTACGCGGATGCCTTCACTTCCCTGATCGGTTAATACCGGTTCGCCCGTAGCTATATCTACCACTTCTCCCTGCAATGTTTCGCCCGGTTCATCGTAGTTATCCATTTCGAATAAACTACAAGAGGTAAACAAAGCGAGTATGCATATTAAAATATAAGGTGCTATTTTTTTCATATTCCGTATATTCATTAATTTATTAAGGTCTCAGACCTTTGTTGTTATTATAGATATAATATCGTTATCTGTTAGGCTGTTGGTCAATCACCCGGCTTTTAGAAACTTCGCCCGAAGGTATCGCAAAATAATAGTCGATAGCGTTAAACTCAAATGTTTTGAGGCTAACCCATTGGAAACGAGCGTCAAAGAAGTATTTTCCGGTTTGAGTTGAGAAGAATGGGTATAAACCGCGGAAACGATATCTAGCATTGTTGCTGTAAAGGGATTTGTCTCTGCTTTCACCCCAAAATTCATCACGCCCTTCGTAATGAGAAACACGCCATCTACGTAAGTCCCAAAGAGTTTTATGCTCGAAAGCCAACTCTTTTCTGCGTTCTTTGCGCACGATGTCCAAGCCTGTCCTGTTAGATGTAATCTGACTGGTCAGCTGAGTCGCACCGGCACGTTCGCGAATAGCATTAACTGCCTCTGTAGCCACTTCCATCATGTTAGAGCCATCGGGAGAAGATACGCCTGCCAAAGACAATTCAACACCAGCCTCCGCTGCATTGAGTAACACTTCGGCATATCGCATCAAAATAAATGGTTGAGCAGATTTACCTTCTCCCGCTTCGAATGACGGATCCGGATTAAGCCATTTACGTCCATAAAGACCTGTAAGACAACCTTCACCAAAATCATAAAACGGGCCGTTAGCTCCTGCAGCCGTCATA
>RRZU012700951.1_pt1 | contig 10718 bp, 10 predicted proteins | sample 2165561 | NCBI WGS metagenome assembly RRZU01 (sample SAMN10456909, study PRJNA506462) | wastewater metagenome | isolation source: wastewater sludge | place: USA: Moscow, Idaho | reverse complement strand
CGGGCACATGTGCTGAGCATCAGCGCGAGCTGACAATCGCCATCAAAAGAGCACGCCACGTTGCGTTGCTTCCGTATGTGAGCGACTAAGTTTTATAAAAAGCAAAGGGCTATATCACAGTTTTGTGATATAGCCCTTTTTTAGTTTATACAAAACGATAGAAACGGCGCTAAACGCATATGCACGCCAAAAGAAAATGGCGCGCAAAAGTAAACGCTATACTATAGCAAACGGCGAAACTTGGGAAAATAGCTATGCTAACAAACCGCGCTGATTATGCCGCTGGCTCTTTTGCAATATATAATACCACACTGTCGTTTTCGATTTCCAGCACTGTGCCGGACGTGCGGTCGCTTTTTGCAACGGTGTATGGGATATAGCTGCCGTCGTTTTCCATAGCCACTAAGGTATATTGAATTTTCAGTTTTTGCAGCTCTGCTTCGGCATCCTCTGTTTTCCAGCCAATCACTTCGGGCATCAGCGCTGTTTCAGGGCCGATGCTAACCTTTAGATGAATGAGCTGGCCTTTATCAATTTGGGTGCCGGCAATGGGGCTTTGCTCTACAATTTCGCCCTTATTATAAATGGTGCTGAACACCTCTTCCACCGTGAAGAGATAAACGCCTTGATATGCGGGGTCGCTTTGCACATCCACAAAGCTTTGCCCCACAAGGCCAGGCGCTGTGATAACAAGCGGCTCGCTGATCACCGGCAAAGAGGCATCGCTGTCGCTTTGCGACGCAGACGGCCGGCCTTTTGTGCCCGTTAATAGCCAAAGTGCAAGCCCCAAAATACAAACAAGGGTTACCGCCATTGCCGAAAACAGAATTTTTTGTGTGCCGTTTAATTGCAGCGCCATATCGGGCTTTTGTGCACAAGAAACACTTTCCACAAATTCGCGCACGGTTTGAATGCGCTCTACACTTTGCATGCGCATCGCGCGTGCAATGGCCGACGAAAGATAGGACGGTGTTTGGCGGGAAAGCTCTTTCACAAGCGGCAATGCCCCGCCCCGCCGCCGTTCCTGCGCGTCCAGCGGGTCGCGCCCTGTAAGCGCAAAATAATACAGCGCGCCCAGCGCGTAAACGTCTGTGTAATAGCCGTCAAACTCGGCGATGGAATACTGTTCGGGCGCGGAATATCCCGCAAATAAGCGCGAATCCAGCTCGGTGCCCACAGTGCGCAAGCTTTGCGTTGCGTATCCGCCCAGCTTTGTTTCCCCATGCCCTGTAACATAAACCGTGTCGGGGCAGATGCCGCGATGGATAACACCCAAGCGGTGCATGCCCTCAACTGCATAGGCCACATCGCCCAAAAGCGACAAAACCTCTGCGGCGGTAAGCGGCGTGCGCCGACGCGTGATATATTCGCGCAGGGTGATGGCCTGTGCATCCTCGATGACACCATACGCCGTGCCGTTGTCATGCAAAAGCGCCCGCACGCCTAGCGAGCCGCGCGACGTGCCCAAACGCACCAATAACGTGTATAATTCTTCAAAATCCATGCGCAAGGTTTTAAACAGCATTTCTTGCCCGCCCAGCGGAAAAAGCGTTTGTGCATTTTCGCCGCGCTGAGAAAAAAGCGGCGGTGCAAACTCTTTGATGATAACCGAGGCTTTTGTTTCATTAAAAATGGCGCTATAGGTATAGCCCTCGCTGTCGGCAGAAATGCATTTGCCGATGGTGTATTGCCCATGCAGAAGAACACCCGCCGAAAGCGCACCCTCGGGGTTTTGGCCTAAAAAGGTATGGCCGCAGAACGGGCAAGCATCGCGCCCTTGCGGAATTTGCGATTTGCAGCCCTCGCAAATAATTTGCGCTTCCATCGGCCTCACCACACTTTCGTTGAAATTTGTTGTAAGTAATGCTGTTTTTAGTCTAAATCTTCCTCGTTTTCGAGGTTATGCCAAACGTTTTGCACATCATCATCATCCTGCAAATGCTCTAAAAGCAGGCCCATTTTTTTCAAATCGTCGGGGTCTGTAAGGGCAGTTTGCGTAGATGGAACATACGAAATATCAGCGGAAATGAACGTATAGCCCATTTTTTCAAGCGCCTCGCGCGTTTGGCTGAAGGATTCGGGCGTGGTGGTGATTTCGCAAATGCCGTCGTCCATGTCAAAATCCTCGGCACCAGCTTCAAACGCGTCTTCCATTACCTTTTCGTCGTCCTTGTCCGCAACGTCCAGCATAATCACGCCCTTTTGGGAAAACAAAAATGCCACGCAACCACTGTTGCCCATGTTGCCGCCAAATTTATCAAAATAATGGCGCAGATTACCCGCCGTGCGATTGCGGTTATCGGTAAGGGTTTCCACCATCATGGCAATGCCAGAGGGGCCATAGCCTTCATAGGTGATGCTTTCGTAATTATCTTTTTCGCCGCCCTCGGCCTTTTTGATGATGCGCTGAATATTATCGTTCGGCACATTGAGGCTTTTGGCCTTTGCGATTAAATCGCGCAGCTTGTTGTTGACATTGGGGTCGCCACCGCTTGTTCTAACACAAACGGTCATTTCGCGGCCAATTTTTGTAAAAATCTTGGCCCTTTGCCCATCGGTTTTCTCTTTTTTGCGCTTGATATTGTTCCATTTACTATGTCCTGACATCAGAAACCTCCCAAAATTATCGCGAGAGCATATTGCTGCTCGTTTTTAACATACTCGGCTTTGCGCATCCACTTTTGGCGGGTGCTTTTGAATCAAATGGCCGTGGCAAAGGCACATGGCCAATAATAACCACTGTGTGGTTATTATGCCATATCCGCAGGATATGGTGTACTTGTCATCCCCGAGCTCTGCGAGTGGGGACATAATGGTATAATAACCACACAGTGGTTATTATACCATATCCGCAGGATATGGTATAATCGCGCATCGGCCTTTGGCCGGCGCTTTTGATTAAAATGGCCGTGGCAGAGCCACATGGCCAATAATAACTGCGATGCAGTTATTATACCATATTGCACATATTATTTCAAATTGCGCAAGCCTTTTGGATAATGATTTTTTACTTTGCCGCCGCTAATCTTTCCAAAACCGATTGGCATTCCATCCACCAAAACGGCCGCATAGCCATTTTTGGCGGTAAGGGCATCAATTTCTTCACCGCGCAGCCACGCAAGCGTGCGGGTGTCATGTAGCGTCAGCATTTCGCGGTTTTCGCAAAGCGCGCCATACGCCATAAACAATGCATGTGATGGCTCGAACCGATTTTTTACAAGGCTGCCCGCCAAAACCCCCGCACAAAGCAGATGCAGATTTGCAAAATCGGGCAGCGGTGTATCGGGCAAAAGGTAAATCGACGCATTGTGTTGCAGCAATGTGCACGCCGTAAGCTTTGGAAAATATTGCGCCAAAAACGCCTTTGCATAAGGCTCGGGCTTACTGTTTTGTGCGCTTTGCCCTGCCCTTTGTGCGCGGCGCGCTGCTTTGACGGTGCACGGCGCGCTGGTGGTATTTGCATCATCATCTGTTTTGCGGCAAAGCTTGGCCATAAAATGCCCCTCGCCGCCGTGGCACGGATAAATGCGCCGCGCAAATTCGCAAGAATAATCATAGGGCGCGCTGCGCGCGTGCTCGCCATTGGTGCCAAAATCCACTGCACACGGCACAATATAAAAATCTGTGTGTCGGCGTAAAAACGCGCCGATTTGCGCTTCGTTTTCTTGCGCAGAAAAAGTGCAGGTGGAATATACCATTGTGCCGCCCGGCGCAAGGCAAGCTGCGGCATTATCCAATATTTCTGCGCCCAGCGCAGCGCACGAGTGCACCAATGCTTCGCCATGCTGCGCCACGGCTTGCGGCTCCTTGCGAAACATGCCCTCGCCCGAGCACGGCGCATCTACCAAAATTTTATCAAAATACAGCGGAAAGGCTTTTGCAAGATGCGCAGTGTCTGTGTTTAGTATAACTGCATTGCATGCGCCTATACGTTCAAGATTGCTTTTTAAAATTGCGGCACGCGCGGCCACAAATTCATTGGCTACCAAAAGCCCTTCCCCGCCAAGTGCTGCGGCAAGCTGCGCCGATTTGCCGCCGGGCGCGGCGCAAACATCGAGCACCTTGTCCCCTTTTTGCACCTGCAAAAGGGCGGCTGGCGCAGCGGCGCTGGGCTCTTGCACGTAATAAGCACCTGCATGGTGATATGGGTGCTGCCCTGCCCGAAACGTATCGTCGGTAATGGCAAATGCATTTTCGCAAAACGGCGATGGGCTAAGCGAGGCAATCGCCGTATGCAGCTGTTTTGGCGGCATGCGCAAGGTGTTCACCGTGAGGCCGCGGCACACGCCTTGCTTTGCGGTATACAGCACGTCATACGCATCGCCCAGTAAAGCGCGCTCGCGCTGTTCAAAATAAGACATCTGTATCCCCCATTTTTATAGACAGATTATAGTTTTTTGAATATCCTTTCAAAAAGCGGCAGATACTATGAAAGAGAATTCGCCCGATTATTTCGCAGTGAGCTCTCGCATCATATCGTATCAAATGATAAAAGGAGAAAGAAAACATGGACAACAAGAAATCTGCCAAATCCGCATCGAACAAAACATCCAACAAAACGTCTAACAAAACATCCAACAAAACCACAAGCGCTTCTGAGCAAAAGAGCCAGAACAAAACCACGCAAACCAAATCCACTGGCGCCAGCGACAGCAAAACCAGCAATTCTTCTTCCAACAAAAGCAGCAAAAACTGCAACTAATCAAAACCCAGAACAGCCCCTATGATTGTGAATCATAGGGGCTTTCGTTATTTATCGTTCCGCCTTTTCGCCGTGATGTGCCCAAATATATTCAAAAATTTCTAAAAGACGGGCATTTTGATTGGTGAGATACAAATGCCCAAAAAGCGTTTCAAGGGCTGTGGATGCGCGATATTCCTCACAGGAGGCGTTTTTGGCCACGGTGGCCTTGCTGGCGTTTTTACCACGGCGCACAATGCCTTGCTCGGCTTCGGTAAGCATTGGCATAATGCCGTTTAGCGCTTCGCTTTGTGCGCGCGCGCATACATAGCTGACCGATTTAGAATGCAATTGATTGGGCACTAAGCGCGTAGTGGAAACTAAGCGCGAGCGCACCAAAAGTTCAAACACGCCGTCGCCCACAAACGCAAGAGAAATGGGCGATTGTTCGTGAATATCGATTTTACTATCCGCTTCCAAAAGCAAGAAAACGCCCCCTACAAATTACTGTTAGAACACATAATCAAACTCATATTCGCCAATGCGAATCGTGTCATCCTCAACAACGCCAAGCGCAACCAGCTCTTCTAACACGCCGGAATCCGCCAGCTGGCGCTGAAAATATTGCAAGCTTTCATAGTCGTCTACATCGCTGCCCTCTAAAATGCGCTCCAGCCACGGTGCATCAATGGCAAAAGAGCCGTCCTCGCATTTGGTAACGGTGAACGCGCGCGAATCGGTTTCCTTTGGCTCGGGGCGCACATAGTTTGGCTCAAAGCGCACAACAGGCGGCAGCGCCTGCAAGCGCTGATACACAAGGCCCGCAAGCGGTTCCAGCCCTTTATTGGTAGCCGCTGAAACCGGCAAAAATACAAGCCCTTGCTGCTCCACATATGCTTGAAAATCCGCAATTTGCTCTGCGGATGCGATATCGCATTTGTTGCCAAGCACAATTTGGTCGCGGCTGGCAAGCTCCGGCGAAAAATCGGCCAGTTCTTTATTAATGAGCGCAAAATCCTCTTTTGGCTCGCGCCCTTCGCTGCCGGACACATCCACCACATGCAAAAGCAAGCGGCAGCGCTCTACATGGCGCAAAAAATCGTGCCCGAGGCCAATGCCCTCGGCCGCGCCCTCGATAAGGCCTGGGATATCCGCCGCCACAAAGCTGGCCTCTGGCCCTACCGACACAACGCCCAAAACGGGAGACAGCGTGGTAAAATGATAATTGGCAATTTTAGGGCGCGCAGCACTGATAACGGAAAGAATGGTGCTTTTGCCCACATTGGGAAAGCCGATTAAGCCCACATCGGCAATCAGCTTTAATTCAAGACGCAAATCAAACGCTTCGCCCTGTGTGCCAGGCTTTGCAAAGCGCGGAATTTGCCTTGTGGGTGTGGCAAAATGCGAGTTGCCCCAGCCGCCGCGCCCACCGCGCGCGATAACAACGGGCTCATCGCCCGAAATATCCGCCACAATTAGGCCCGTTGCCACATCGCGCACCACGGTGCCGCGCGGCACACGGATGATTAAATCCTCGGCGGCTTTGCCGCTGCATCGTTTGCCGCCGCCCGCTTCGCCCGCAGGCGCCGTATATTTGCGCTTATAACGAAAATCCATCAAGGTAGACAAATTATCGTCTGCCTTAAACACTACGTTGCCGCCGCGCCCGCCGTCGCCACCGTCTGGCCCGCCTGCCGCTACATATTTTTCGCGGTGAAACGACACCGCGCCATTACCGCCGCTGCCCGCGCGTACACTTATTTTGGCAATATCTATAAACATATTCCATTTCCTATTCTTTTTCGACAAAAAAAGCCGAGCCAAACGGCCCGGCTCTAAAGATTATTGCTTTATGCTGACCTTTTTGCGGTCGCGACCAACGCGCTCAAAGCTGACCTTGCCGTCTGTAAGAGCAAACAAGGTGTCGTCGCTGCCGCGACCTACGTTTTCGCCCGGATGAATATGGGTACCGCGCTGACGAACAAGGATGTTGCCGGCGAGTACGAATTGGCCGTCGCCGCGCTTAACGCCCAAGCGCTGTGCAGCGGAATCGCGACCATTTTTAGTAGAGCCTACGCCTTTTTTATGTGCCATTCAAAACCCCTCCTACTTAACCGACAATATCGGTAATCTCAATTTTGGTATACGGCTGACGATGCCCCATCTTACGCATGCTGTCCTTTTTGGGACGGTAGGTAAGAATGTTGATCTTTTTGCCTTTGCCGTTTTTTACGACTTTGCCGGTAACCTTAGCGCCCTTAACAGTAGGAGTGCCAAACTTTACCTTGCCATCTTCGCCCACTGCCAAAACAGTGTCAAAGCTGATAGCGTCCTCGGCATTTACCTCGAGCTTTTCGACATAAATGACGTCGCCTTTTTCCACGCGGTACTGCTTACCGCCTGTAACGATAACTGCGTACATTGTAAACCCTCATTTTATAAGTCTCGCTGGACCAGTAGGCGGACGTAAACGTCACTTAGATGCCCAAACCATGCGGCTTTAATAGTGTATCATAAAAGCTAAGAAAATGCAAGGATTATTTGTATTAACTGCAAGCGAATACAAATCATGAAATTCAAATGCGCCGGAACGGTCAAGACCGTTCCCTACAGCATCGCGTTATTGGTTTATACTATTCGGATGTGATGAGGCGTCGGAACGGTCAAGACCGTTCCCTACGGTATCGCGTTATTGGTTTGCATAAAGCACACAATTGGCTTTAGCAAGCCTGCGGCTATACCCTTGCAGTAGAGCCATCTTTTAAGCGGAATTTGGCAATCAAATCTTTCATCAAATTGGCCTGGCCGGAAAGCTCTTCGGACGCTGCCGCCGATTGCTCGGAAGTGGCAGAATTGGTTTGCACCACGGCAGAAATTTGGTCGATGCCCTGCGCAATTTGCATCAAAGAGGATGCTTGCTCGGATGTGGCACTGGTGATTTCGGCAATGAGCGTTGCAGAGGTTTTTGAATCCTCTACTACTTGCAAAAGCTCTTGCGCGGTTTTATCGGCGATGGCCACGCCGTCATTAATTGCACTAACCGATGCTTCAATAAGCGCTGTGGTGTTTTTGGCAGCTTCGCTGGATTTTGTGGCTAAATTGCGCACTTCGTCTGCCACCACGGCAAAGCCTTTGCCCGCGGCGCCTGCGCGCGCAGCCTCTACAGCCGCGTTTAGCGCAAGGATATTGGTTTGGAATGCAATATCCTCAATGGTTTTGATGATTTTACTAATTTCGGCCGATTTTTCGTTGATATCACTCATTGCGTGCATAAGGTTTTGCATATCCGCGTTGCTTTTGCTGATAGAATTTGTGGTGGAATCTGCCATATGATTGGCATTAACGGAATTTTGCGCATTTTGGTTTACCTGCTCGGTAATCTGCGCAATTGTGGCGGAAAGCTCTTCCACGCTGCTGGCTTGCTCGGTGGTGCCCTGCGACAAGGCCTGTGCGCCAGAGGAAACCTGATCGGCACCCGCAGAAACTTGATTGGCAGCAGTGTCGATTTCCGATAAAGTGCTCGACATGCGCACAAGAATATCTTGAATGGAAGTATCAATCTTTACAAAATCGCCAAGATAGTGCACATTGGATTGTAAATCAAAATTGGATGAGGCAATCTCGCCCAAAACGCGGCTGATTTCATCAATATAAGAAGAAAGCTCGCGCTTGCTTTTGATAATAGAATCTACCAAAGTGCCAATTTCTGAGGTGTCGGGCTGCATGTCAAATTGCGAGTGCAGCTCTCCTTTAGAGAAATGCAGCATTTCGTCTTTCACCTTGATAATCGGGGCAATCAGCTTTTTGCGAATTACAATCATGTTGATAATCTGCATAGCTACCATGATGATGAGCGCAGAATATAAAAGCGCCTGAAACACAGTGGCAATGCCTTGCAAACGCAGCACCTCGCCATTGGCGCGTGCATCCAGCGAGGAAAGGAAATTGGCTTTTATCGAGCCGATTTGTTCAATGGTTTTTTCGTATTCGTCCCCGAAAACATCCGACATCGCGCTTGCTTGATTGCCCGCCTTTACCTTATCCATTGCGGCGCTTTCCAGCGGCACCAAATTGTTCGACAGTGCAGACATGTCGTCAATCATTTTTTGTTCCTCGGCGGTAATGCCGATTTCTTTCATGGCGGCGAGGCCGATATCGCGGTTTTTCAGCGTATTAATCTCGTTCCAGTAATTATCAAAATGCTCAATATCCCCCGTAACGGCATAATTGCGCACTTGATCGGTAAGATAGGTCGAGCCATTCATGAAGCGGTTTGCATTGAATGTCAGTTCAAACCGATCGATATTCGCTTTATCCACAGCGCTGTTAGCCCAGCTGTACAGAATAAATAGCAAGGTAACCCATGCCATTAGCAAGATAGAGCCAATGTTAATGGCGTTTGTAAGTGTGGATTGTTTGATGGCTTTTTTCATAAAACTGCGACCTCCTATTGGTACTTTACTTACATTAATAATACTGCGTTTTCGACAAAAAGTAAAGTTTTTTTATAAATATTTATTGTAAATTATAGCGCATTTCGATAAAAACTTACACATTTTTATGCGCACTCTACCGATTGAGTTCATCAATGGGGCCTGTGGCCGAGTGTGCACGGATAATCGCAGAGATTTCTTTAAAATCCGACGAGGGCAAATCGCCAGGAATCGTGTTTTTAACTGCGGCTGTGGCATTGCCGAATGCCAGCGCTTTTTGCGTGTTTGCATACTGCAAAAGGCCAAACAGCACGCCCGCAACATACGCATCGCCCGAGCCGATACGATCCACCACGTCGATTTCTTCATACGGCGCTTCGGTATAAAAGCGCGCATCTGCGCTGTCGTAAATAACAGAGCCGAAATTGTGCTTTCGCGGGCTTTTTACCACACGCTGCGTGGTGGCAACCAGCTTTACGCCATATTCTTGGCAATAGCTTTGCATGATGTCGCGCAGCTCCCCTGTTTTTTGAAACATGCGTCGGCCTGTTTCTTCGGAGATAAACAGCACATCCACCAGCGGCAAAACCTGCTTAATTGTGGCAAGTGCTTCTTGCTCGCTCCAAAGATTGGAACGGTAGTTTACGTCAAACGAAAGCATGGCGCCGCCCGCTTTAAAGCGATGCATTAATTCAATGGCGGTTTCGCGCAGGTTTTGCGAAAGAGCCAATGTAATGCCGCTGGTGTGAAAGCAACGCGTGCTTGCATACACTTCGTTTGGCAAATCGGCAAGGGATAAGCGGTTGATGGACGCGCCTTTGCGGTCGTACACAATCGACGGTTTGCGCGGCGCGGCGCCGTTTTCGTAGTAATATATTCCGAGGCGTGCATCCTCGCTTTTGTCGTATATCAAGTAATCGTCCGACACGCCAACAAAGCGAATGCGGTTTTTGATATAGGTGCCCATTTCGCTTTCGGGCAGCTTTGAGATAACGCCCGTGCGCAAGCCCAAAAGCGCCACGCCGGAGGCAACATTCAGCTCGCTGCCGCCTGCGCGCTTTTCAAATAAATCGCCACGCTGTAAGCGCTCGTTGCCCGGTGCGGAAAGCCGCAGCATAATTTCGCCAAGTGTAAGCAAATCGAAGGGTTTTTTGTCCATAGTAATTGATTCCTTTCTAAATAAATGACGATTTTAACAAGTAATTGCCGTCTTAAGCGAATAAACGTTATTGCGAAAAATGTGATAGCGCCCGTTTACCCAAATTGCCAGCAAAAATAAGCAAATGGACGCAGCGAAGTTTGCATAATTGGTATGTTCCACATTGTGAAACCGCGTTCCAATACTGTAATTTGATTATAACGCAAAGCCGCCGAATGTCAATACACTCGGCGGCATCTATGTAAAGAATCCTAATAAAAATGCTGAATATGCACCCGCTTGCTTTTGCACCCGCTTTGATGGCCGCTTTTGCTTTTATGAGAGCAAAATAAGGCGCGTGAGCAACTTGGATAAGCAAGCGAACTGTACTCGTTTATGCGGGTGCTGGCTTTCGCACCCGCTTTGATGGCTGCTTTTGCTTTTATGAGAGCAAAATAAGGCGCGT
>RRZU010969758.1_pt1 | contig 10718 bp, 8 predicted proteins | sample 2165561 | NCBI WGS metagenome assembly RRZU01 (sample SAMN10456909, study PRJNA506462) | wastewater metagenome | isolation source: wastewater sludge | place: USA: Moscow, Idaho | reverse complement strand
GGTCGCGTCGGCCTCGATCAGGATCTGGGGATCGTCGCCGCGCTCGACCCGCTGTCCGAAATCCGAGGGCACGGTGACGACAAAGGCCACCTTGCCGCGCGCCATCAGCATCTCGGCCTCGGTCGCCGAGGCGGTGGGATAGCGGAAATCGTAATACCCCGTCAGTTCCAGCGCCGAGACCATGGCCCGGGTGAACCGGTCCTGCGTCGGCGCCACAAGCGCGGCCGGCAGATGCTTGGGGTCGTTGTTGATGGCATAGCCGAACAGCATCAGCTGCATCAGCGGCACCGCCAGCATCATCGCGAATGTGACGCGGTCGCGGCGCATCTGGATCAGTTCCTTGACCAGCAATGCGCGCAGACGGCTCAGCGAAATCGCGGTCATGCCATATTGTCCCGGCTTTGCTCCATCAACCGGATGAAGACATCCTCAAGGCTGGTATCCGTCGGCTGGAACGCCACGCCCAGCCCGCGCAGCGCGGCCTCAAGCGCGGCGGGATCGGTGCCGGTCACATGCAGATTGGCGCCAAAGGGCGCGACCTGATCGACACCGGGCTGGCCGGCCAGCTGCCCCGCCACCCGGCCGGGGCGGTCGGTGGTGACCGTATAGGTCACCAGCCCGGCATCCCGGATCACCTGCGCGACCGTGCCATGCGCGACCAGCCGGCCATAGGCGATATAGTTGATGCGGTGACAGCGCTCGGCCTCGTCCATGTAATGGGTGCTGACCAGCACGGTCAGGCCGCGCGCCGAAAGCGCATGAATCTCATCCCAGAATTCGCGCCGCGCCTTGGGGTCCACCCCGGCGGTGGGTTCGTCCAGCAGCAAAAGCTGCGGGTCGTGCATGATACAGGCGGCCAGCGCCAGCCTCTGTTTCCAGCCCCCCGACAGGCTTCCCGCCAGCTGATCCTTGCGCGACGTCAGGCCCAGATCGGCCAGCGTGTCGCGCACCGCATCGCGCGGCAGCGCGTAAAGCCCGGCGACGAAATCCAGATTCTCCTTGATCGACAGATCCTCATAGAACGAGAATTTCTGCGTCATATAGCCGACCTGCCGCCGGATCGCGCCCTGCTCGGTCAGGATGTCGTGGCCCAGCACCCGGCCATGCCCCGCATCCGGCGTCAAAAGCCCACAGATCATGCGGATGCAGGTGGTCTTGCCCGACCCGTTCGGTCCCAGAAATCCCGCGATCTCGCCCCGCTCGACGCCAAGCGAAACGTCATCGACGACCTTGCGGCCACCAAAGCTTTTGGTCAGGCCATGCACGGCGATGACCGTGTCCGGTGCGGGATCGGCGGCCGCCCGGGTCATTGCGAAAGATCCACATCGACGATCTGACCCGGCTTCAGCGCCGCCGCGCCGGCATCGGGCCGCGCCTCGATCAGATAGACCAGCTTCTGGCGGTTTTGCAGGGAATAGATCACCGGCGGGGTGAATTCCGGGTCCTCGGACACATAGGTCACCGTGGCGGATGCATCCGCGCAGCCATCGCAATTCACCCGCAGCTGCCCGCCCACCGAAATGCGCGAAATATCCGCCTCGGGGACATAAAGGCGCAGCTTGGTCGCGCCATCGGGCAGATAGGAAAGCACCGGCGCCGACGGTCCCGCCAACTCGCCCGGGCGCCGGATCAGGTCAAAGACGGTGCCCGGCGCCGGCACCGTCAGCCGGCGTTGATCCAGCTGCCATTTCGCGGCATCCAGCGCCGCACGGGCCTGGGCGACGGCGGCCCGCGCGGCCTCGATTTCCTTTGGACGGGCCGGCAGGCGGGCGACGGCCAGCTCGGCCTCGGCCTGGGCCACGCGGGCGCGGGCGACCTCGGCCGAGCTTTCGACCTGATCCAGCTGCGATTGCGAGGTGACATTGCGGTCGCGCAGGCTTTCCTGGCGGGCGACCTCTTTCTCGGCCACGCCTGCCTGCGCGCGGGCCGAGACAAGCGCGGCCTCAAGCACGCGGATCTCTTCGATGCGGCTGCCCTCTTGCAGGTTGGCCAGCTGATTTTCGGCCTGCGCCAGCGCACCCTCGGCCTGGGCCACGGTGATGCGGGCATCGCGGCTTTCCATCACCGCGACCGTCTGACCGGCCGCGACCCGGTCGCCGCGCGCCACCGGCAGGTCCAGCAGCTGCGCCGAGGCAAGCGGCGCGATCAACACATATTCCCCCTCGACATAGCCGGTGGCAAAGGGGGGCGGCATGCTGCAACCGTCAAACAGCGCCGAAATCAACGGTATCGCACAGACAAATCCGATCATGTCCCAACCCCCAGCGCGGCGCGCATATTGGCCACCAGCCGGTCGGCGATGGCCTGCGATGCGGCCGCGTCATAGCCGGGCCAGCCCATGCGACGACAGATCAGCGGCTGGCCGATGCGGAAATAGAACGCCTGCCCCAACAGCGAAAACACCAACAGTTTCGTGGCCTCGGCCTCGGGGTCGCGGCCTGTGGCCATGCCGGTCAGGGCGCAAAGCTCGCGGTGCTTGGGCAAAAGCAGCCGGTCATAGAAGAGATCGAATACCGGCCCCTGTTCGGCCATTTCGCGCAGGATGAATGCGACCGTATCGGCGGCCCCCGGACCCCGGGTCAGAAAGGCGACCAGCGCGCGCAGCATCGTCTCAAGCCGCGCCAGCGCCATTTCGGGGGGCATCTGCGGCGGCGTTTCGGGCGGGCCGGCGACCTCGGCCACACGCGCCGCGACCTCTTCGGCGCAGGCATGGCGCAGCCCCTCCTTGCCGCCGAAATGATAGGCGATCGAGGCGATATTGGTGCCGGCCTCGGCCGCAAGCGCGCGGGTCGAACTGGCGGCAAAGCCGTCGCGGCCGAACAGATGCAATCCGGCATGGATCAGGGCGGCGCGGGTGCCGGCGGGGGGCGAATCGGTGTTCATGTGGCGATTTAATCAAACGATTGATTAAATCACAAGCGATATCCGCCACGCCCCGCCCCGGCCCATCACGGCTGCGTTTTCAGCCCGGTCCCGGTCTGGACAAACCGAATATTAACCCAGAGAGCGTATGTCTTTGACGACAACGGTCCCGCGGGGGCCTCAAGGTAAGATTGGCTCATGCGGAACCTGCCCCAGATCAAGCATTATTCGTTCTTTGCGCTTTGCGTGTTGCTGGCACTGGTGTTGACGGCGCTTTACGCCGCCGGGCACCAATGGGCGCTGTTGCCCGGGCTGATGGCGGCGGCGCTGTGCCTTTTGGGCCTGCGCGACATGGTCCAGAAACGGCACGCGGTGCTGCGCAACTATCCGATCATCGGTCATGCCCGGTTCCTGTTCGAAACCATCCGGCCCGAAATCCGTCAGTACCTGATCGAAAGCGACAACGAAGAACTGCCGTTTTCGCGCGACGCGCGCAGCCTTGTCTATCAACGCGCCAAGGGGGTCGAGGATAAAAAGCCTTTCGGCACCTCGGAACGGGTCTATGATGCGGGTTACGCCTGGGTCACGCATTCGGTTTCGCCCAAGGTCATCACCAACAGCGATTTCCGCGTGACCATCGGCGGCCCGGATTGCCGCCAACCCTATTCGGCCTCGATCTACAATATCTCGGCAATGAGCTTTGGCGCGCTGTCGCCCAATGCGATCCAGGCCCTGAACAAGGGCGCCAAGATGGGCAATTTCGCCCATGACACCGGCGAAGGCGGGATCAGCACCTATCACCGCGAACATGGCGGCGACCTGATCTATCAGGTTGCCTCGGGCTATTTCGGCTGTCGCACGCCGGATGGCAAATTCGATCCCGAACGCTTTCGCAAACAGGCGCTGGACCCACAGATCAAGATGATCGAGATCAAGCTGAGCCAGGGCGCAAAGCCCGGCCATGGCGGCATGCTGCCAGCCAGCAAGATCAGCCCCGAAATCGCCGAGGCGCGGGGCATTCCGATGGGCGTGGACTGCATATCGCCGCCGACGCACAGCACGTTTTCCACCCCGGTCGGGCTGATGGAATTCATCGCCCAGCTGCGCGAATTGTCGGACGGAAAACCGGTGGGATTCAAGCTCTGCATCGGTCACCGCCGGGAATTCATGTGCATCGTCAAGGCCATGCTCAAGACCGGCATCGCCCCCGATTTCATCGTCGTCGACGGCAAAGAGGGCGGAACCGGCTCGGCGCCGATGGAATTTGCCAACCGCGTCGGCATGCCCATGCTTGAGGGGCTGGTGTTTGTCCACAACACCCTGCGCGGCGCCGGGTTGCGCCAACAGATCCGGATCGGCGCGGCCGGCAAGATCATCAGCGCCTTTGACATCGCCCGGGCGCTGGCTCTGGGGGCGGATTGGTGCAATTCCGCGCGCGGCTTTATGTTCGCCATCGGCTGCATCCAGTCGCAATCCTGTCACACCAACGAATGCCCGGTCGGCATCGCCACCCAGGACAAGCTGCGTCAGCGCGCGCTTGAGGTCGGGACCAAATCGCTGCGCGTCACCCGGTTCCACAAGAACACGCTGCACGCGCTGGCCGAAATCGCCGGGGCGGCGGGCCTGTCCTCACCCGTGGATTTCATGCCCTATCACTTCATGTTCCGGCACAAGGACGGCACCTTCATGGACGGGAACGAGGCATTTCCCTATCTGCCCTCGGGCTTTCTTTTGGCCGAACAACCCATCGAGGAATTGCGCGAATGGCATCGGCGCTGGGACCGCGCCTCGGCCGACACATTCACGGCCGCCGAAATCCCCGAATGGCGCTTTAGCTAGGCGTATAGGCCGGGTGCGCATGCCCCCGGGGCCACGGTCTTGGCCCGCACGACCATGCGGGTGGCGTCGGGCCGGCCCCGCATCCGGGCCATGACGGGCGGGCGGCATGACCGGCGGTTCGCGCGCCGGTCGCGGGCGGCACAAATGCGGCGGGGCGGCGCCATCGGCACCGCCCCGCAACTTCATGCATTCGCCCGTTCGCTCAGCTTTGGGTCTGTCGCACCGGGGCGCCGTCCTGACTGTACATCGAGGCCAGCACCACCACCAACCAGACCAGCGCCAGCAGCCACCAGAAACCGCCCCAGATCAATGCCATGCCCAGGAACGCCGCCTGCACGACATAATAGGTCATCGGCACCAGCGTCTTGCGGATCAGATCGCCTTCGCGATCCGTCAGCCCGACCGTGGCCGAGGCCGCGACGACATTGTGGACACAGATCATATTGCCGGCCGCGCCGCCGATCGCCTGCAAGGCCACGACCACGGTCACGCCCAAAAGATCCAGCCCGATCCCCTGTGCGGTCGAAAACTGGAACAGCGAAAACATCATGTTCGAGACCGTGTTCGACCCGGCGATGAACGCACCCATGGCCCCGATCACCGCCGCGAACATCGGCCAGACATTGCCGACCGCCGCCGACATGCCCTCGGCCAGGGTCAGCGGCATGGACAACACCCCCTCAGAGCCGGAATTGATGAACACCTGCACCATCGGCACCGCCAAAAGCAGCGCGGGCGCCGCAGCGATCATGGTCTTGGCCGACAGGCCCCAGGCGCGGCTGAAATCCGCGACCTTCATCCGATAGACAAAGAACGAGATCACCGAAACCAGGATCAGGATGGTGCCCGGCGAATAAAGCAGCTGCACCTTCGAGGTGATGCCCGAACCGAACAGGTTCTCGAAGGCCAGCGTGGTCGACGGACCGGTCAGCCAGGCCTTCAAAGGCCCGATCACCCGCGTCAGCACCAAAAGCGCGATGGTGATAACATAGGGGCTCCACGCCGTCATCAACGAGATGTCGCCGCGCCCGTGCGGATGCGCGGTATCGGCGGCCTCATGCGCGATTTCGGTGTCGAGCTTGCCCTTCCAGCTGGGATCCCAGTCGCGGCGCGCCGGGAAATCGAACACGGTCTTGGGCAGAAACAGCCCGCGCCGCGCCGCCGGCACCACGATCAGCAACCCCAGAAGCCCGCCGACCAGCGACGGGAATTCCGGGCCCAGGAATCGCGCGACCAGATAATAGGGAATGGTAAAGGCCAGCCCCGCGAAAAGCGCGAATTGCCACGCGCCAAAGCCTTCGCGGAAACTGCGGCGGGTGCCGAAAAAGCGCGTCATCATCGCCACCATCAACAGCGGGATGACAAAGCCGATGGTCATGTGCAGAAACGCCACGCGCTCCGCAACCAACGGGACATATTCGGCCAGCGTGGCCGGCGCGATGGCGGCGTTGACGGTGTCGCTATTGGAAAGGCCGGTCTGCACGCCGACCAGCATGGGCGTGCCGACCGCGCCAAAAGAGACCGGCGTCGACTGGATGATCAGCGCCACCATGACCGCCGCCATGGCCGGAAAGCCGATGGCGACCAGAAGCGGCGCCGCGACCGCCGCCGGCGTGCCAAAGCCCGAGGCCCCCTCGACCATGGACCCGAACAGCCAGGCGATGATGATCGCCTGCACCCGCCGGTCGGGCGAAATATCGGTAAATCCGCGCTTGATCGACTGGATCGCGCCGGATTCCTGTACCGTGTACAAAAGCAGGATCGCCCCAAAGACGATGTAAAGCAGGGTGATCGCCGTGATCACGCCATTGGCCGTCGCCCCCGCCACCTTGGCGATATCCGTCCCCCACAACAGCACGGCCAGAACCACGGTCGCCAGATAGGCGACAAGCATCGAAAACTTGGCCGATTTGCGCATCACGACCAACAGGACAAATACCGCCGCGATCGGGACCAGCGCGGCCAAAAACATCAACATCGACATGAAATATCCCCCCTCTTGGAAACGGTTGTTCCTTTTTCCGCTATGACGGCCACCGGCGGCAAACAAGGTGCGATGGGCGGCCGTGCCATTGCCGGGCATGATGGAATGCACGGGGCCGCGACACAATCCCGTATCGCCCCAACCCATCCACAGGGACCACGCGGCCCCCGGACAGCCCTTGCCGGGGCCTAGAACTCGACCCCTGGCTGGGCCTTGATGCCATCGCGAAAGGGATGCTTGACCGCCTCCATCTCGGTGACCAGATCGGCCAGCTCGATCAGCTCGGGTTTGGCATTGCGGCCGGTCAGCACGACATGGGTCATCGGCGGCTTTTCATCGCGCAGGAACGCCACCACCTCGCCAATATCCAGATAGTCATAGCGCAGCGCGATGTTGATTTCATCGAGCAGCACCATACGGATGGCCGGATCGCGGATCAGATCGCGCGCCTTGTCCCAGCCGGCGCGGGCGGCGGCGATGTCGCGGGCGCGGTCCTGGGTTTCCCAGGTGAACCCCTCGCCCATGGCGTGAAACTGGCACAGATCGCCGAAATGCCCGGTCAGCAGGCGACGCTCCCCCGTGTCCCAGCCGCCCTTGATGAACTGCACCACCGCGCAGGGCATATCATGCGCAATCGCGCGCAGGATCATGCCAAATCCCGATGACGACTTGCCCTTGCCTTTGCCGGTATGAACGATGACGAGCCCCTTTTCGCCGTTCTTTCCCTGCATCATTCGGTCGCGGGCTGCCTTGATTTTGGCCATCTTCTCGGCGTGGCGGGCGTTTTCATCGGCATCCATCGGGCACTCCTTCGCTTGACAAGTCGGGGCCGGGCGCGCACAGCTTTGGCTGCGCTGGTTCCTGTCCTATGACAGGTGAAAAGGGAATGCGACAGGTGAAAGCCTGAAAGCAGCCGCCCCCGCGACCGTGACCGGAAAGGTCGCCCGATGCCACTGGCCCGATCGATTTCGCGGGGCCGGGAAGGTGGGCCGACCGTTGGCGAAAGCCTGAATCCGCAAGCCGGGAGACCTGCCTGCGCAGATATTGACCGGCGGACGGGGTGTTCCCGCCTGGGGTAGAAGGGGCGCGCGCGCCCCCGCGCACCCTTGGCATGCCTTGAACCGCAATGATGGATAAAGGGCGCATGACCGTTTCACTGCTTGTCTGCACGACCTGCCGGGCCGGCCAACCCGTGATCGATGGCCAGCCGGTGCCGGGCGCGCGTCTTTTTGCCGCGCTGGAACGACTGGGCGCGCCCGAAGGCGTGCGCATCCTGCCCGTCGAATGCCTGTCGGCCTGCAACAGCGGCAGCGCCATCGCGCTGAGCGGGCCGGGCCGCTGGTCCTATGTCTATGGCGGCATGTCGGATGCCGATGCCGCCGAGATCCTGACCGGCGCCGCCGCCTATGCCGCCGCCGATGACGGCATCGTGCCATGGCGCGACCGCATCGCCATTTTCCGCAAGCGCAGCATCGCGCGCATTCCTTCGATTGGGTAGCATATGACCGACCTGACCAAGACCCCCGTTACCGTCATCACCGGCTTTCTGGGGGCCGGAAAGACCACGCTGATCCGCCACCTGATGCTGAATCCGCAGGGCAAGCGGCTGGCGGTGCTGGTCAACGAATTCGGCACCATGGGCGTCGATGGCGAGATCCTGAAATCCTGCGCCGATGAGAACTGTCCCGAAGAAAACATCCTTGAGCTGTCGAATGGCTGCATCTGCTGCACCGTGGCCGACGATTTCATCCCGACGCTGGAACGCCTGATGGCGATGCCGGTAAAGCCCGACCATATCCTGATTGAGACCTCGGGCCTTGCGCTGCCGAAACCGCTGTTGAAAGCTTTTGACTGGCCCGCGATCCGCTCGCGCATCACCGTGGACGGCGTGATCGCGCTGGCCGATGCCGAGGCGGTGGCCGCCGGCCGCTTTGCCCCCGACGAGGCCGCCGTTCAGGCCCAGCGCGAGGCCGACGAAAGTCTCGACCACGAAACACCCCTGTCCGAGGTATTCGAGGATCAGATCGCCTGTGCCGATATCGTCCTGCTTTCCAAGGCCGATCTGGCCGGCGATGCGGGCCTTGCCGCCGCCCGCGCGGTCATCGAGGCCGAGGCTCCGCGCAAGCTGCCGATCCTGCCCTTGACCGATGGCGTGATCGACCCGCGCGTGATCCTTGGGCTGGGTGCCGCGGCCGAGGACGATCTGGCCGCCCGGCCCAGCCATCACGACGGCGCGGACGATCACGAACATGACGATTTCGATTCCGTGGTGATCGAGCTTGCCGAAATCGCCGATCCCGCCGATCTGGCCGCCCGCATCACCCGGCTTGCGCGCGAACACAACATCCTGCGGGTCAAGGGCCATGTTGCCGTCGCCGGCAAGCCCATGCGCCTGTTGGTGCAGGCCGTGGGCGAACGCGTGCGCCACCAATATGACCGGCCATGGGGCGCCGCGCCCCGCGCCTCGCGTCTTGTCGTGATCGCCGAACATGACGACATCGACGAGGCCGCGATCCGGGCCGTTCTGGCGGCCTGAGGCACGGGGGCGCGGGCCATGCACGTCGTCTTTCGGGAAAGCCGCGGGCTTGAGGACACCGAGATCCCGACCGATCCCGGCCAAAGCCCCGCCGATCTGGTCGTGCTGTCCTATTCGGACAGCGACCTCGGCGCTTTCGCGGCGGGCTGGCATCGCAGCAGGGGCGGCCTGCCCTCGCTGCGGCTCTGCAACCTGTCGGCGCTGCGCCATCCGGTCTCGGTCGATCAATATTGCGACAGCGTTCTGTCGCAGGCTCGTGCCGTGCTGGTGCGCCTGATCGGCGGCGAGGCCTATTGGCCCTACGGCGTCGCCAGCCTGCAGGATCTGGCACGCCGCCGGGGCATTGCCTTGGCGCTTTTGCCCGCAGACGGGCGCCCCGATCCGGTGCTTGAGCGTTTCTCGACGCTGCCACCCGCCACGCTGCACCGCCTGACCGCGCTTTGCGACGAAGGCGGCAGCGTCGCCGCGCAACCCGCGCTGGCGGAACTGGCCCGCGCCGCCGGGCTGCCCGCCGCGCCGGTTCAGGGTCAGGCCGTAATACCGCCATGGGGCTTTTACGACCCCGATGCGGGTGTGATCACAAATCCCGCGACCGGCGCCAATCCGGTTCTGGTCAGCTTTTATCGCAGCTATCTGACCTCGGCCGATCTGGGCCCGGTCGATGCGATGATCCGGGCCTTGCGCAAGGCGGGCTTTGCCGCGACCGGGGTCTTTGCGCCCTCGCTCAAGGTGCAGGGCATTGGCGCGTGGCTGGCGCCGCATCTGCCGGGCGTCGCGGCCATCGTGAACATGACCGCGTTTTCGGCGCGCGACGATACCGGCGCGACGCCCTTTGACGCCTGCGACTGCCCGGTCTTTCAGGTAGCGTTGTCAACCGCCTCGCGCGACCTTTGGGCAGAGGAGGATCGGGGCCTTTCTGCCGCCGATCTGGCCATGCATGTCGTGCTGCCCGAGGTGGATGGCCGCATTTTTCTGGGCGTCATCAGCTTCAAGGCCGCGCAGCCCCGCGATGAGGCGCTGCAGTTTTCCCGCCTGATCCATGCGCCTGACCCGGACGGCATCGCCCATGCCGTCACGCGGATCGGGGCATGGCACCGGCTGCGCCAACCGTCGCGCCGGGCGGTGGTCATGTCCACCTATCCCGGCAAGGCCCATCAGCTGGCCCATGCGGTCGGGCTGGACGCGCTGGCCTCATGCGGGGAAATCCTTGGTCTGCCGCATCAGGGCCTTGGCCCGCGCCTGATGGCTGAGCGCCTGACATGGCCACTGGCCGATTACCTTGCCGCGCTGGAAACCCTGCCCCAAGCCCTGCAAGACGATCTGAATGCCGCTTGGGGGTCGCCGGAAAACGATCCCCTGATGCGGGACGGGGCCTTTGCCTTCGCCGCCATCCGCGCAGGCGACGCCCTGATCGCCCTGCAACCCGACCGCGGCGAGGCGAAACCCCGCGCTGAGGATTACCCCGACCTCAGCCGCACCCCGCGCCATGGCTATGTC
>RRZU012431495.1_pt1 | contig 10719 bp, 6 predicted proteins | sample 2165561 | NCBI WGS metagenome assembly RRZU01 (sample SAMN10456909, study PRJNA506462) | wastewater metagenome | isolation source: wastewater sludge | place: USA: Moscow, Idaho | reverse complement strand
TTAGCTGTTGGAGTGCTGAAAAGAGATGCTGCAGGAGTAGTTCCCTGAGCCAAAGCAGCTCCTTCGAAAGTGTTCACACCACGGTTAGTGATTGAAAAACCAACATTGTTAAGATTCAATGTGTTTGCAGGATTGTCAGTTCCAAGGAATGAAGCTTCTTCAGTACCATACGATAATGCCCAACGAGTTGAAGACGAAACTGTAAAATCAGTTTTATACATATCTCCTGAAGTGTTAGGGTTAGCTGCATTAGATACTGCTAGAGCCGAAATACCGTTTTTGTAATCTTCGATAGTGTTGAAAACGAATTCAATGTTACCACCATTTGTGATTGTCATACGTAAAACCTGATTCAGGCTAACTGCTACAGGAATTACATTACGGTCTTTTACTGCCTGACCAAATGCTGCAAAACTGCAAACCAGCAAAACTGCTGCTAAACTAATTTTTCTCATAAACATTTTTTTAATTATTAATTATATATTATTGATTTGTTTCAACCGGATATCCGGCTTTTTTATTAAGTTCTTTTTTGATATATAAAATTAAAACACATATTTTATATAAAATTAACAATATGTGGTGTGAATATAGTATGCCCAATAAATAAACTTCGTTGTTTAAATATCAGAAATCGTAAAAGTAAACTTATGAATAAAATTGTCAGAAGAATTCAGAAACTCTTTTCCGGGGTAGGTATCGGTATGCGAATGTAGTAATAAATACTACAATTATGAAATAGAAAACAAAGCAGTTTTCTTTATATAAATACATTAAATTTGCAGTTGGCATTTTTAGAACTTTAATTTTATTGCATTAGATGTTGAAATTCAATTGATTATCTATCTATAATTGTAACAAATACAACTTTAATTTGAATTAAATGCTAAACAAAAAATAACATGAATTAACAAGTTTGTTATTACATTTCTCCCTTCTGATCTATTTGAGAGCTTGTTATATTGCGTATTCAAATGAAAAGTGTGCAAAAAAATTCACAGATAGTTTCAGAATTTTTGACTTGATTTTAAATAAATCTTTCACAAGTTTGTTAATTTAGTTACAAAACAATATTGGATAGGAAGTGTTATAATCTATCATATTAAAATTTTTTAAAATGGGAAATATATCAGAATTACTAAAACCCGGAGTTGTTGCAGGTTCCGATTTGCAAACTCTTTTTGCTATCGCTAAAAAAAATGGATTTGCTATTCCGGCAGTAAATGTTGTTGGTTCATCAACTGTTAATGCGGTGCTTGAGTCGGCTAAAGTTGCTAATGCTCCGGTAATTATTCAGTTTTCGAATGGTGGTGCAATATATAATGCAGGTAAAGGTTTGAAATTAGAGGGTCAGCAAGCCGCTATTTTGGGAGCTGTAGCCGGAGCAAAACATATTCATACAATAGCCGAAGCTTATGGTGTATATGTTGTGTTACATACCGACCATGCTGCAAAAAAGCTGTTACCATGGATAGATGGTTTGCTTGATGCGGGTGAAAAACACTTTGCAGAAACCGGAAAACCATTGTTTAGTTCGCACATGCTTGACCTTTCTGAAGAACCGTTGGCAGAGAATATCGAAATTTGTAAACAATACCTTACCCGAATGAGCAAAATTGGTATGACGCTCGAAATTGAGTTAGGTATTACAGGCGGCGAAGAAGATGGAGTAGATAATAGTGGAGTGGATAATAGCTTGCTGTATACGCAACCCGAAGATGTTTATTTAGCGTACAAGGAGCTCAGCTCTATTTCTCCAAACTTTACAATTGCTGCCTCATTTGGAAATGTACACGGTGTTTATAAACCGGGGAATGTAAAACTGCAGCCTGTTATTCTTAAAAACTCGCAGGACTATATACGCAAACAAGATAATTTAGCAGAAGAATTACCTGTAAGTTTTGTGTTTCATGGAGGCTCAGGCTCTACCCACGAAGAAATTCGCGAAGCAATAAGTTATGGTGTGGTTAAAATGAATATTGATACCGATACGCAATGGGCTTACTGGGATGGTGTGCGTCAGTTCGAAGCGAATAATCGCGATTATCTGCAAGGACAAATTGGAAATCCTGAAGGGGATGAAAAACCGAATAAAAAATATTACGACCCACGTGTATGGCTGCGTAAAGCTGAAGAATCGGTTATTGCCCGCTTACAAATTGCTTTCGATGATTTAAATGCTATAAACAGTATTTAAGAGTTTAACTGAGTTATAAAAAGACAGGTGTATTGAATTACTAAATACACCTGTCTTTTTTTTAATCCACTAAAATTTTAGCCTTTGTCAGTTTGCCTTCGGAAGTGAATTGCAGGATGTAAATGCCCGGATTTGATGGTTTTGTTATGCGTGAAACTGCATTTTTAGTAACGATATTCAAACCGGTTAATGTAAATACATCAATTCTATCTACTTGTTTTTCAAAAACAATTTCGTTTTTTTCCATCCGGAATGCAGGCGACTGAACAAAGTGATTTTGAACATCTGTATAGTTCGGGTCGTAAACCATTTCGTATTTTCCTACTCCGTTTTCGCCACAGTACAGATATATATATGCGGTGTTTCCATTTGTTTCTATCATAGGTACGGCAGTACGATACGAGTTGGAGGTGGCGCCAAAACCTGCTTGTGGGAATGTCCATAAGCATTCCAGTTGTTCAAAAGCTTTATTGTTGTCCTTAAATTTAAATAGTCTGAATGTGGAAGCCGGACTACCAGCCGCATTCGTTGCCGAAGTTATCAGAAAATGATTATCGCCCAGTGAAAACTCCGCTACTCCATTGTTGCCTGTATTCATTGCCCATTTCTGCCCGCTTATTGTAATGGAGTCAATTAATGCTGTAGGTTGTTTGTAAAAGCCACTTACTGCCTGCCCCGAATTATTTACCAGAGTTGGATAAATTGAACCTCCGTCAACGTAAAAACGGGTATCGGAAGTCTGATAAGTTCTGGCATATCCTCCCAGGTTTTCGAGCCCGGTAAGTGATGTTCCTGTTGTAATATTATCGAGCGGAATAGCAACCGGTGCCGATGCAGTTCCGTTTTTAATGGTCCATTTGAAAACAACCATGGCTGGTGCACCACTATTGGCGGCGAGTATTACTGCATTGTTATTTACATCGCCCCATACCGAGAAAAAGTCGAGTCGGATGGAAGTAACTGCAGGGAAAAGTGTTGAAAGGTTTGGTTGGTCAATAACCAAAGTTCCATTACCTGTTGAGGTATCAATTTTGTATATCTGAAACCTGTCGGTGCCTGTCGAAATCAGATTGCTGATAAGTAAATTACCGGCATTGTCTGTTTTTATTCCGTAAAACTGGTAACTACCTGCCAGGTATGTACTATCGGCGGTGTTCGCCTTGTTTCGGCCTGTGTATGTAAACAATGAACTGTTGAGCGGAATGGGTGTCTCTTTCAGTCCGGTAGTACCATTGATAACCACAATTTGTTTGTTGGCTCTGTCGGTAAAAAGCAGTTTAGCATTGAGGGTGGTTACGTCGCGGGCAATGCCCGATGCTGCTACCAATTCGTTTCCGGCACTGTAATTCGCCAGATTTTTAGAGAACAACCATTTGCTGGTAAGTGTTAGCTTGCCTTCCATTCTTGGTGCATAGCTGGCCGGGTCGGTTTTTATAGTTATGGGGTTGTACACATTGCCGCTTAAACTGATTGTTTTTGAACTTACACCGCTTGAACTGATTGTAAGCGAACCGCTATATGCACCTACCGAAAGTCCCGACATAAGCCGGCAATAGATGGTTAACTGCTGTCCGTTAATGGCATTCGGGTCGAGTAACATTTGTCCGGCGCCCGAGAATGATGCTCCGCTACCGGTAGAAACCTCATAATTGGCCGGAGCTGTAACGATAACGTATGAAGTCAGATTATTTCCTGTAATAATAAATGCTTTTTCGGCCGATGGTCCGTTTTGTACATCGTAGTTAAATCCGGTAAGCGAACTAACAGAGGATGTTATTCCGGTAGCTTCGGAAACGAATCCACTCAGGTTTATTTGTTTGGATGTACCACCTGTGGCTGATACACTCAATGATTCATTGTAAATACCAATTGCAAGGTCCTTTTTTAAACGAACATAAATAGTGGTGGTGGCCACATTGCCTGCTACCGGAGATAATAATATGCTGCTTTTAGCACTGAAAGCAGTGCCGCCTGTCGTCGAAATTTCGTAGCTGGCAGGTGCTGTAAGCGTTATATTGTCGGTAATGCCTGTGCCATTTACAGTAAGGTTTTGTATAGCTGATGGTCCGATACCGTAGTTGTAACTAAAATTGCTAAGCGATGTTTTATTTGTGTTGATAATCACCGGGGCTGCATTTACGGTTCCACTCAGCGCTATTGTTTTAGAGCCAGCACCGGTAGATGTTATGTTTATATTTCCATTGTATGTTCCGGCGGATAACAGCGATTTCAGACGCACATAAATATTCAGATTTGTAATTTTACCGGCTATTGCTGCAATATTCAAGGTTGCTGAGCCAGCAAATGAAACACCCGAAGTAAGAGAAAGCTCGTATCCGGTAGGTGCTGTAACAATCGCATTGGCGGTGAGTGAGCTGGCGTTTAATACAAATTGTTGTTGTGCCGAAGGGCCACTACCAAATGTATAACTGAAACCTGAAAGCGAAGTTACAGAAGGAAACACGCCGGCTCCTTCAGCTACAGTGCCCGACAAAGCGGCTGTTTTTGAAGCGCTACCGGTTGATGTAAAGCGGATATTTCCGGAATAGGTTCCGGCACTTTTCCCTGCTGCCAGCCTGACGTAAATGGTAGTTGGTGATACCGTTTTGGATGACGGATTAAGTGTGAGCGATGATGAATAGGCGGTTGAAGCAGTTGTTGAAATTTCGAAACCGGCCGGAGCCTGTACGTTTATGGGGTTGGTTAACCGCACACCGCTAACTATCAGTGTTTTTGAAGCAGAGGGTCCTGCTCCGTACGGATAATTTAACTCGTTTAATTCTCTTTCGCTGAGAGTGATCTGATTACCGTAAAAACCTACGGGAAGTCCATCGGTGCTGCCTGTTAAATAGGTACTTGCGGTGGCTATCCCCTGAGCATCGGGTGCGGGGTTTGTGGTGCGCGCCGATGTGCTGCGCGGATATATAGTGCTACGCGTACCGCTACCTGTGTAATAAATGCCACAGTCGGCACCAAGAGTTACCGAATATGTGTTGCTGTTTGTATTTGTATTGTTTAGGAATAAGCAATTCCGAATGTAGGATGTCTGGGTGGTTTGTGCCAGATTCAGTTCTCGCAATGTGGAGTTAATGAAACTGCAATGGTCAATGTCGTAATGTTTAAAGTTTGCCCGTGTGAGCAAAATAAAACTTTCGGTTACCGGACCTTCGAACAAACAGTTGCGGATACATACCGAGTCGGGCGAATAGCTTAACGAGGAGGATGAATTCAGCACTCTGCGTCCCTGAGAGCGAAATTCGCAATTTTGTAAAACCACATTGCCACCTTGCGCCAATGTGGGTGATGACGGTGCATTGTTGCCCTGATAAATAAATGTGATGTCGGAAAAGTTCCGAAAAAGGCAATTGTCGGCTTCGAAGTTAATGCCATAAGCCTGAGAAGCTACATTTGAAACGAAAAACCCTGTGGCATATACATTCGAACCTGAATTATAGCCATCGAAACAAATGCCTTCGAATTTCCATTTTTTTACTGATGGGGTAGCGAGTGTACTGTTCAGGCGAATAAATACACTGGCGGCCGTATTGCTAAACCGAACAACCGGGCGACTTGCCAGGCCGCTTTTGGCACGAATGGTTATGTTTTTGTCGACCGCAATGTTTATTTGTTGTTTCCAGTTGTACTCATAGCTGGTGGATATGAGTTCAATGATATCGCCATCGTTCAGGGTGTTTACAACGGAGCTTAAATCGTTGGGTGCTGTTAGCTGAATAACTGTTGCATGCAAAGGACCTGTTAGCAGGCACAAAAAAAGGGATAGCTGTAAAAAGTATCGCATAGGGTGTGATTTTTTGAAAGTACATAAATGACTCAATAAGCTGAAAATCAGTTTGCAAATGTAAGTTCAAAATCGCGAATATGATACCGTAGTAAGTGTTAAAATTACAGTCAAACCTGATTTTCCACCTATTTAAACCAAAAAAAAGGATGTCGGACTGTATAATTATACCTGTACAGTCAACATAGCGAATGTTTTTATTGAATTAATCCCTCCATCTTTTTGTAAGGTCGCCGAAAGCATCGATGCGTCGGTCGCGGAAAAAGGGCCACCAGCGGCGTACGTTTTCTGAGCGTTTCAGGTCTATGTCGAGCAGGATGTTTTCCTCTGCTTCGTTGGATGCTTTAGCAAGGAATTCGCCCTGAGGGCCGGCAATAAAGCTGTTGCCCCAAAACTGAATGCCGTTTGTTACGCCCGATGGGTCGGGCTCGTAGCCTACGCGGTTGCACGACAGTACGTGTAATCCGTTGGCTACTGCATGTCCGCGTTGTACGGTTACCCAGGCTTCGGTTTGGCGTTGTTTTTCTTCGTGGGTATCGGTGCTTTCCCAGCCAATGGCCGTGGGGTAGATGAGGAGTTCGGCTCCGGCCATGGCCATTAGTCGGGCAGCTTCGGGGTACCATTGGTCCCAGCAAACCAACACGCCGAGCTTGCCTACCGATGTTTGGATAGGTGCGAAGCCCAAATCGCCGGGAGTGAAATAGAATTTTTCGTAATAAGCAGGATCATCGGGGATGTGCATTTTGCGGTATTTCCCGGCAATGGTTCCGTCTTTTTCGATTACCACGGCGGTGTTGTGATACAGGCCAGCAGCCCGTTTTTCGAACAATGAAAGTACGAGAACAATGCCCAGCTCTTTGGCCAGCATGCCAAAGCTGTCGGTGGATGGGCCCGGTATGGGTTCAGCCTGTTCGAAAACCGTAGTATCTTCGGTTTGGCAGAAATACAGACCGTTGTGTAATTCCTGCAAAACAATGAGTTCAGCGCCTTGTGTGGCACAGGTGCGTATGTTTTTTTCCAGCTTCGCTACATTGGCTGAGCGGTCGGCTGTATTGGATTGTTGGATTAAAGCAACTCTCATGTTTATAGTTATATAGTTATAAAGTTGAAAAGTTATGAAGTTGTATAGTTATAAAGTTATAAAGTTGAAAAGTTATAAAGTTACAAAGTTTTATTTTTATTTTTTCATTGTAATACTTTGGGATATTGCATAGTGACACAGTGCAACGAACCGTGTTGTTTTATAAGAGCGCTACAGTCGATACCAATGATTTCTCTGTCGGGAAATGCTTTTTGTAATTGCTCAGTGGCTATTGCATCTTTGGGCGAATTATAGGTAGGCAATAACACGGCTCCGTTGATAATGAGAAAATTGGCATAGGTGGCTGGTAATCGGTCGCCTTCAAAATATACTTCATCGGCCATGGGTAGCGGAATGAGATTATAAGGCTGATTATCGGTCAGTGTTTTGAAGGATTTTAGTTCGTTTTCCATTTTACGCAATTCATCGTAATGCTCGTCGGTTTCGTCGTCGCATTTTACGTAGGCGATGGTATTGTTCGGACACAGCCGTGCCAATGTGTCGATATGGCTATCGGTGTCGTCGCCGGCGAGGTAGCCATGATTTAGCCACAGTACGCGTTTGAGTCCGAAAAAGCTTTTTAGTTTGCTTTCGATGTCGTCTTCGGACAGGTTGTTGCGGTTGTCGGACAGTAAGCATTCGGCTGTGGTAAGTACGGTGCCTTCGCCGTCAGACTCGATGCTACCGCCTTCGAGAACAAATTTAAAGCAGTTGCGGTGACCGGCCTGACCAAAAATGCCTGCCGAATAGAGTTTGCGGGTAATTAAATTGTCGTGATTGGCGGCAAATTTCATTCCCCAACCATTGAAGGTAAAGTCGTATATAACGGGTTTTCCGTTTTCGATAACGGTAATACCGCCGTGGTCGCGCGCCCAGGTATCGTTTGTGGCCATTTCGGCAAAGGTGATGCGTGCTAATTCGTCTTCGGTGAAATATGTTTCTACCTCGTCGCTATCCACACATACAATTAGTAGTTCCTGAAAACGAATAATTGCTTTGGCAATGTGTACGAAACATTCGGTCACTTCATCGAGCATTTCGGCCCAATCAGTGTTTTCGTGTGGCCATGTGAGTTGAACAAATTGCTGTTCAGCCCATTCGGCGGGTAGTGTTTTGGTAATATCTTTTTTCATCGGCTACAAAAATACAAAAAAATGTGTAGATTATTATGCCCGGTTTTTTGTAGTATTGAGTGTTGAGTGTTGAGTTCTGAGTAAAGAACAAAGAACAAAGTTATTCGATTTTGATGAATTTTTGCTGTTCTTTGTCGTAATTGAATACTTCGCCGGTTTCGATGATGTAATACCACCCGAGGATGTCGATTTCGCCGGAGAGGTATTTGTCGCGGATGTAGGGATAGCTCAGGAGGTGGTTCATTTGCTCCACAATGTTGAGTTGCTCGGTCATCCATTCGCGTATGGCGGGATTGTCGATGCGGAGGTGGTCCATTTTCTGGCGTACGCTGCGTGCTAACTGGAGCCAACGGGAGGTGTGTGGTATGCGGGCAGCGGTGGTTTTGTCCATAAAAAGGGCGTTGCAACCTCCACAGTTGGAGTGCCCGCAAATGAGTATGGTTTTGATGTTGAGTATGTTTACGGCATACTCAATGGCCGATGTGGTGGCCAGAAACTCTTCGGACTCGCGGTAGGGCGGCACTATATTGGCTATATTGCGGATAACAAATAGCTCGCCGGGCAGGGTGTTGGTGATTAGATTGGGCACTACGCGGGAATCGGAGCAGCCTATAAACAATGTGTGCGGATTTTGGCTGCGCCCTATTTTTTCGAACAAATCCTGATGTTCCAAAAAATCGTTGGAGTTAAACTCTTTTACGCCGTCGAAAAGTGATTGCATTGTGTATGTGTTGTTAGTTTCTGTTGTTTTTTGAACAACTAAAATACAAAATTAGTTCAGAACAATACCTATATATTGCGATTGACGGGCGTGATATACCTATAAATTGCGATTTCGAAGGCCGTAGTATAGGCGTAATTTTGCGTTGAATAAAACATAATTAATTTTAATATGCGTAAAACTACAATTCTTATACTTTTTATTGCCTTTTTTCAAATTGCATTTGCGCAATCAGGGACTATAAAAGGAAGTGCAAAAACCATTGACGGTAAAGCTGCTGAATTTGTAAATATAATTCTTGCAGGAACTCAGTTGGGTGCCACCGTTGATATGAATGGAAACTATATAATTGAAGGCGTGAAACCGGGCAATTACACTCTTGTGGCCTCTTTTGTGGGGCTGAAATCGCAATCGAAACAAATTGAAGTAGCACCGGACAATACGGTGATAGTGGATTTTAATCTGACGGAAAGCAAAAAAGAACTTGCTGAGGTGGTGGTAACGGCTAATCCCGCAAAATATGTGGCCGATTATCCATCGGTTTCGCTTCGTTTGAAAACGCCTTTACTGGAAATACCTCAGAACGTACAGATTGTAACTCAGCAAATACTGAAAGACCAACAGATTTTTGATATGCTGGAAGGTGTAACACGCAATGTGAGTGGCGCCACCCGCATGGAACACTGGGATAACTACGCGCTGATATACATGCGTGGTTCGCAAATTGCTGCCTTCCGCAATGGTATGAATGTAACCATGGTGTGGAGCCCGCAACCCGAAGACATGAGTATGGTGGAACGTATTGAATTTGTAAAAGGCCCTGCGGGATTTATGCTGGCCAATGGCGAACCAAGTGGCTTTTACAATGTGGTGACTAAAAAACCAACAGGCATTACCAGGGGCGAAGTGGGTATGACCGTGGGGAGCTTTGATACATACCGGGCAACACTCGATTTGGACGGGCGACTGGATAAAGCGGGAAAATTACTTTACAGGCTGAATGTGCTTGGACAATCGAAAGGTTCGCACCGGCCGTATGAGTTTAGTAACCGTATTTCGGTAGCGCCGGTTATTAAATACCAGCTTAGCGATAAAACTTCGCTGACAGCTGAGTACACCTATCAAAAAAACAGCATGTCCATTATAGGTTCAAATTACTCATTTTCGGCAAAAGGTTACGGCGATTTGCCGGTTGAGTTTACAACTGCCGAAGACAATATGAAACCTAGCATTCTGAAGGAAAATTCAGCATTTGTTACTATGGTGCATAACTTTAACGACAACTGGAAATTTACGGGTCAGATAGCGTATATCCACTCGCAACAAACCGGACAGACTTTGTGGCCCAGCGGCATGTCGGCCAATAAAGATACTTTGTACCGTGGTACAACGCTGTGGGATTACGAAGGCGAAAGCAAAGTGGGGCAGTTTTTTGTAAATGGCGATGTACAAACCGGCGGACTGCGTCACCGTATTTTGGCGGGTATTGATATGGGCGATAAATCCTTTTATCACGACTGGTCGCAGGGAGGTGCGCTTACACAATTGAATATTTACAACCCGGTTTATGGTACCATATCGGCATCGGATTATCCTGTGTTCGACCGTTCGAAAGATATACGCGAACGAGGAGTACATTACCGTCAATCGTATGTGGGTTATTATGCTCAGGATGAAATTGGCATGTTTAACGATAAATTACGCCTGACACTGGCCGGACGTCTTACTACTGCTTCTGATTTAGACCCTTATGCTGCAAATTTTGTGGAAGCCACCAAATTTACACCG
>RRZU013131183.1_pt1 | contig 10720 bp, 6 predicted proteins | sample 2165561 | NCBI WGS metagenome assembly RRZU01 (sample SAMN10456909, study PRJNA506462) | wastewater metagenome | isolation source: wastewater sludge | place: USA: Moscow, Idaho | reverse complement strand
TGTCGGCGCGGTATTCGAGCCAGAGATAGAGCAGCCCCAGCACCACGCCGGCAATCTGCAGGATAAGTTTCCAATCCATCGTTTTATCTGCGTTGCGTCCCTCCGGATCGGGTTCCGGGGGGACGGAATTTGCCCGTCAGAACTTTACCGTGACGTTGGCCAGCACGTTCAGGGGCGCCTGCGCGAAGTAGTAGGCCATGTCGATGCGCCGGGGCGTGGGCTCGCTCCACGTGTCCATGTACGAATAGCCGTAGCCGTTGCTTTCGTACTCGGCGTTGAAGAGGTTGTTGACCTGCAGACCCAGCCGCACGCTCCGGGCGGCGCGGGTGCGGAACGTGTAGCCCAGATTGAGGTTGGTGACGCAGTAGCGGCCGAGCGAGAGCGTCTCGTTCTCGTCGTTGGTAAAATACTGTTTGCCTACGGCCTGCGTGTACAGCACGGCTTCGAAGCCCCGGTAATGGAAGTCCAGAAACAGCGATCCCATGGCCGACGGCGAGTAGGAGATGGTCCGCTCGCCCAGATTCTGCCCGTAGGTGGGGCTGTTCGAGAGTGCGTCCACATAGTTCTCGATCCGGTTCTGGCTGAAGGTGGCGTTGGCGCCGGCGGTGAACCACCCGGTCACGCGCCACGAAGCCGTCAGCTCGATGCCGCGGCGGTAGCTGTCGGGCACGTTGACGTTCAGTGCGTCGGAACTGTCGTTGACCATGCCCGTATGCACCAGCTGGTCCTTGTACTTCATGTAGTAGAGGTTCACGCCCGCACTGAAACGGGGTGAGGTGTAGGTGTAGCCCAGTTCGTAGTCGTAGAGCTTCTCGGAGGAGGGGTACGAGTCGTCGCCGGAGAACATGTAGCGGTCCGTGAAGTCGCTGCGCGTCGGCTCCTTCTGCGCCACGGCGAACGAGAAGTAGAAGTTGTGACGCTTGGCGAGCGTGTAGCTGACGCCGGCGCGGGGGTTGAAGAAGTGGTATGTCTCGTCCACGTCGATGGGCTGCATGCCCCCGCTCGCTTCGTCGTAGTTGTCGTTCACGCCCCATGCCTTGTAATGAACGTAGCGGTACTGCATGTCGGCGAAGAGGTTAAGTCCGCGGGCTACGGTCCAGTTGGCGCGTGCGAAGAGGTTGGCGTCCTGCTTGTCCACGTCGTTGTCGTACCAGCGTTTGCTGCGGTAGTCGGCGGGATCGGTCTCCTGCATCCAGTCCAGCTCGCCCCAATGGGGACAGCTGTAGTAGCTCCACGAGCCGCCGAAGGCGAGATCGAGGTTCTCCGCAGCGTAGGCCGCCGCGGCGTTCACGCCGCCCAGATGGTTGCGCATGAGTTTTTCGCGGATCAGGTCCCTGCGCACGGCGATGCGTTCGCCGTCGCCGTCCGTCACGAAATTGCCTTGGTCGTCGGTCTGGTAGGCCAAATGGTCGGGGAAGAGGTATTCGAAGAGTTTGGCGTTGTCCTTATACTGCTTGTAGTAGCCGTAACCGTAGGTGTAGAAGGCCGTGGCGCTCAGCGTCCATCGGTCGCTCAAGCGCTGGCTGAGGATCAGCTGGTTGTTGATCTGCAGGTAGTTGTCGGTCTCGTCGTCGTAGAAGTTCACCTGCTGCCACTCGCCGTCCTCGCTGTTCCAGATGCGGTGGGAGTAGGCGTCCGAGGTGGAGTACATGCCGCTGCTGTTGTAACGGCGGCCGTTGAGACGCATCTCGTCGCGCGTGGCGCCGTTGTAGCTGAGGTTGGTCTTGGCCTTGCCGCCGAACGAAACCAGCTTGAGCATCGTGTTGCCGTTGTAATAGCCGCCTTGGAACATGTAGGAGGTGAGGGAGGTCCCTCCGCGGCGGATGTAGCCGTCCGAGGAGAGGCGCGTCAGGCGTGCGTCCACAGTCCAATGGCCGCCCATCAGCCCCGACGCGACGCGCACGGCCTGTGTGTTGGTGTTGTACGATCCGTACGAGAGCGAGACGTCGCCGCCGAACTCGGTTTCGAGCGGGGCCGTGGACATATTGACCGCGCCGCCGAAGGCGCCCGTGCCGTTGGTCGAGATGCCCGCGCCGCGCTGGATCTGCATCGTGCCGACCGACGAGATGAGGTCGGGCGTGTCGTACCAGTACATCGAGTGCGAGTCGGGGTTGTTCATCGAGACGCCGTTGATGGTGACGTTGAGCCGTGTGGCGTCGGTTCCGCGCAGGCGCATCGACGTGCCGCCGATGCCGATGCCCGTTTCGTTGGTGGCGATCATCGAGGGAGTCAGCGCCAGCACCGACGGAATGTCGAATCCGTAGCTGTTGCGGGCGATCGCTTCGTGCGAAAGGTCGGTATAGGCGACCGGCGTGCTGCCCGATGCGCGCGTGGCGGTCACCTCGATCTCCTGCAGGCGGTACATGCGCACGGAGTCTTCGGGCCGGGCCGGCCCGGCGGCTGCCGTGATCGCTTCGCTTGTCTTTGCAGGGGGAACGGCAGCTGCCGTGACAAACGCCGCGGATCGTGTCGCGTCTGCGGCGGTTGCGGCGTTCGTTACGCCTGCGGTGAGGGAGACGGCAGCCGGAGTTTCGGCCGCAGCGGTAATTACGGCGTTTGCCGGATTCTCGGCGCTCGCCGTGTTTGCGGCGACGCAGAGCGCGACGGCCGCGATGGGAAGTAGAAACCTTTTCATGTCTGAACTTTTAAAAGTTAATGAACTGAAAAGGGGTATGCGTTGAAAGATTATGCATCCCGGTTTCGGCATTACCCGTATCCGGTTCAATGGGTATAATCTCAGCCTGATAGTAAGGCACCCCTTCGAAATATCGACGGCAAAGGTAATAAAAAGATTCGGGAAATCGGGAGCGGTATGCGAAGAATTTGTAAAAATAGCGATCCGACCCGACCCGGCGGCGGTTCGGCGGTTCCGTAAAGCGGGTAACGCAGTAACGCGGGACATATACCCGTGTTGCTGCGTTACTGCTGACAATTTTTATTTACGAATCCGCCCGGCCCGGTCTTCCGGTTCGCCGGCAATGTCTGTTTTTGCCGCGGCTCAGTCGCCGTTTTTCCGCCAGAGTTTCGACATCTCTTCGAGGGTTTTGCCCTTGGTTTCGGGTACCCATTTCCAGACGAAGAGTGCCGATGCGAGCGCCATCAGGGCATAGATGCAGTAGGTGCCGCCGACGCTCCATGCGCTCAGCGAGGGGAAGGTCGCCGAGACGAGGAAATTCGAGATCCACTGCGCCGCCACGGCTACGGCCACGGCCTGCGAGCGGATCGTGTTGGGGAAGATTTCGGAGATCAGCACCCAGCAGATCGGGCCCCACGACATCATGAACGATGCGGTGTAGATGATGATGAAGACCAGTGCCGCAATGCCGATCGACCCGGTGAACGAAAGCGCCGCAAGAGCGGCCATGCCGATCATCATACCCGCCGAACCGACGATGAGCAGCGGTTTGCGGCCCACGCGGTCCACGGTGAAGATCGCCACGACCGTAAAGAGGATGTTGACCACGCCCATCACCACGGTCTGGAGCATCGAAGCGTCGCCCGACGCGCCCATTCCGGCGAAGATGCGCGGGGCGTAGTAGAGCACGACGTTGATGCCGATGGCCTGCTGGAAAAACGAGAGCAGGATGCCGATCAGGATCACCGCTGCGCCGTAGGCGAAGAGCCGCTCGGTCTTGGCGTGTACCGTCCGGCGGATTTCGGTGTGAATCGTGCGGGCCTCGGCCGCGCCGTTGATGCGCGTGAGCACCTGCAATGCCTTCTGATCGCGGCCGGTGAGGGTCAGGTAACGCGGGGTTTCGGGCACAAAGAGGATCAGCAGCAGAAATGTCGCTGCGGGGAACGCTTCGCTGAGGAACATCCTGCGCCAGCCGACGGAGACCATGGCGGCCTGAATGGCTTCGCCCGTGTCGCCCAGCTGGTTGCGGATCAGATAGTTCACGAAGTAGACGACCAGCATGCCGAAGATGATGGCGAACTGGTTGCACGAGACGAGCGTGCCGCGGATCTTCGCGGGCGAGATTTCGGCGATGTACATCGGACACACGGCCGAGGCAAGTCCCACGCCGATACCGCCCAGAATGCGGTAGATGTTGAACGACGCCAGCAGCGGCAGCGACGCTTCGCCGTAAGGCAGGATGCCGCTTTCGGGCCGCCACGAGCCGACGGCCGAGACGAAGAAGAGCACGGCTGCCGCGGCGAGCGGGCGTTTGCGTCCCAGACGCGAGGCCAGCAGGCCCGACAGCGCACCGCCGACGATGCAGCCCACCAGCGCGCTCGATGCGGTGAAGCCGTGCATCCACGGCGTGTAGGTGAAGTCCGCCGCACTGCGGAAGAACTGGTCGAGGGCCTGCTCGGCTCCCGACACCACGGCCGTGTCGTAACCGAACAGCAGGCCGCCGATGATGGCCACCAGCACGATCGAAAGCAGATAGGCGCGGCTCCCGGTTTCTTGGGTTTTAGTCATAAGGTCAGATATACATGTTCACGATCGCTTCGAACAGCTCCTGTTTGCCGCTGCGCTGGACGGGTTCGTGCCGGCGGGCGTAGTCGGCGACCTGCTCCAGCGTGAGCTTGCCCTCTTCGAAGAGCCGGCCTTCGCCTGAGTCGTAGGAGGCGTAACGTTCGGCGAGCATCTTTTCGTAGGGCGAGTTGTCGAGAATGTCGGCGGCGATGAGCAACGCGCGGGCCATGACGTCCATCGCGGCGATGTGGGCGATGAAGATGTCTTCGGGGTCGGTCGAATTGCGGCGCGTCTTGGCGTCGAAGTTCGTGCCGCCGCCCTGCAGGCCGCCGCCGCGGACGATGACCATCATCGCTTGCACCATTTCGTAGAGGTCGATCGGGAACTGGTCGGTGTCCCAGCCGTTCTGGTAGTCGCCGCGGTTGGCGTCGATCGAGCCGAGCATCCCGGCATCGACGGCGCACTGCAACTCGTGCTCGAAGGTGTGTCCGGCAAGCGTGGCGTGATTGACCTCGATATTGACCTTGAAATCCTTGTCCAGCCCGTGCGCCCGCAGGAACCCGATGACGGTCTCCGTGTCGGCGTCGTACTGGTGCTTCATCGGCTCCATCGGTTTGGGCTCGATCAGGAAGTTGCCCTTGAACCCCTTCGAACGGGCGTAGTCGCGGGCCATGCGCAGCATGGTGGCCATGTGCTCCTTTTCGCGCTTCATGTCGGTATTGAGCAGCGACATGTAGCCTTCGCGTCCGCCCCAGAAGACGTAGTTCTCGCCGCCCAGAAAGATCGTGGCGTCGATGGCGTTCTTGATCTGCAGCATGGCGCGGGCCGCGGCGTCGAAGTCGGGGTTGGTCGCGGCGCCGTTCATGTAGCGGGCGTGGCCGAAGACGTTGGCCGTGCCCCATAGCAGTTTGATGCCGGTTTCGTCCTGCTTCTGCTTGGCGTAGGCTACGATCTGGCGGAGGTTCTTTTCGTACTCTTCGGGCGTCGCGGCTTCGTCCACGAGGTCTACGTCGTGGAAACAATAGTACTCGATGCCGATCTTCCGCATGAATTCGAAACCCGCGTCCATCTTGGCTTTCGCGCGCTCGATCGGGCATGCGGACTCGTTCCACGGGAAGGTTTTGGTGCCGCCGCCGAACTGGTCGCCGCCTTCGGCGCAGAGGGTGTGCCACCACGCCATCGAGAAACGGAACCAATCCTTCATCTTGCGGCCTTTCACGACTTTTTCGGGGTCGTAGTAACGGATAGCCATCGGGTTCTTCGACTCCAGGCCTTCGAATTCGATCTGTCCCACGGTGGGGAAATACTGTTTTGATGCCATGATATTGAATGATTTTCAGGTTGTTATTCCATTCTTTTCTCTACTTCCCGGACCCATGCCCGGTAACCTTCTTCCAGCGTCTCTCTGTCAGCTTCGGCGGGTTCCACGACCTCCAGCCTGCGCAACGCGGCGAACGCTTCGCCGCGCGTCTTGTAGTAGCCGGCGCCCAGCGCCGCGCCGCGGGCTGCGCCCAGCGCGCCGTCGGTATTGAACAGTTCGATGCGGGCGCCCGTGAGCGTCGAGAGCGTCTGCCGGAAAAGCGGCGAGAGGAACAAGTTTGCTGCGCCTGCGCGGATGACGTCGGGGCGCACTCCCAGCCCGCGCATGATGTCGATGCCGTAGCGGAAGGAGTAGGCGATGCCCTCCTGCGTCGCACGCAGGATGTGGGCCGTGGTGTGGCGGTTGAGATCGAGTCCGATGATTCCGGCTCTGGGGCAGCGGTTGCAGAGCATCCGTTCGGCTCCGTTGCCGAAGGGTACGACCGACAGCCCTTCGGAACCTGCCGGGACGCTTGCGGCCTGCCGGTTCATCTCCGCATAGTCGAGCGTCTCCTGCGTGACGTTGCGGCGTATCCACGAGTTCATGATGCCCGTGCCGTTGATGCAGAGCAGAATGCCGTAACGGGGATTGCTGGCCGTGTGATTGACGTGGACGAAGGTGTTCACGCGCGACTGCGGGTCGGCTTGGCGTTTGTCCGTGACGCCGTATACCACGCCGCTCGTGCCGCCCGTCGCGGCGACTTCGCCCGACTCCATGACGTTGAGCGAAAAGGCGTTGTTGGGCTGGTCCCCGGCGCGGTAGGAGATCGGGGTGCCTGCGGGGATGCCCAGCAGCCGTTCGGCCGCTTCGTCCGTGCGGGCCTCCGTGCCGATCGAGACGCCGGCTTCGGGGATCATCTCCTGCGGAATGCCGTACCATCCGGCCACGAAGTCGGCCCGCCGCTCCTCTTCGAAGTCCCAGAGTATCTGCTCCGAAAGGCCGCTGACGGAGGTGGACATGCGTCCCGAAAGGCGGTAGGCGATGTAGTCGCCGGGGAGCATGAATTTGTATATCTGCGCGAATACGCCGGGTTCGTTGCGCCTGACCCACGCCAGTTTCGACGCAGTGAAGTTGCCCGGTGAGTTGAGCGTATGCGCGAGACAGAACTCCCGCCCGATGCCTTCCAGCGCTTCGGCTCCGATCTCCACGGCGCGCGAGTCGCACCAGATGATCGAGGGGCGCAGCGGACGGCCCTGCTTGTCGAGACAGACCAGTCCGTGCATCTGGTAGGTGATGCCCACCGACACCACGTCGCTCATCGCGAAGCCCTGCGCCGCAATGGTTCGAATGCCTTCGCAGACGTAATGCCACCACATTTCGGGGTCCTGCTCGGCCCAGCCGCTCTGCGGCGATCCGATGGGCATTTCGGTCGCGGGGTTGGCGGACGAGGCCGCGCACTCGCCCGACGCGATGTCCAGCAGCGATACCTTGACCGACGAGGAGCCTATGTCTATGCCTAAACTTTTCATATGTTATCTGTTGTTATGGATCAATACCTCCAGTTGTTGATGAATCCCAGCTTCAGCTTCGCCTTGAGCGCCTTTTTGTAGGCGTTTTTATTAAAGGTATAATATTGCGCCGGCTTGTGGGCTACGCCCTGTTCCCGTTCTGCGGTCGGGGTCAGAAACCCCGACGCGAGTATCTTCTTGCGGAAGTTGCGGTTGTCGATTTCGATGCCCAGCACTGCGCTGTAGAGGTTCTGGAGCGCGCGGATGGTGAATTTGCGGGGCAGCAGTTCGAAAGCCACGGGCGATTGCAGCATCTCGCGGCAGAGAACCGCCAGCGCCGCCGAAAGTATCTGCTTGTGGTCCATCGCCAGCCGCTGGATCGAATCGACATCGACCCATTGCGCGCCCTTGGCCGTGGTGTAGGCGACGGTACGGGTGTCGAGCTTCACCAGTGCGTAATATCCCACCGTCACCACGCGTTCGGTCCGTATGCCGTGATAGCGGTTGATCCACTCCAGCTCCTCACCGCTCACCCGGTTGGGATCGGAGAATATATCCATCTGTTTGAGGTATACGTCCCGTAGTCCGGTGGCCTCTTCGAGCACACGGTAGGCGGCCTGCGGCAGCGTCTCGTTGTCGAGAATCATGGCGCCCGGCAGTTTGAGCTTGTCGAGACGGGTGTCGGGGGCATAGTAGCGCCGCTCGATCAGCAGCACTTTGAGCGACTTGCCGTTGAAACCGAACACGGCGCAGTCTACCGACAGCGATTGGTTCATCTGGATGGACATGGGGCTGGTTTTAGGTTGCAGACGTAAAATTATCCATTCGGCGGATGAAAAACAAACTTACGGCCGTTTTTACGCTAATTGTTCGGCGCGTATGCGCCCCTCGGCCCGGTGAGCGTCCGATTACGGGCGTCGGACAATAGTCGCTTTTTTACGCTAAGTCATTTCCGGCTGCACGGCGGATCATAAATAACGCGGATAACGCATTAACGCGGGCGTATGCCCGCGTTAATGCGTTATTGCCGAGCAGCGTATCTGCCCGTGTTCGGCCGGTGCCGGGAGTTTGTTTTGGTTGCGCCGCGGTTCTCCGCCGCCTATGCGAAAGTCCCGAACCGGAATACGATCTTCTGGCAGTAGGTTTCGCCGGGTCTGAGCAGCGGCGACGGGAATTCGGGGTGGTTGACGGCGTCGGGGTGGTTTTGACATTCGATCGCCACGCCGTCGTAGTCGTTGTAACGGCCGCCCGACTTGGTTTCGGGGCATCCGCCCGCGAGCCAGTTGCCGGTGTAGATCATCACGCTGGGCTGCGACGAAAGCACCGTCACGCAGCGGCCCGAAGTCTGTTCACGCAGACAGCCGACCTCGCCCAGAATGTTGGGCTTCCAGCCGTCGATGACGAACGGGTGGTCGTATCCCTTGAAATCGCGGATGTGGTTGAACTCCGAGTCGATGCCGGGGCGGAACGGACGGAATTCGCGGAAGTCCTGCGGCGTGCCCGCTGCGTCGAGCAGCCGGCCTGTGGGGATCTGCTTGTCGTTCATTTCGAGCACCTGCGAGCTGTTCAGGCGCAGCTGGTGGTCGAGGACCGACCCGCTGCCTTCGCCCGCGAGGTTGAAATAGACGTGGTTGGTGAGGTTCACCACCGTCGTTTTGTCCGTCCGGGCCAGATAGGTTATTTCGAGCGCATTCTCATCGTCGAAATCGAACACGGCCTCGACGTTCAGTTCGCCGGGGTAATTCTGGTCGCCGTCCTCCGAAAGGAGCGACATGACCACGCGGTTGGTCTCCACACGGCTCTCCCAGATGCGGTTGGCGAAGTTCTTCGTGCCGCCGTGCAGGTGGTTGGGGCCGTTGTTCACTTCGAGCGCGTACTCCTTTCCCTCGACGGTCATGCGGCCGAAAGCGATGCGGTTGGCGCAGCGGCCCACGCTCTTGCCCGACGCGGCTCCGTCGAAGAAGTAGCCTTCGGGATGCTTATAGCCCAGCACCACGTCGGCCATGCGGCCCTCACGGTCGGGCATCGTGACGGAGACGATCGCCGCCCCGAAATTCGAGAGCTTCACTTCGGCGCCCTTGTCGTTGCGCATCGTGTAGAGGATGATGGCTTCGCCCTCCGGCGTCATGCCCCATACGTGTTGTTCGATCTGTACCATTATTCTGCGGGTTTTAAGGTTGCGAGGATATGGTCGATGCGGCGCAGGGTCTCCTCGCGGCCGATGAACGCCGTGAAGTCGTACATGCCGGGACCTTTGCCCGCGCCTACGAGCGCCAGCCGCAGCGTGTTCATCACCTGTCCCATGCCGTATCCCTTCTCTTCGATCCAGCCGTGGACGATTTGTTCGGTGTTCTCTTTCGAGAAGTCGTCGATCGAGGCCAGTACGCCGCGCAGCTCGCGCAGGATTTCGGGGTTTTGGCCCTTCCAGTACTTCCGGGTCTGTTTCTCCTCGTATTCGGCCGGCGCCGTGAAGAAGAACGACGTGAGGTCCCAGAGGTCGGTGATGAACGTGGCGCGCTCCTTCATGATGCCTGCGGCCCGGCCTGCGACCTCGTCTGCGACTTCGATGCCGTGGTCGCGCAGGATGGGCTGGAACAGCGCAGCCAGCTCGGCGTCGCTCTTGTGGTGCATGTACTGGGCGTTGAACCATTTGGCTTTGTCGGGCTGGAAGCGTGCGCCCGATTTCGAGACGCGCTCCAGCGAGAAGCTGTCGATCAGCTCTTGCATCGAGAAGATCTCCTGTTCGGTGCCGGGGTTCCAGCCCAGCAGCGCCAGCATGTTGATGAATGCTTCGGGGAAATAGCCGTCCTCGCGGTAGCCGCGGGCCGTTTCGCCCGTCGGGGAGGTCCAGAAGAGCGGGAATACGGGGAAGCCCATCTTGTCGCCGTCGCGCTTCGAGAGTTTGCCGCCGCCCGTGGGTTTGAGGAGCAGGGGCAGGTGGGCGAAGCGGGGCTGACGCTCCTGCCAGCCGAAAGCCCGGTAGAGCAGGTAGTGCAGCGGCAGCGAAGGCAGCCACTCCTCGCCGCGGATGACGTGCGAGACTTCCATCAGATAGTCGTCCACGATGTTGGCGAGGTGGTAGGTGGGCAGTGCGTCGGCCGATTTGTAAAGCACCTTGTCGTCGAGCGTCGAGGTGTTCACCTCTACATGGCCGCGGATCAGGTCGTCCATTTCGACGGTCTGGTTTTCGGGCATCCGGAAGCGGATCACCCACTGGTCGCCGCGTTCGATGCGGGCCTTCACTTCGTCGGCCGGCAGCGCCAGCGACGTGGCCAGCTTTTCGCGCACGGCATAATTGTAGGCGAACGCTTCGCCGCGCTCCTCGGCTTCGCGGCGCAGGGCGTCCAGCTCTTCGGCGGTGTCGAAAGCGTAGTAGGCCCAGCCCGCATCGACGAGCTGGAGGGCGTATTTGAGGTAGATTTCACGGCGTTCGCTCTGGCGGTAGGGGGCGTGGGGACCTCCCGCGCCGACGCCTTCGTCGATCTCGATGCC
>RRZU012388399.1_pt1 | contig 10720 bp, 4 predicted proteins | sample 2165561 | NCBI WGS metagenome assembly RRZU01 (sample SAMN10456909, study PRJNA506462) | wastewater metagenome | isolation source: wastewater sludge | place: USA: Moscow, Idaho | reverse complement strand
TGTCCGTATAACTTTCAATGCCATCAGCTTTGTTTTTGGCTTCCTGCTGCGCGGCTGGCGAAAGCTGCTTCAATATAAACCCATCATCCACCTGCTTGACCTCATGAGTAAAGCGCAAATTGTTTTCTTGAATGATTTTTTCAGCCGCTTGCTGTTGCTTGAAAGGCTTGCCATTTTTCTGAGTGATCGTATCTGTTGCTTGCAGACGTCGCATTGCTGCTGATTCCTCAAGTCGTGCTGCTTGCTCGTCGCTTGTCTCCATGATATGCGCAGGCTTAGCCCCGCTTTCCACCAAGTCAGCATACGCCTTGGCTTGCTTTTCCTTGCTCATTTCGCTAAACGGGCGCTCGGTGGTTGCGCCTGCAATGCTATGCAATTGCTCAGTGAGACCGCGAGACTCAATATCTTTATCGATTGCATTGCTATGGGTTTGGTAATCAAGCAATAAGCCTTCACGATTTTTAGGTGTACCGGCACTTTCAAAGACGTTATTTTGCTGCACTTTCGGCACAATCTCATAGCGCATCTTGCCAGTCTGCTCGATGGTATAGTTATCACCTAAGCTTTTCTTTTGGATAAACTCATCGGCTTTGTTCTGCGTGGCAAACCATTTATTCTTACCGTCTTTACCCAAAATCGGCTCAATGGCAGGGGCGGCATTTGCTTGACTGGTTGGCGCAATATCTTGTGCCAACGCGGTTAAAGGCGCTTGCGGTGCGGTCTGGGTTGTTTGACCGTTGCTTGACTGCGTATTGCTATCTTCATTGATAGCGCCGTTTTGTACGGCAATATCAGCGATTTGTTGTTGCGCGGGTTTTGGTAATCTATCAAAGGAAGCTAAGGCATTTTGGCGCGCCATATCTTCATTACCATAGATGCCGCCCAATATCGCCATGCGCTGCTGTGGCTCTTGGCTGTTCCATAGGTCAGCAACTTGCGCTTGCTGCGCGGGTGGCGTATCGGTGTTGGTATTTTCGCTCGGTGAATATCCCAATTGCGGCGCTTCGTTTTGACTTTGAGCGGTTGGACTTGCAATGCCATTTAGCCAATTAGCCTGCTCATTAGGCTGGCTTTGTGTCGCTTGACGCTGTAATTCGGCGGTGATGGGGCTTGCACCAGTGTCAACCGCAACGGCTGCGGCGCTCGATAACCCACCTTGATTTGGATCGATGCCTAATTCTTGAGACGGTGACAAATTACCTGCTTGTACCTCAGGTGTTTCGCTTGTCGTATTATTCAACTGCAACAAGTTAAGACCTAAGCCGCTAGGTATTGGCGCTTCGTTAGACGGCGCATTATTGCTAGATGCAGGCGCGCCTTCTGGCTGTGGCTCGTTCGTCAGTTGTGGTGCGTTGGTTGGTGTTAAATCCCTGTATGACCCATCAAATGTATTTGGCTGTGCGTTATTTGGTAGGCCATTGCTACCATCAGGCGGCAACACCTCTGGCATAGGACTGTTTGATTGACCTTGCCCACCTTGGTTGCCTTGGTCGTTTTGCGATTGATTGAAGGTAGGCAAATTGGTGGCGTTAAATGCCCCACCCATCAAGCCACCCGTAATAAGACCTTGTGCAGCGGCTTCTGGCACGCCTTCCATAATCGGGTTGCCATCGGCATAGTTTTGCCACATTTGCTCGGTAGCAGACTGCGGTAACTCCTCTAATGCGCCTTCGGTAACAATCCCTTTGCCAATGTTTTTAGCATAGGCACCAAGACCAAGTGGGCGTGCGCTTGTAGCAGCTTCACCGGCCACGCGGTTAGCAATAGCGGTATCGATATCACCAATGCCTAGTTTTTTAGCCAAACCACCGCTTAATGCTGAAGTCGTAGCAGTAGTAACACCCGACCCAAGCGCCGCCCCCGCGTCCTTATCTGTTGGTGTATTACCGTTGTTTTTCTCGATAGCGTCAGCATAACTAGAACCGGCTTGCTGCATACCCTCGCCAATAGCACCACCAATAACCCCTTTGGCAACCGCGCCGCCCATACCACCACTAACCGCCATAGCTGGTAGCGATTCAGCAACTTTATTGGCTACAGCAAATGGGTGAGTCGCACCATATTTCAGCGTATCAACAAACCCTTGGGTGTTATTCCACGCCTGTTCCTCTTGTTTTGCCTTTTCTGATAGGTTGTCCTTCCACGCCTGCTCGGATGACTTGATATCCAAGCCCAAGTTTTTTGTATTTTGAATTGAGTTCGAGCCGGTTACTAAATCAGACAAGCCTAGGATGCCGCGACCTGCGGCAGCCGCGCCCGATGCAATCGAGTTACCAATATCGCTAAGCGCTTTGCGCTCAGCTTCTTTTGGCTTTGTCTGACCCGAAAAACTTTCCCACGGTTTTTGCTCAGTGTCTTGTGGTTGCGTGTTGGCGAATTGTTCCCAAGGTTTTTTATCAGACATTTACAACTTCTCCCAATTTTTTGCATCTGCTGGGTCACCGCCTTTAAAGCGATAACCATCCATAACTGCACCGACCTGTACGGCTGGTTGCGCCTGACTTGCTTGCCCTGCGTCAATGAAAGTTCCCGTCTGAGTGTCTGGCACTCGCTCTGGTTGAGCCAACACATTGCCTTGTTCATCAACACTATCACCAGCCTTAACAGTAACATAGCGGTCCTTGCCACCAGTGCCTTTGCCCATAAGCGCCGTGTATTGTTGTGATTTTTGCTTAATCGCTTGACGTTCTTCATCCGTGGTAGCTTTATTATACTGGTCCTGTAATGCAATTAGCATATTTTGCGCATAATTTTGTGCATTATTTTTCTGTTTCTCCATCGCCAGTTTTTCGCTTTCAAGTCCCAACTTAGCTTGCTCTTGTTCGCTTAGCTGATTAAGCTTGCTAACATCAAGACCTAGCTGCGCTTGACTGCGGGAATTTTGCCCCGCTTCATCTAGCAATGATTTTGTCATGGCATTTTGCTGCTCAAGGCTGGTGCGTGCGTTTTGGTTTTGCTGCGCCATGTTAGCTTGGCCATAAGCCATTTGCTGTTTATAGGCTTCCATGTCGAGGTTATCGCCTTGCATGGCGATTTCGGCTAACATTTTTTGTTGATTGGCTGTCAAGCCGTCCATTATCGATGCGCCACCCGCAGGACGCTTGATAGCATTAATTAGATTTTTACGCTCTATATCTGCCAAATAATCTCGCGCTTGTCGTACTGGCATCCGTGTGTTAGGTGCATTAACCTCGCTATACGTTTGCTGTAACGCGCGCTCTTGGGCAGTATCGTACATTGGCTTGGGCTGGATAGCGTCTTTGGTATCAATCTGCTTGCCATTAATTGACCCGCTTGCCTGTGGTGCTAATTCATTAACCTGTGCTTGGCTTAATACTTGCTTGCCAACGGCTGGGTTTTCTTGCGTTTGGCGGCTCATAGGATTGGTAGTCGTATCATAATTGCCTGCGCCAGAAAAAGTGCTTAATGCGCTGTTTGCATTTTGCATATTTGCTTGTGCTTGCGCTGCATTAAATGGGTTATCCACAGTCGAAACGCCTTGTCTATTGGGCGCGCCTGCCTGTGGCGTGACGTTATCCGCTGTAGGCTGATTCCACTTGCTCATGTTTTTATCGAGATAAGCAAGGTTTAAGCCTGCACCAATCTTACTTGGCGCACCTAATAACAAATTATCACCAACATCGGACAATACACCCGCTGTCCTTACAGCCACGTCACCTGCAAGCGTAGGATTGTCGGTTTGCAGACCAAAACGGTCACGGTATTGCTCGGTTGGTGTATTAAACCCATCAAGCGCACCATTATACCCAGATGCCGCCGCACCTAATCGACCAAAACCGCGCAAACCTCTAGCCGCTGTATTGGCTGCGCCTGCCAGTCTGCCAGTGCCTTGTGCCAACATATTGATGGATGGGTATAGACCGGCTGCTGCAGTACCACCGATGATGCGCGTTGCTTCAGCGCCGCTGACCTGTTGGTTTTGCTTTCGTAGTTGTGCATCGCGCTCACGACGCTTCATATCTTCTTCGTATGATATTGCCATTTAACACCCCTTAAAAAAATAAACGTGGTTTATCAGTCTCAACACCTTCAAGACTACTATCTAGCGGCGCTTCAATATCTGCAGCATTGGCAATGCGCGCAACTTCTGGGCGTTCCTCGTAGGGGATATGCTCTTGTGTGCGCAACAAGCCACTGACGTTGCCGATATCATCTAAATTCAGCCCTAATCTTGCGGCTGATTGCGCAGTAACGGCAGCTTTCTTTTTTGGCGAGTTGAGCATTTTTGCCTTTAGTAAGGCATCAAGGATGGTGGGGTCTAAGCCCGCAGCAAATTGAGTTTCAATAGCCATTGCATTAACCTATGAGCGTTTGAATGTATTTAGGCATTATGAATGGCAATAATGGATTGGCTAAACCTTAGAGGGTAAAAAAGCCCTATCACTTGGATAGGGCATTTATTAGTAGTTATAATTCTTGCTAGTGCTTTCGCTCTTGCTTTCGCTGGTGCTTGCGCTGCCCGATGCGCTGATGCTTGCGCTTACATGGGCTGCGCTCAATGCGCCTGCTGCTAATTGCGCAGTGTATTGCCCCATTGCCTTAGCTGCTTCTAGGGCAATCTGCGCTTCTGAAACAGCATTTCGCATCTTAGATTCGTATGCCGCGACCTGTGCTTGTGTATAAGCAATGTTGGTGCGCGAAGCCATGTCAGCATAGCGCGACTTTGTTTCGTTGTCGCTGACTTGTATTTGCGCGCCTGCTTTCCATGCTTCGACCTGGGCGGTAAATCGACGGGTTGCCATTTCAGCATTGCTAAGATTGGCTTGTGTTTCGGCTTTGTACTTGTCGATATCTGCCGTATATTTGGTTAAGAAGGCGCGTGCCATCTCTACTTTGTTCTGTGATTGTTTTAGCTGCATGTCACCTTTTTCGGTGGCGGCTTGTACGCGCGTAGCAAATGCGCGAACTTGGGTATCATATATCTGCGCCTTGCTGTTCTCTGCTCTTACCTGACTATCAAATAATTCAACCTTAGCGCGCTGGGCATTATTCTGCGCATTAACCGCATCGACTTGAGTAGCAAATACACGCGCCTGCGTTTCAGCAATACCAAGCTTGGCTTGCTCAGCTTTTATCTGGCTATCAAATATATCAATCTTTAGCTTTTCAATATTGGTTTGTTCAGATACCGCGCGCAATTCACTTTCATAAACACGCGCCTGCGTTTCAATCAAGCCTGCCTTTATCTGCTCGCCTTGCAATGATGCGTTATAGGCGTCTAGCTTCAGTCTCTCACTTTGTAAGAGGGAGTTATTCGCCTCGATATCAGCGCTATATAGCTTGGCTTGTGTATCAGCTATTGCAAGTTTGGCTTGTTGACTTTCTATCTGTGCTTTATAGTTTTCAATCTTTAGGCGTTCAGCATCAACCATGCTTGCGGTAGCGCGTACCTTTGTTTCATAAATTTGCGCCTGACTCTGCGCAATGCCAACTTTCGCCTGCTGTCCTTTCCACTCAGCCTCATAGATATCAAATTTTATTTTTTCATTATTAATCTGTTCGGCGTGCGCTTGAATTTCGCTGCGGTACACATCAAACTGCGACTTGGTGATATCGGCTTTGGCTTGAATGCCACCCATGATCGCCTTATACATATCGACATTGGCTTGTATGGTTGCTACTTTGGCTTTGTATAAATCAACCTTGCTTTGATTAATCTGACCTATCGCTAACTGCCCGTCAATCTGGGCTTTAAATACGCCAATCTTAGCAGTAGCGGTATCAAGTTTAACGCGGTAAATATCAGCCAGTGTGCGGAACGCATCATTTTGCGCATTGAATAATGAGACTTGTGCGTTAAACACACTGATTTTACTTTCAACATTAAACTTGGCTATTTCAAATAAACGCTTAGTGATGTTCTCAAAGAAATTTTGATTAAGCTGCTCAAGGGCGATACCTTGCTCAATGGCAAATCGCATACTTTCAATCTGCCATTTTGCCTGCTCCATGAATACGTCGCGGTTGGCTTCAATGACTTTCAATCGCCCTTCTTCACGCGCCACACTAGCTTGTTTGTTGAGCATACCTGTAGGCATGCTAAATCCGCGTGCCGCCCATGTATCGACGGCTTCTTGCACTGATCGCTCAGTTTCTCTGGTGATGCGCTCACGCGATTTTAAATAAATGGCATCAATCACTGGGTCCGGCAACCCATGCGTCATCATATCCTTTACAGCATCGGTTAGCTCATCAAGTAACTGCGATTCATATTTTGGCTCTTGCCAATCAGCAAACACTTCTGGAACCGTAAGACCATCAAGCGCAGGCGGCTTTCCATCAAAATCCGCAATCTTTGGAAACTCAAACAAAGGAAGCTCAATGTCTTTTAGAACAGGTAGCGCTATCTGTTCCATTTGCGGCGCATCGGGAATGGCGATGTTTGTATCAATATTTGGTTTGGTTGGCATTTCAAACTGATTGATAACGGGCATTGCTGGATCAACTATCGCCACATCCGATGTTGGTGCATCAGGCATTGATAAATTGTTCAGGGTTGGCGCGTCAGTTAAAACAACACCAGTATCAATCGTTGGTTTAGCGGGCGGCGCTATATCGCTAAATTTCGGCGCTGGCTGAACATTAACCGTGATATTAGCGTCCATCTTGGTTGGCATGGTTGGCGCTTGCACACTAGGCAAGTTTGGCAAATTAACCGCCGTATCAATAGATGGGGCAACAGGTATAACCACATCATTAATGACTGGAAGTGACGGCATACTAATAGGCTGCGCTATCGGCTCAACCGGCAGTTCGTCAAAATCGATGTTATCAAGCTGTGACAACACACTACTTATTTCCCCCGCATTTGGGATATCGCTAATAGGCATATCTGTATTGGGCTCGTAATTCGGCATACTTGGCAAAGTGAGCGCGCTTGACTCATAGGTAGGTGGTGCGATTGCTGGCATCTCACCGACGCTTGCTATTTTAATATTGCTAATATTGCCAAGCGACATCGTAAGCTTGTTGTTGTAGTCCTGCGCCCATTGGTCAATTTCTTTCATCTGGTCAGTCACGGTTTTTACTGTGACGCCCATAATGCTATCTGGTGCAATCCCCATGTTTATCTCCTTATACTCTGCGCTTGGTTGAAAGTGCGTTAATCGCTAGACTGTTAAGATAGCCATGTGTTGCACTGATGTTTAAAACAAAAGTAAAGTGACGCCCTCTTAAACCACGACCAAACAAAATGCGACCATTGGTTAACTCGTCTGCGCGCTCACGCGGTAATGGGTATCTAAAGGCTTGTTGTTTGCCGCTTTGGGTGGTTTTCACCTGCATTGACGCACTGCCATTCAACTCATACTCAAGGTATGCGCCTGTTGGGTGTGCCAACGCTTCCCCAAAATCAATCTTTCCTGTTTCGATGGTTGCGTTCACTATCTCTGTGCCGGTATCCATCTGATAAATACCATTTTTTGATTCACCATACAGATTGCCGTTAATCACCACCAGTCGATTAATCGGCAAATCACTGTATCGGCTCATTGCCCAAGTATCCGTGTTGGCGGTCCATGCGTTGCCAAGTGTTATACCGTAAAATAAATAGTCATCATCTAAAACAGCTACGTCATTTGATAAATTTATTGCTGCTAGTTTTCCAACACTTTCGTCCGCAGCGGTTGCGCTATCATCAAGCCAAACAATAATAGACTTTTTATCAATCACAAACTGATCGCCTGCTATCGCAACATCCGCTAGTAATGATTTAAACTTGGCTTTGCCGGCCACATTATCTGACGCAGTAGCAATGTCGCTTAATAGCGCATGAGATTTAAGTAGCAATTTATCGTTAGCAATTAACGTATCTGTCGATAAAGCCTTAGCAATCTTATTGGCAAACAGCGTATCATTGGCAACCAATACATCTTTGCTAATAGCTAGATTGGCTGAGAATAATTCATCACTGGCTATAGCAGTATCTTTGCCAAGCACTGATGTTTTTGATTTTGATAGCGCTATGTCGCTTGCAATAGCGCTATCACTACCAAGTTCACGCGCAAATGATGCGGCGTAATCGGTTGCAATCGCAGTATCGGCATTGATATTTGTGGCGCGCATAACGCCATTAGTCAAATCATGACCGGTGGCTATATCGGTGGCCATGTTGGCAATCGTGCTGTGCCAATACTCGGTTGATTGCGCGCTATCCGTAGCAACCATCGTTTGTTTTAAAATAAATCGGTCACTGGCTTTTGCTGAATCTTGCCTTGTATTTGTTGCAGTGAGCTTTCCAAATATGCTATCACTGGCAACCGCACTGCTTTGTAGTTGCGACACCACGCGGCCAGTAAGTTCATCACTGGCTACTGCTGAATTAATAGATAATGCAGCAATCGCAAGAATAAACAGCTCCTTTACGCGGGCTGTATCATCTGCAATGGTTTTAAGTCCTGCCCATGTTGCATCATTAGCTATGGCGGCATCGGTGGTATCGTCTCGGTAATTACTCATTGATTACTCCAAAAAAAGCATGGGCTGACTTATGATCGGCTAAGGCGGTATAGCCGAAATGCGTTCTTTCGCCGTACAGATTATGCTCATTTACATTCAAGTAACGCTTATTGCCGAAGCATATTTTTATAGCTTCACGACTAAACAAATTTCCGTATTCATCAGGCGAAGCGCTAAAATACCGATTGTCCGGTATGTTTTTGTGAACAACATTTACCACATCAAAGCCGCTGATTTTTAATTCACCGCTAATATCATTCCTTGTTGTTGCGCTTTTGGCGTATTCTTTTACATTAGGCGCTCCGCCGCCCCCGCTATAACTCCAAGTATTAGCATCAGGATGAACTAGCCAGCCATAGTCCGCCGGCAAACCACCTACCCAATCACCATTATCTGCCCATGCGTTTGCCTCAGAAGGGCTGTACTCCATTTCCTCTACCCACACCGGATTGCCATCTACAGGGTATGGCTTGCCTTTGGGGTTTTTTATATACATGCCATGCCATGCAAAAACACGATGGTATGTCCAAAAATTATAGGCATGAGGGTCTTGTACGGCATATCGACTTAAAGATTCACCCTCTCTGCGCACAGGGATTGTCTTTTTCTTTGCGTGAATCGCTGCATTTCTTGCATAGAGTGGCACGCATATCGCCGTGCTAATTTGCTTGTCACTATCAGTAACAGTCCTAGTAAGATGCGTAAAATAGCGCAGTCTATACATTACCCCTGTCATTCCGCCATACGCTAAAAAATAGAAAAACGGCTTTGTGTCATAGCCTTTATCTTCGCCGACAATCGTTGTTGTTGTTTCTGTGGGCGACACTTCCTCTCTATCATCAATATCGCTAGTGTAGAAATATCCTTGAACACCCGTATTTCCTATGCGGGTTACTGACTTCCAGTTGCCAACATACATATACTGCTCGTAATCTGACTCAATATCTTTCACATAGTTTCGCCAATCTACGAAATACTTAACAACTTGCAAGGTGTTATCAACATAGTATGCAAACATGGTGGTATCGCAGTTGGGTTTTTTACCATTAAAACTACCATCAATATTGGGTGAAAAATTAAATGATACGCACCCGCCAAGCAATGGCTCAGGGAATTTTATTTGCGGCTGGAATTTAGGTTTAGCATTGTGATACAGATACCCTTTGGCAACTCTAGCGATATTACCTGCGTGATGTGCTATAGGTTCTAATTCTTTTTTGTCCCAATAATCTAGCTCATCAGTATAATTGGTTGCGGATAATGCCCTGCTCAATATCTCTCTTTGCTCAACCCTATCAAGCTTGGCTATTATCGCTTTTTCTTTTTCTGTCTGATTTATTGCCAACAATGGCATAAACCACGTTAAATATTTTTTTACTTTTTCCCTATATTCTTCACTTGTCGGCTCAGAAAAAGGGCTGTTTTTTATACTCTTAAACACGAGTTTTAATTTGTAGCTGTAACCTATGCAGACGCCTGTATCATCCTCGTAGTTATAGCAAGTGTTATAGCCTTCGCTACCTGTTGTATTTACCGCCCAGCCTAGCGTGCTCTCGTAAGCGATGTGTTGGTAAAAGTCAGATGAATCACATACTTTAATGATATGCCCAGCGCGAATCCAATAGTCTATGTATTCACTATCGGGAAAACTCTCGCCGCTTGGCATACCACCAAACCTATCAAGGATTGCTAAAATCTCCTCATCACCTTTTTCTTCAATATACCTGCGAAACTCATTGGTCATGGTGGCTAGTATGCGCGGAAGCACCATAGCCAAGACGCCTTTGGCGCCAATACGCACGAGCCACGGCGTATTATCCTCAGAAAATACAACCACATCAGTTCTGTTAAACTGATAGCTGTATAATATATCTCCGCTAGGATTGATGTTGCCCCTATACAGCGGGTGAGAAATATCTTTGATTTCTTCTTCTATTTTTTGCAGCACATCGACTGGTAGGCGCATGCTTGCCACCTCAAGCGGCTGTTTCTTTGCGTATTCTGCGTCTATATCTTGGCGGCCATAACCACCTATTATCTGAATGACTTCCGCCATTGCCCCAGAGTACATAGACGGATATACTTTTTTATACCTGCTTACAAAACGCCCTGTTAAAAGGTCATAATCACCGACAGTGAATCGCTTTAAGCTCAACTCCTTCGCAGGTTTTTTGGTGTCATCATAATTTGCTATGCGGCGTCTGCATTGCTCGGTTATTTTAATTGTTGTTGGGCTATCTTC
>RRZU010241737.1_pt1 | contig 10721 bp, 12 predicted proteins | sample 2165561 | NCBI WGS metagenome assembly RRZU01 (sample SAMN10456909, study PRJNA506462) | wastewater metagenome | isolation source: wastewater sludge | place: USA: Moscow, Idaho | reverse complement strand
AGCGAAAAGCAATCGAATATAAGGTATCCCCACGCTGTACGATATATTGGCCACTAGTGACCGGATTAACACTGGACTGCCTAGCGGCGTGACTGCGATCGACAACGGGCGTTTTACCTGAATTCCCAGCACAACCCAGCAGCGTGCCGCTTAACAACAGTAACAACCAAGTTTGGGTCGTGAGTTTCAGGTTTAGTGGCCTGCATTGAACTGCTTTCAAACCGCACTCCTCGAGTAATTGACGATGCACTTTTATATGTTTATTGACGCGCATAGCGCTCCAGCCCCAAGACAATAGCGACTGCGGATAGCGCTAATAATACGGCAGGCAGCAATTGTGCATCCACTTGAAAGATATCAGCAAAATGCCAAGGCAAGAGGTTATCCTGCAACACGGGAACTTCCACACCATGGCTGTCAGTGCGCCAGCTGATGGTCTGTTTCCATGGCCAGACTTTATTTAGCGAGCCAAACATAATACCCGTCAATAACGCCAGGGTTAAATCTCGAAAGCGCTGCAGGGCCGCTTGTAAAATACGCGCAAAGGCAAGCAAACCAAATAAACAGCCGCCCGCAAAGACCAGCAGAGCACTGAACTGCAGCTGTTTTACTGCCAGTAAAATCGTTGGGTAAAGCCCCATCAAGACTAAAATAAAGCTGCCAGAAATGCCTGGCAAAATCATCGCGCAAATGGCAATGGCCCCAGCCAAAAATAAGCTTAGCGGGTCATGCCCCCAAGCTATCGGTGAAGCCACGGTAATCCACCAAGCAAAACCTGTACCCACAGCGAAAGCCAACCAGCGACTCAGATGCCAGCGCTGAATATCACGCCCAACCAAGTAGCAGGACACCAAAATTAAACCAAAGAAAAATGACCACAAAGCAATCGGCTGGGTCTCTAACAGCCAAGTAATCAAACGTGCGAGACTAAATACACTCAGCAAAATTCCAGCAAATAAGGTCAACAGAAAATTGACATTAGCCAATTGCCAAGCATTTTTTATTTGCCCTTGCACAAGCAGTAAGGCAGCTTCTGGAATCCGTGATAAAGCACCTAGCAGCTCATCATAAATACCAGTAATGAAAGCTACGGTACCACCGGAGACACCAGGCACAACATCAGCGGCCCCCATAGCCACACCTTTTAAAAACAATAAGAAGTTATTTTTCACGCTAATGTCCCGCTCAACAAAGGCACAAAACGCGCGCCCTCTAGAGCATGCTGCACAAAACCATGCTCCTCACGCACAATCAACAGCAACTGCTGGTCATTGCCGTCACCGACAGGAATCACTAATCGACCACCGACAGCGAGCTGATCCAATAATGCTTGTGGCACTTCACTTGCTCCTGCTGTGACAATAATGCCGTTGTAGGGCGCTAACGCATTCCAACCTTCCCAGCCATCGCCCCAACGATATACAACATTGCGTAAATTCAATTCAGCCAACTGTTCTTTAGCGCGCTCTTGTAGCGACTGAATACGCTCAACTGAGAATACCCGCTCAACTAATTGCGCCAACACGGCCGTTTGATAGCCAGAGCCAGTGCCAATCTCAAGCACTTTATCTAAAGGACCATTGGCCAATAAAAGCTCAGTCATACGCCCCACCATGTAGGGTTGGGAGATGGTCTGGTTATTACCAATAGGCAGCGCCGTATCTTCATAGGCACGGTGGGATAAGGCTTCATCGACAAACAAGTGTCGAGGCGTACGACGAATAACGTCCAGCACTTTTGAATTGCTTAAACCCTCATCGTAGAGGCGCTGAATCAAACGTTCACGAGTGCGTTGCGAGGTCATCCCAATCCCGCGGCGCTGTATATCATCCTGCTGAAAACTCACAACACACCCTCCAGCCATTGCTTGACATCATCCAGTTGCGGATGAAATGTGCGATCCAACTGCAACGGCGTAATCGACACATAACCTTGCGCTACTGCGTGAAAATCTGTGCCTTCAGCACCGTCTTCTACCTCGCCCGCAGCGGCTAACCAATAACACTCTTTACCACGAGGATTGACCGTACGAACCGGTGCAGCAGCGCGGGCACGATGACCAAGACGCGTCAGTTTAATACCTTTGATGTGCTCAAGCGGTAGGTCTGGCACATTAACATTAAATACCGTACGCGGCGCTAAGGATAACTGGCTGTGTGACTCAATCAAACGACGGGCAAACCAAGCCGCACTGGCGAGGTTATGCGGCTGACGTGACAACAAAGAAAAAGCGAAAGACGGTAACTGCAAAAAGCGTCCTTCAAGTGCAGCAGCCACTGTTCCCGAATAGAGCACATCATCGCCAAGATTAGCACCTAAATTAATGCCGGCGACCACCATATCCATGGTTTCAGGCAACAGACCATTGAGGCCTAAATGCACACAATCTGTGGGTGTGCCATTTAAGCTGATATAACCATTACTGAGCGTCTGCGGATGCAAGGGGCGATCCAAGGTCAACGAACTGCTAGCACCACTACGATCTTGATCAGGTGCGATAATCGAGCACTTAGCATAGTCACTCAGCGCTGCATGTAAAGCCGACAAACCCGGTGCATTCACACCATCATCATTAGCAATTAAAATTCGCACGCCAATACCGCCTCAGTTACCGAAAAAAGATCCACCAATTCACGCAGCACCACAGTCGCAAAACACCCAGGTGGCAAAATAAACTGCAGTTGCAAACAGTCTTCAGCAGGGAAACTCCAAGTTAAATCACGCACAGGCAAACGCAAAATACGTCGCTCCTGTTGCAGATTTGCACGCTCAAGCCAAGTGCATAATGGTGCGTGCGTTGTTGCCAGCTGCTGCTCATCACGCAAAGTCTGCCCCTGACTGGCTAGCTCGCCCTCGCCCCATAAGGGACCAGTGGGATGCACATCAAGCTCAGCTAAGCGCGGGTCATTGCACTCGTCAGGCCCAGCAATAAAAAAACTGCGACTGCCGGTAAAGGCCAACACATCCCCGACTTGCGCCGTATTCCAAGTTGAATTCTGTACGCGTTGAGCTAAGACACGATTAAATAAAGCACTACGCCCAGTGGATAATAAGCGTGAGCGTAAACTGCGTTGCACCGGTAGCTCGTTGCGCTGCGCATACTCAAGTGCTCCCAACAGGTTATTGCCGTTTTCGCCAAAACGTTGCAGACCAAAATAATTGGGGACACCTTGCGCCGCAATGATTTGCAAACGTGTTTGCAGAGCGTCTTGATTAGCCTTTAAATCCGTTAAGCGAATACTAAAGCCATTGGCCGAGTGGGCGCCGCGTTGCAGCTTACGGCTGTGGCGCTGGGTATCTAAAATACGTAAATCCTCACCTTCAGCCGTGCTGAGCTGTGGGTCGCTTTTACCTGGCAAATGAATACTAAACCACTGCCGAGTTAACGCTTGACGATCTTTTAAACCAGCATAACTGATGTGCCGTAACGACACGCCTGCCGCTTTAGCCAAACGGCGTGCGGCTTCTTCGGTATTGAGCAGACGTTTTTCCACCCATAACCATAGGTGTTCACCGCTGCCAGACAGAGGAATATCCAACACCTCATCCACTTGAAAATCTTCAGCACAGGCTTTTAGTTGTGCAGTACCACAAGGCTCTCCCCAAGCCAAAGGCCCAAGCAACTCTAAACTATTCATTGTTTAACCAACATCACCACAGCATGTGCTGCTATGCCTTCTTCATGCCCAACAAAGCCTAAACCTTCGGTCGTGGTCGCTTTAACATTAACCTGACCGACTGTGACATTAAGATCGGCAGCAATGTTTTCACGCATTGCCACGATGTGCGGTGCCATTTTCGGCGCTTGCGCTAAAATAGTGCTATCAACATTGCTGACTGACCAGCCGGCTTGCCTGAGCAAATCTACAACCTTGCGTAACAGTTGCCGGCTATCCGCACCCTTGTAAGCTGGATCAGTGTCAGGAAAGTGCTGGCCAATATCGCCTAAGGCGGCAGCGCCTAATAAAGCATCAGCCAGCGCATGCAATAAGACATCGCCATCAGAATGTGCTACAAAACTTTTATTATGTGCAATCTGTACACCGCCCAAAGTAATAAAATCACCAGACTGAAAGCGGTGCACATCATAGCCATGACCTATACGCATGCTGTTACCTAGCTATTAAAAACAGTCGCCATTCTACACGTATTCAGCATTTTTGGCCTGAGCTGCATGTCAATCGTGCACGGCATTATGCTGAACAAAGCGCGCGTGCATGAAATCGCAAGTGCTCATCAATAAAGCTGGCAATGAAGTAATAGCTATGATCATAGCCTGGCTGCATACGCAATGTGAGTGGATAACCTGCACGTTCAGCGCTATCGCGCAAAGCCGCCGGCTTAAGCTGCTCAACTAAAAAAATATCCGCATCGCCTTGATCAATCAGCACGGGTAGCGGCGTGGTGGCATGGGCGATTAACGCACTGGCATCCCACTCCATCCAAGTTTCGCGCCGAACACCTAGGTAGTTCGAGAACGCTTTCTCACCCCAAGGGCACTGACTTGGCTGACAAATGGGGGCAAAAGCTGATACTGATTGATAACGCTGCGGCTCACGCAAAGCAACAATGAGTGCGCCATGACCACCCATCGAATGACCGCTGATGCTGCGCTTATCGGAAGCAGGCAAATGCTTTTCGATTAATGCCGGCAGCTCATGAACCACGTAATCATACATACGGTAATGCTGAGCCCAGGGCTCTTGCGTGGCATTGAGATAAAAACCTGCACCCAAGCCAAAGTCCCAAGCACCATCTGGATCATCCGCAACACCTTCGCCACGCGGACTGGTATCTGGCGCAACGATAATTAAGCCCAGCTCTGCAGCAGCTTTTAGTGCTCCAGCTTTTTGCATAAAATTTTCATCGGTGCAGGTTAATCCAGACAACCAATACAACACAGGAAGAGGCCTGCCTAAATCAGCTTGCGGCGGCAGGTACACGGCAAACTGCATACTACAGTTGAGTACACTGGATTGATGCTGATAACGTAAATGCTGGCCGCCAAAGACTTTATTGGCTGACAATTGTTGTAACGACATCATTACCTCCAAAGACATCAGTTAGGGCAAACAAAACTGAACAGCCTGCCCTACCTCATGTGGTTGTTGATTAAAAATGAATAACGCTACGAATACTCTTACCTTCGTGCATCAAATCAAATGCTTTATTAATATCGTCTAACCCCATCGTGTGGGTGATAAAGGTATCCAGAGGAATCTCACCGCTTTGCGCTTTAGCAACATAGCTCGGCAATTCTGTACGACCTTTGACACCACCAAAGGCACTACCGCGCCAGACGCGTCCGGTGACCAACTGGAAGGGACGCGTGCTGATTTCTTGGCCCGCACCAGCGACACCAATAATCACGGACTCACCCCAGCCTTTGTGGCAGCTTTCAAGCGCCGCTCGCATCAACTGCACATTACCGACACACTCAAAGGAGTAATCAACACCACCATCCGTCATTTTGACGATCACTTCTTGGATAGGCTGATCAAAATCATTAGGATTGACGCAATCGGTTGCTCCGAGCTCACGGGCAATATCAAACTTACCTGGATTGATATCAATGGCAATAATGCGGCTGGCTTTGGCCATTTTCGCACCAATAATCGCCGCTAAACCAATGCCACCCAAACCAAAGATCGCTACCGTTGCACCCTCTTCCACTTTAGCAGTGTTGAGCACAGCACCAATACCTGTAGTTACGCCACAACCCAACAAGCAGATTTTCTCAAGTGGTGCATCTTTTGGTACTTTAGCCAGCGACACTTCAGCTACAACAGTGTATTCAGAAAACGTTGAAGTCCCCATGTAATGGTAAATTGGCTCACCTTTATAGGAAAACCGCGTTGTACCATCTGGCATCAAACCCTTGCCTTGAGTCTCGCGCACGGACTGACACAGGTTGGTTTTACCTGATGTACAGAACTTGCAGGTACGGCACTCCGCGGTATATAGCGGAATCACATGATCACCGACGGCAAGTGAAGTCACACCTTCGCCGACTGCTTCAACAATACCGCCACCCTCATGGCCTAAAATAGCTGGGAAAATACCTTCAGGATCCTCTCCGGATAAAGTAAAAGCATCCGTATGGCACACGCCGCTGGCTACAATGCGCACCAGTACTTCACCCGCTTTTGGCGGCGCGACATCCACCTCAACAATCTGCAAGGGCTGACCTGGACCAAATGCCACGGCGGCACGAGACTTAATCATGGTGTTCTCCAAAGTAAATAGATGTGTTCAGCATAGCAGATACGCTGAGCAAATAGACTAGCGCATAGATCTCACCGACAACTCAGCGAACTAGAAAAAAACTGTGTATGCTCGATTTTATATTTTCTATTAAGGTCGAGTATCCGCTATGTCTAATACACGAATGAAAGGCTCCAACCAAAAGCGCAACACACCAGCGGCACAGCAGACTAGCGCATCTTTAGATGCACAAGTTGCGCAATTTCTGGACAATGGCGGTGCGATTGAAGTAATTCCTCGCGGAGTGAGTGGACAGGTATTTACGCCCAATAAAAAAACATAAAACCACTCCGCTCATATTACAACTTGCATGCCGCCTCAGCACTATCACAGCCATTAGCTGCTGCGCTCAAAACGTCCACCAGAGCGCAGCAAATAACCTGAGCCCTCTTCGCACAAAAAGGCTTCACGTGGCATTATTGATAAAACATCAGTACCACCTCTTAATGCATAGGCTTGATAACCCAATTGAGTAAGCAGAAAAACAGCACTTTGACTGCGCTTACCATCATCGCAATAGCACAAATACACTTTATTCTTGTCCAATAAGCGCTCTTTTAACCGTAACAAATCCAACGGCATGTGCAAGGCTTGCGACGCGTGGCCGCGTTCGTATTCATCTAGGCGACGCACATCTAACCACTGCGCACCTCGCGCTAACAGCTGCCCTGCTTGAGCAAAGGACACTTCTTCAGTGACCGGAGCTTTAAGTAACTCTAAAAAATCAGCGCGCTCAAGGTACAGCACACGACTGTCTTCTAACAAAGTAACAGTGGCATTACGTGGCGCGTCACTTAATAACGCCTCTTCGCCAAAGCAAGCACCCATTGATAATTGCGCAAGCACTTGTTCCTGCCCATCACGACTCTGAGTGACTTCAGCATTACCACTGCGCAGAAAATAACAGCGATCTCCACGCCCACCCTCTTCAATCACAGCGCTACCTTTTGGTAAATCGAGACGATGCAAACGCTGTAGCATTTCGCGGATATTAACGGCTGGAACACGAGCAAATAGCGGGTTTTCAAGAAGCGCTGACAACCACTCCATATCCTCACCTTGCGCCTCAAGCTCTAAAAGTAAATCCTGCGATGCCTGACGCCAAGTCAGCAACCCGGCTAAACGACTACGCTCAAGCAAGACTACGCTGCAATCGGTCGCAGCCACTAAAGTGTAAGGCTCAGAGGTATTCGCTGGAAGCGCATGCTGACTTTCTTCACTGCCAGCTTCAATGTAGATTTCAGTGCCTGCTGCAGACTGATAGAACAAGTCTCCAGAGACTAAAAAACAGGTTTTCTGCAAACTTTCAGACAAGTGCACAACAGTTTGCCCAGCTAAAAAAGGCTGGATTAACAACTCGGTTTTAAGCTCATTGTACTGTTGAGCAGATAGCGCATTTAACGATGTAAAACTACTCAGTTGCAGCGGACTTAAATAACTGCTCATGTGTTTCCATGCTCTCGTTAAAACATAACAAGGCGTATAGGAATACCTGCAACCTTGTCATTAAATTTTCTTATGTTTTGAACAGCGGTTTGACTCGCCCTCAATAAAACCGCTGGGGGTATTTACACGCGCCAAAGGTAAACCACATTGCGTATGTTCATCAAACTTAATCGAACACACCGGCTCTTCATAATGCGCCAACCAGCGCATGTACTGATCTTCAGTCACTGCGCATTTTTTAGCAACATATTGCATCGTTTTTTCTTGATACAGTGTCATATCTTGCAACGGGATAGTGATATGCCCAACCCCTGGATGGCAAGCTACAAAAACCACACCAGAGCGACTTAGACGCTCTAAGATTTGCTCACCGCTTTGCCCAGCTTGATCTTGCAGTTGTTTTTTCAATTGAGCCAGCTCATTGAGTAGCTGTTGCTCATGCTCAGTTTTATAAGCGAGCTCCACATCTCGAATGGCCACTTGTTCTTTATATTCAACCACGGCAACAGCAATGCGTGCTTGTAACTCGTGCTCAAACTGGACACGCAATGACTCCACTGCTTCGCGCTCGTGTTGTTCGAAAGCACGCAGTCGCGCTTGTAAGTCGGCACGTAACGCATTGAGGCTCTCTGCTTGCTGAGCCAGTTGCTCCTTGAGTTCAACATTCAAACGCTCTTGTTGCTGCAATTGCTGTTGTAATTGCAATTGCATTTGCTGCTGTGCAGCAAGTTCAGCTTGATGCTTAATACGCAACTTGGTTAGTTGCTCTTCGTGTTGTGTTTCTAAAGTGCTAATGCGCAATCTTTGCTGTTTAATTATTTGTGCGGCTTTATGACGCTGCTCTTGATCTTTTTCACGCTCAAGCTGTGCAACATTAGCGTCCATTTGCGAAGCTGATTCCCAGCGATCCTCTGCAGCAATGGTGAGCTGCTCAGTAACAATAATGGGCTCATAGGAATCTTCTGACAACACCCCCAAGGTATTTGATTTCACTGCATCGCGCACCATCAGAATATGGTTATGTTTTGGCGATAGATCAGGATCCCAAAGATGCATTTGATGCCAAGGCACCGATGATTGACTGCGACACGCTAGACGGATGGGACCAGCACCAAGATCAGGCCCACGCCCTGCACGCTCGGCTAAATGTCGCAAAGGTATATTCCAACTCGGATCAGCGGCGCCTTTTTCATCAAAATCAATATAGAAGAACACCAGTGAGCGCACTAATAATCTAGGGTTGATTAGTACATACACCGCTTGCATTTGCTGATCAGTAAACTCAGGCATGTTGACCATGCCATCCAGCACCGCTTCAAACTCTGGATACAGCATCTGTTTAGAGATTTTCTGATCCGTGAAAAACATCACGGCCTCAACCATCTGTGGTTTATTTTGTAAGCGCATGACTTCTCTCAAATTAAATGCAGGCACAGCGCATGGACCATGCGCTACGGACTCAAGTTTTACTATAGCAAAACCTGACTCAAGCGCTGTGACACTGTTGGCAGCCATTCAAGCCAGCAGCCGACTGAAAACATATAAAGCGAATGCCTTCACACTGCTGCAGTCTGACTATAGAGACGAAGACCTAAGCGATAATTGCGACTGTAAGAACAACAAGTCTTCTGGGCGAGTGATTTTAATATTACTGCAGCGCCCTTCAACAACTTGAGGAGAAAATCCTGCCCACTCCATCGCTGAGGATTCATCCGTCACCGCCACACCCGCTTGCAGGGCATCGGCCAGCGCTCGTTGCAACTGACCAAGCTTAAACATTTGTGGGGTTAAGGCTTGCCAGATCACACGGCGATCAATGGTTTTCATCACTCGTCCACTGGCATCAATCTGTTTCAGCGTGTCGCGCGCAGGCACAGCTAACAAACCACCCAGTGGATCATCGGCTAAATGCTTTAATAGACGATCTAAATCATCGCGCTCAAGTAATGGACGCGCCGCATCGTGGACCAACACCCAATCGTGAGCTTGCGCACCCCTTTCGTGCAATGCGAGTAAAGCATTGAGCACTGAGTCAGCCCGCTCAGCACCTCCGACAACAGTTTGCACCAAGCGATGCTCGGCCACTTGTAACTTCGACCACCAACGATCATGCTCAGCCAACGCCACGGTAATTCCACGCAGGCCTGGATGCTCTAAAAAACAGTTCAATGTCAGTTCAAGAATCGTTTTACCCGCAACAGTCAAATATTGCTTTGGGCATTGCGCCTGCATGCGACTACCAATACCAGCCGCCGGAATCACTAGCCAAAACGTTGGAGTTGTCATTCTGCCAGCAAGAAAAGGGTTTCCCCTTCCTTGACCATCCCCAGTTCATAGCGAGCACGCTCTTCAACGGTTTCAAGCCCCTTTTTTAGCTCCATCACTTCGGCATCCATGACTCGATTGCGCTCAAACAAGCGCTCATTCTCAGCTTTTTGCTCGGTAATCTGCTGTTTGAGTTGCACACTTTGCGCGACACCACCATCCCCCAGCCAAAGACGGTACTGCAACCCGAGAAGCGTCACGAGCAGTACAATCAACAACCAATAGGGTTCTTTCTTCATAGTGGTCTTCCATAGAAAAGGGCAGCTGAAATGGCTGCCCTTTGAACATCACAGCTACTGTGACATGCATCACTCACAGAGGTTGCACATTAGCCGCGAAACTCTGCACGTCCGCGATAAGGCGCTTGTGCACCGAGCTGCTCTTCAATACGCAGCAGCTGGTTGTACTTAGCTACGCGATCTGAACGGCACAGTGAGCCGGTTTTAATTTGTCCAGCTGCCGTACCTACGGCTAAGTCAGCAATGGTTGAATCTTCTGTTTCACCACTGCGGTGTGAAATAATCGCAGTAAAGCCAGCCGCTTTAGCCATTTGAATGGCTTCTAGGGTTTCGGTCAAGCTACCGATCTGGTTGAATTTAATCAAGATAGAGTTAGCCGTTTGGGTATCAATACCTTGCTGCAAAATCTTGGTGTTGGTGACAAATAAATCATCGCCGACCAACTGT
>RRZU010230600.1_pt1 | contig 10721 bp, 9 predicted proteins | sample 2165561 | NCBI WGS metagenome assembly RRZU01 (sample SAMN10456909, study PRJNA506462) | wastewater metagenome | isolation source: wastewater sludge | place: USA: Moscow, Idaho | reverse complement strand
CTGCTGGGCGCGCTGGGCATGGCGGTGTGCATGCTGGGCGTGATGCTGCCCAGCAGCCTGCTGACCTGGACGGCCACGCGCTGGGGCCACCGCAACCGCGAGCGGCGCGGCGTGCGCGCGTTCAAGCAAGGCATGGCCCCAGTGGTGATCGGCCTGCTGCTGGCCACCTCTTGGGTGCTGGCGCGCGCCCATGGGGGCCCTGCCGAGGCCTGGCCCCTGTGGCTGCTGAGCGCAGCCACCGTGCTGCTGGTGTGGCGCACCAAGCTGCACCTGCTGTGGATGCTGGGTGCCGGAGCGGTGCTGGGCGCGCTGGGCTGGGTCTGATGCCGTGGGTCTATCGCTGCAAAGCGCCGATCTTCGCAACAGGGATGGACTGAAAGGCTGAGCGCAGCACATCCATGGGCACATTGCCATTGCCCTCCAGCAACACGCTGTTGGGCAGCAGCATGACCAGCGTAGCGCCGGTCCCATCCTTGCGATAGCTCTCCTTGTAGGCCACACCGTCGCGCCGGTACACGCGCTCCACCTCGTCGGCGGTTTCACGGTCCACCGTGTTGCGTGACCATGATGTCATGCCAAGAGCCAGCGCGGGCACGGCGCCAACGTCCTGCACCCGGACTTCAATCAGCTGGTCCCCCTCGGTGTACTGGGCGCTCACGTTGGTGAACTGCATTCCCAACGCTCCGTCTGTACGGGCCTCTACCGCTGTGCGGGGCATACTGCCCAGCGTTTCGGGCAGCAATGCGCGCAGGGTCGCAGGCGGCACCGGCGCGGCGCCTTTGCCTCCAAGCGCCGCACTCATCATGTCGCCCATTGCTTTGCCTGCTTCCTGCGTGTCGCCCCGGGCGTTCGCCTCTTCCATGCGGCGGCTGGCCGCCTCGACCTTGGCGGTATCAATGCGAATATCCGTGCCGGGCACCGTGATCCTGGCACCTGAGCCTTGAACGGAAGCCCCCCCCAGCCCGCCCAGCCCAGAGCCACCCAGTCCGCCCAAACCGCCTGGCCGCGGCACAACCAGGGAACTCACCAGGCCAACCACCAAAGCCGCCGCCGCCGCACAGACGATGAGCGCCGCGGTGTAGCCCACGGACTTTGCCTGGGGCACCTGCATGAGCACAGGGACGCCCCGGTAGATGAGATAGATCGAGTAAAGACCTGCCAGCGCCCCCAGCATGGCCAGTGAAGGGATTGCGCTGAATATGCCACCAAGCCAGCCAGCGGTGGCGCCATAAGCGATGAGCTGAAAGGCGCGCGGCAACTGTGCCTGCCCGCCAAAGCGCGGCGCCAGCCAGCTGGCAACCCAGGCCACGACCATGGCCATCACCAGCGAGAGCACATAACTCACCACCGCGCTTACCAGCCCCTGCACCAACGGTACTCGCACCGATATGCCAAAGGCACCCACGCCCACCAGGCTGAAGCCAATGAAGCCCGCGATGGCGGGAATGGCCGCCAGGAAAATCAGGTAGCTTTTGTAGATGTGGGCGATGCTGTGGTTCTCAGCTGCAATATCTGTCCAGGCTGAGCCTGGGCGCAGCAGGATGGCCTGCACGCGCTCAAGCAGGTCTGCCACCAGCGGTCGCCGGGAAGTGGCAGAGTTCTGGACGCCGGGGGTGGCCACCATGTCTTCGGGTGTTGTCATCACATACTCCTCGATGAAAGGGTCAGCCATGGCCAAGGTGACCGCGCTGACCGGGTCCTGCACAACTGACTGCTAGTTCCGGGCGAGCACCGGGGGCTCAATGCCCGCCAGCCCCTGCTGCTCAACGCCCACTGCACCGCAAGGCTGTCCTGCAAATGAGCACAGAAAGCGATCAAACCGGATGCGCACTTGGTCACACGACGCGCCTTTGACATGCACGGGCCAAGGCTTTCCCTGCTCCTGCGGTACCAATGGCTCTTCAGGGGACAGGCCAGCGACTCCCACCGAAGCCATGCCCACGGCCTCCAGCTTCTGGCCGCTGCCCGCCATTACCGGCACGACCGAGCCCGAGAACACCACCAGAGGCAGAGCACCGCGATTGGTCGTCTGAAAGTTGATCATGCATGACGTCGCCCCCATGAACGTGCCAGTCGCTCCCCGGGCCAAAAGCAGGACAGGCGCATCGCTCGCTGGGGCGGCCGCCTGAACAGACAGAGACGCAGGCGAGCCAGGTACCGCAGCGCCTGGCTCAGCCGCAGCCGGGGAGCCGGAGGCTGGTGTCACAGTGGTCGCCGTCGGTATTGCATCCGGCGAGCAGGCGCCGAGCAGCGCCAGGCTCGATCCCCCCAACAGTGCAACAAGCAGGGACCGCGGCCACAGAGCAGCTGGTGCGAAGGTCTCCGTACGGATCACTGGCATGCGGCGCCCGCCTCTCGCACGATCTGCTTCACCCCTTTCTTCACACCCACGGTATTCCCAGGATGTGCTTCTTCAGGAGGCGAGAGCGCCGCGACGGCATCCCAACGGTGGCAGAGGGGTGTCGTACGGAAGTTGCTGCCGATCGCTTCGAAATACCAGGCGGTGCAGACTTTGTCGTCGTTGCAGAGCTTCTGGCACGCGCGGGGGTCGGCATCCTTGCCCATCTCGACGGCATCGAAGTTCTTTTGCGTCGCAGTCGAACTCGCATGTTCGCCGGTAGGCCAGGTGCTACGGTTCACGGCAAACTCGGGGCCTTCCACAAACTTGCCGCAAACGGGCGGGGCTGCAGGTGGCGCAGGAGCGGGCGCCGGTGCCTGCGCCACTTGCCGGAGCGCGTTGTTCAACTCGCCCGCGTCCTTGGCGTCCAGGTAGCGCCCGCCCGTGCTGCTGGCCAGGCACTGCAGCTGTGCTTTGGCTTTCGGGTTCTTGTCAATGTCAAAGCCAACCACATGGGCGGTGAAGTCCACGCCGAGCTTCTCCAATTCTTTGCCCAGCGCACATGGGTCGGCGTGGCAGGTTTCCTCGCCATCGCTCACCAGGATGACAGTGGCCTTGCGCTCGCTGAACTTGAGCTGCTCGGCCGCCATGCGAACGGATGCAGAAATCGGGGTCATGCCCTTGGGCTGCATCGCATTCACGGCCTGCTGAAAGCTGTCCTTGTCCAAAGCGCCGGGGGCCTTGAGCATCTCGATGTCGGCGCAGTTGCCCTTGCTGCGATGGCCGTACGCCATCAGCCCCAGTTGCTGGCTGGCGGGCCAGCTTTGCAGCATGCTCGCCACGGCCTCACGAGCGATTTCGATCTTGGGCTTGCCACCGATCTGGCCCCACATGGAGCCCGAGGCGTCGAGCACCAGCATGGACTGGCCGGGGCCTTGCGGGGCGGCGGGTTGAGCGTACGCGCCGATGGCGCAAGTCAGCAAGGCGGCGGCGAGTGCGGATGTCATTCTTGCCATGGAAACACTCCTTGAACAGGGTTTGCTCATCATTCGGTCATCAGGTCATTTGGCGGCGCTGGCTGGCTCCCGCCCGATCAATTGCCCGTGCCACGCGCCTTCCACGGCGCCACCTCTGTCGCAGTAATCCCAGTACCCCTGGAATTGAGTGCGCTCACGGTCGAAGAGGAGCGTCGCTGCGCCCCAGTAGTGCGTGCCATCCTTCTGGATGTCGCACCGTTGTTCTGCGGTCTTGGCCGACCAGATCCCCTTGAAGGTGGCGCTGCCGTCGCTGGGATCCTGCGTCACCGTGCCTTCGATGCGGCCAGCATCCGCCCCATCGCTCGCGGTGCCTGCATACCGCCCAGCCATGCGGCCCTGATCCCACCGTTCAATCGTCATGCGGCCAAAAGTGGTGTCATAGATTTGCCCGGCGGTTTCAGGCGGCTTGTCTTGGCGCTCGCTCCGGGGGCTTGATGCGACGGACTGGAGCGCACGATTCAATTCACCAGCGTCCTTGGCGTCCAGATACCGCCCGCCGGTGCTGCTGGCAAGGCACTGCAACTGCGCCTTGGCCTTGGGATTCTTGTCAATGTCGAAGCCGACCACGTGGGCGGTGAAGTCCACGCCGAGCTTTTCCAGCTCCTTGCCCAGAGCGCAGGGGTCGGCGTGGCAGGTTTCCTCGCCATCGCTCACCAGAATGACGGTGGCCTTGCGCTCGCTGAACTTGAGCTGTTCCGCCGCCATGCGTACCGAAGCCGAGATAGGCGTCATGCCCTTGGGCTGGAGCGCGTTCACCGCCTGCTGAAAGCCCGCTTTCTCCACGCTGCCGGGGGCCTTGAGCATTTCAATGTCAGCGCAGTTGCCCTTGCTGCGGTGGCCATAGACCATCAGGCCGAGCTGCTGGCTGGCGGGCCAGCTTTGCAGCATGCTCGCCACGGCCTCGCGGGCGATTTCGATCTTGGGCTTGCCGCCGATCTGGCCCCACATGGAGCCGGAAGCGTCGAGCACCAGCATGGATTGACCGGGGCCTTGCGGGGCGGCTGGCTGGGCCTGTGCCTGCCCGCCGATGGTACAAGCGAGCAGCGCGGCGGCGAGGGCGGATGCGATTTTTGGCATGGAAACACTCCTGGAATGGCGTTGACTCGTCATGGCATCACTTGTCCAGCACAGGCACTTCGGTGAACGCAAAGCGCCCGCTCACGGCGGGCAGCGTCTGGCCCTGGAGCTTCTTGGACATGACACCGGGTTCCAGGTCCGCCGCGGAGAAGCTGCCGGAGACGGCGAACACCTTGTCTCCCACGCGCTCGATCTTTTCGATGCGCACGGTGGCGGGGGCCTTCTTGCCAGTTTTGAAGTTGTTGAACAGATCCTTGCTGTCGGGGTAGTAGCTCACGCTGGCACTCACCGGTGCCAGGGTCTTTTCGTCCAGCTCCAGGGCCAGCGCCACGCGCGGGCCGCCAGCGGTCTTGGCGTCCAGCGTCAAGAGGTAGCGCGCTATCACCTTCACGCTGCGCATGGTCGAGTCATAGACCGTCTTGCCCGCGTACTGGTCGGCAATGGCCTGAACATCAGCTGCGCCCACACCTTGGCCCGTGGCCGCCTTGGCACGTGCATCGCCCTGCCGCACAGCGGACTGGCCCTCTGCGGTCTGCAAACGCGCAGCGGTTTGCTGGCCCAGGTTGGAGGGCAGCGTGGTGGCGCGGGAGGTCAGCTCCACCATGCCGCGCCCTGCGTCGGCATGGATGCTGCCCTGCACGCGCTGGGTGCTGCCGGGGGCCAGCTTTTCCTGCGCACTGGCCGGGCCGGTTGCGCCCAGCGCCGCAGCAGCCAAGAGGACACCCAACCGAAGGCCGGTGCGTTGTACGAGGTTCATGGAAATTCCTCCCAAGGTTGAAACGCAGCTACTGCCGCACAAAGGTGAACGGCGTGCTGAGGGTGCAGGCCGAGGGGACGGTGACGCGCACGATGGAATCGCCCTCCATGCGCGTGGGGCTGGTCACGCGCACGTCCCATTCCATGCGCATGGCGCTGCCGCCCGCGCCGGTGAGCGTGCCGCGCCAGTGGTTGGGCGCGATACGCTTCCACGCCACCTGCGGGCTGCGGATGATTTGCGAGGCGTTGAACGGGCGCGCAAAGGTGACGGGGCCGGACTGCGGCGCGGGCATCTGCTTGCTGACAGCCTCGGCCACGCCGGGCAGGCACTGGCCGCTGGCGCGGGGGCGGCTGCCGTGGGTGAACGTCCATTGGCCATCCTGCGGCTGGATTTCGCCGCCGGGCGCGGGGGCAGGTGGTTGCAGATCAATTTCCGTGGGGCCGGGCTTGTTGACCTCTACCTCGATGCCGCCACGCGGCTTGGCGGGTGGCGTGGCCGCAGGTTTGGCGCCGGGCGCTTGCGCCATGGCGGGCGGTGCGGGCGGCTGCCTGCCGCGCACCACCTCGGCGGGGGCGAATGCTTCTTCGGGCAGGGGAATCATCACCCGCGCCTCGTTCTGCGTCATGTTCGTGCAGCCGCTGCCTGTGGCGGCGCAGCGCCACAGGTCGTCGGGGAAGTCGCGGCTGGCGTCGATGAAGGCGCGCTCGGCCTCGTGCTGGCTGTCAATGCCCAGCACCACCCGCGCATCCTCTGGTGGCACCGCGCCGCTGCAATGCACGCCCGCCGCGCAGGCCAGTTGGTCAAGCGACTGGGCACTGGCTGACGCGCACAGCGCCGCCATGCCCGCCAGAAGATAGGGCGCTGCTTTCATCGCTTGGGGGTGGGCTTTGCCACGGGCTTGAGCGTGCCGCAGTCGGCGGACAGGCGGCGGGCCTCGGTGTTCATGTCGATACGGCCATGCTCTTTGCTGGTCAGCGCCGCCTTGGTGGTGAAGTGCGTGGCGCTGTGCAGCGTGGTGGTGAAGTCGCCCTGGCTGAGCGGCTCTTTGCAGGTCAGGCGGCCCGTCCAGGTGTTGCCGCTGCGCTTGACCTGGGTGTAAGTGCAGTCGCCTTCGGTGCGGCCCTCGCGAATGGGGTCTTGCTTCGCGTCCTCGGAGCCGATGCACAGGCGCAGCGCGCCGTCCGCGCCCATGCCCATGCCGTGGCCCGCCATCTGCTGCTCCATCATCTTGCGTGCCTCGGGCGGCAGGTTTTTCATCTGCTCGCGCATCTGCGCCATCTGGGCGGCCATGTCGGGCTGGCCTGGCATCTTCATCTCGTGTTTGAACTCCCACAGGCCGGGCTGGATGGTCTGGGCCTGGGCGGCGCCCGCCAGCGCGAGGGCGACGACAAACACGCCACAGGACAGGAGCGCAGCCCTGCAGGGGCTGGGCGGGGGCAAAGGGGTCAGGCTCGGGGTTTGGGCAGGGGCGAGGTAAAACATGGGACTTCTTTCTTCAAGGAAAAGTCGGTATGGGAGGCTCTTCTGCATCTGGTACATCTGCTGCACTTGGCGCATTTGCAGGTGTCTTTGCCTGATTGGCGACGTATCTCAGACAGGCCCGTTCGCCCTGAGCTTGTCGAAGGGCTGCTCGCAAGGAGCGCCCTGGCTTAGACAAGCTCAGCCCGCACGGTTGAGGAAGATATGTCTGAGACATGTACCTGATCAGGTGTTTTTGGGCTCTGGCGCTTACCCAAAAAGCGCCAACAGCTATGTTTTTAATAGCAAAACTAGCCAGGACGCTGTGCCTGAAGGCGATAGTGCAAGTCACCCCGGGCGCTGAGGAGGGTTCCCTGGGCCGAGCGTCCTTGTTCAGGCCGTTCCAGCCAGACCACAAACGGATCGGCATCGTCTGCCGACACCTGCAACACCGCCAGCAGGTGCCCCGCCACCACGCGGGTGGAGACTGCCTTGCCCCGACTCCCCACCCACTCGCAGGGTGCGGCCCGGGGCGATGGGCACAAGGCCCGGTCTGCCACCCAGCGAACCTGGGGCGAAGCGCCGTGGCGCGCGTGCTCAATCTGCAAACGCAGCGCCAAGGCCCCGGCACGTGTGCGGATGTCGGGGTCATCGCGTGTCACCTCCCATGTGCCATGCCAAGCTCCGGCGGGCCGACCGGAAATGACTTCGCCCATGGCAATGTTCCGGCCCGCGTAAGGTGACGCTGTGGAAGATGCGGGCTCGAACGCCCAGACAGGCGCCAGCCATCCGAGCGCCAGCCACAGCGCCCCCAGGAAGCCCAGGCCGCCCCAATACAGCGTCTGCCAGGCCGCCGCACGGGCAGGTGGCTTGACCAAAAACATGGATCGCATGGCGCTCCCCTCCACAGACACTTCAGACAAACTCCAGACCAACGTTTTGCGGACCGCAACAAGTGCCGTCCGCAAAGACTGGGGGAATTCTGGAATTCAGCGTCCGCGCCGCACAGCCCCAGAACTGGGGGGGTGGGCCACCAGGGTGTAAGCAAATGAAAGGCGGTAGCGTCAGGGCGCCAAGGAGCCCGAGCGCAACCGGCGTGCCTGGGTGCGGCCGGATCTTGGCGCCCCTGCGGGCCGCGCTGCGTCAGCCCAGCAGACCGCGCCGCTGCGCCTCGGTGGCGGCCTGGGCGCGGCTTTTGATGCCCAGCTTGCGGTAAATGGACTTGATGTAGCCGTTGGTCGTGTAGTAAGTGATGCCCAGGCGGTCACCGGTTTCCTGAATGCTCAGGCCTTCGCCTATGGCGGCCAGCACCTCGGTCTCGCGCGGGGTCAGTGCGTCGTTGCTGCTGTCGGGCGGGAGCAGGTCTGCCCCCGGACTGGCACGAAAGTACCGCAGCACACGCCGCGCCACAGCCGGGGACAGCGGCAACTCTTCGTTGGCAATGCGCCGCAGCGCGTCCGCCAGCATCTGCGGCGGTTCGGACTTGAGCAGGTAGCCGTCTGCCCCCGCCTGCAGCGCACCAAACACCGACGCATCGTCGGAATACATGGTGGTGACCACGGCTGGCACCTCGGCATGGCGGGCCTTGAAGGCGCGCAGCACATCCACGCCCGAGCCGTCGAGCAGGCGCAGGTCAATCAACGCCAGCGACCAGGGGCGGCCCACCTGCATCAGCGCATGCGCGACGGTGGCGCACGCCGTGGTCACTGCGCCGGGGTACACCTGTTGCACGATGCTTTCCAGCATCTGCTGCGCATCGGGTTGATCCTCCACCAACAGGATCGTGGTGACCCCGCCCGCAGGTTCCAGACTTCTCGCCGTGCTGGCGTTTCCAGTCATTCATGGCCTCCCTGGCTCAGTTGCTTGTGCGGTATCCGCACCGTCAACAGGACGCCGCCTTCGCTGCGCGCCGTCCACTGCGCCTGCCCGCCCAGGCGCAGGGCCCGCCGCTCGATGGAGCGCACGCCTAGGCCAGGTGTCCAGGTGTCTGGGTCCACGGCCGGGCCATCGTTGGCTACCTGCACCAGCAAACTGCCACCAGACCATCCGATCCGCACTTCGATCTGCCCGCCCTGCGGCACCTGACCATGGCTGAGGGCGTTGCGCAACGCTTCTGACAGGATGCGCGCCAAACCCAGAGCAGCCTCAGGCCGCACCGGCGTCTGGCCGCCCTCACCTGCTCCTCCTGCTCCATCCACGTCCACAACCCAGTGGGCGCGCGCACCCGTGCGAACGATGCGCGGCATCAGATCGCCGCGCAGATCGGCCAGCAAGTCCGCCAGTGCGGTGGCTTCACGCGCCATGCCGTGGGTGATGAGCCGCATCTCGGCCAGGGTTTCCTGCGCGTAGCGGCTCCAGTCGTCCGTGTGGCGCGCCTGCGCCAGGTGCAGCAAGCGCCCCCCCAGGTCGTCATGCAGGTCGTTGGCGATGCGCTGGCGTTCCTCCTGGCGGGCTTGCTCGGCCGCGCGGTCGCTGTCTACCAGGCGCTGCAAGATGGCGGCGCAGTGGTTCACAAAGCGTGTGTCGCCGGGTCCGAACAGTCGTCGCCCCGCCTGCGCATGGCGAAGGACCAGACCCAGCCTGGCTGCAGGCAGCGGCACCCACAACCCTGCACCGTCGTCCAGCACCCGGCTTTGTTCCGCCAGGTAGGCCGATGGCGCCACCTGCTCGGGTTCAAACACCTGCCGCATCAGTGTGGACCACGCGCGCTCTGCAGCGTCACCCGGCTGGCCCACGGCGCGGGCTGTGGCATAGATCGCGTCGATATGGTCTTCCAGCCGCAGCGGCGCGCGCCCCAGCAGTCGCTCGAACACCCAGCCGCGCAGCGGCAGATAGAGGCTGCCCACCAGCAGCAGGCTGGCCATCAGCGCCACCTGCTGGTGCACGCTGAGCAGCAGCACAAGCAGCACATCGGACACCACCAGCAGCAGGCCTGCCAACACCCACAGAAACACGCGCTTGAATGCGTTGTCGGCCAGGCTCAGCGCGGGGCTGGCCAGCATGACCACCAGCGAATACGTCTTGACTGCCAGAAAGCTTGCGGCGACAAAAAATTCCTTTTCTTCCACCGCGCTGTCAGACATCCCATAGATCAGCGCAAACCGCAGCGCCAGCAGCAGCGCGCCCAGCCCAAACCACTGCACCAGCGCGCGCAGCAAGGGGCTGTGCGTGCGGCGCCACTGGTACACGAGGGCCACCGGCACCATGAGGCACCAGACCACCATGAACGCCTGGTGGCCCCAGAACGGCGCCGGTGCCAGACGGAACTGGTCAATGCACACCACACCCAAGGCCAGCAGCGGCAGCACACTGAGGAGCCGAAGCGGCGCAAACCGCTGCGGCAGGCACAGCACAAAACCCAGATAGCCAGCAAACGCAAACTGCACCGCCCCCCGCGCCGCGCCGTTGATCCATTGGGCCCCACCCAGCGGCCATGCCACAGCATGCACCAGCTCCAGCCCGCCCAGCACCATGCCAACGGCATAGCCGACGCAGGACAGTGCCAGAAAACAGCTGCCCGTCTGCGGTCGCATCACCGCATGGGTGAGACCCGATGTCCAGGCCAGCGCAGCAAACAGCACATGCAGCCAGAGCATGGCGCCGATGCCGCCAAAGCCCCGGTCGCTGACAGCCACATCCCGCGTGCCGCCGCCTGCCAATACCAGCTGCACCGTGTCGGCCTGTAGCAGCCCATCCAGTGCGCGGTGGCGTGCGTAGTAGTCGTCGCGCTGGGCATGGGTTGGCAGAAAATGGCCGGCGCTGAGCAGCAAGTCAGCATCCACAGGGACTTCACGCTGCGCACCGCGGCCCCCCTCATGCTCCACTGCACGGACAGCCACCACGATGGCGTCACACGCCTCTGTCTGCACACAGACAGCCTGCGCATCACTGTTCCAGGACAATGGTGTGCTCAGCACCCGTTCAGCACTGGCAAGCCACAGCACACCGCCCGCCAAGGGAAAGAACAGCGCCAGCATGCAGGCTGCAGCGCGAATCCACCGCCGAAGGGAATAGCGATGGCTGCCCTCGGGCGACTCACCCCACACAAGAGATG
>RRZU012911761.1_pt1 | contig 10722 bp, 13 predicted proteins | sample 2165561 | NCBI WGS metagenome assembly RRZU01 (sample SAMN10456909, study PRJNA506462) | wastewater metagenome | isolation source: wastewater sludge | place: USA: Moscow, Idaho | reverse complement strand
TTTTGGAATAAACGCCATCTTGATATATATCAAAAAACAAGGTCAAATCTTTAGTCTTTGCATAATCGACTGTGATTTCTTTTGATTCCTTTTTTCCATTAATATCTCCTAATGATGCTACCCTTATCCATATTTTATCCTCTCCGCGATAACCGAGAACGCAGTTTTTTACAACTTGTGCGTCCGTTTCGCAAGCTACAACGAAGCTCGTATAGTTTTGAGGTATCTCGGGATCAGTATTATCATCATCACTCGAGCAAGCAGTAAATAAACAAACAGTAAATAAAATGTAAAGTATATTTTTCATAGCATGTATATTATTCATTATCCTCCTCTTCGTCGGCAGTCAATAGCTCTTTTATTGTCTGTAAGTAGTATTTGATGGTGCTTACATCGTCAGTCATCTTCCATAATTTGAAAAACAGGATAAGGTTAAGCAAGCCGATTACGATAAGGACAATGGGTATAATTAATTCCATAATTCAGTTTAAATTAAAAACCTTGTAAATATATGAAAATTATTTATAACAAATACCTACCACCCAAAGGATATGCGGCAATAAACATCTGTGGCGTTATCTTTGCCCGCAGTCAATACAAACCTATAAGTGAGCGTACAAAACGCCACGAAACAATACATACGCGGCAAATAGCCGAGTTGTTAGTGATTATATTCTATGTATGGTATGGAGTTGAGTGGATTGTTCGGTTGATACAATACCGAAATAAGAAGGAAGCCTACCGCAATATATCTTTCGAGCGTGAAGCCTATGCCAACGATCAGGACGATACATACCTCAAGAAGCGTAAATTATATGCGTTTGTGCGGTATTTAAAGAAAACTTAATCGGGGTTTAAATAACATTTAGTACAACGACAAGGAGCTATATACTGGAGTGTATTCCAAAAAGGATGATTAAACAGCACGATTCTATTATATGCATCGTCGCATTCTTTTTGCACTATTTCTTTAGCCTTTTTGTAATCCAAAGGAGGCAAAGAGACGTGATTTTCCCTTACTTTCATACATTAAAGGTACAAAAAACTAATGAGATAGGCAAACAATAAAACCGCTATTTTTCACGTATTTAGCACTTTTTTGTTCGGATGGGTAGAAAAGATTAAATTTGTACTTTTGTGGCACATTTCGTTTTGAAAAGCGGCACAAATCGTTTTTTCGAATATAGCTAAGGAATAAAGTGTCTTCATAGCGGTATTGTTAAAATAGATAATTAACGTAAAAGTACCAAAAAAACATTAAAATGGTATACATTGACAACTAAAAATAGATGCTATAAAACAGTTTTTATATTCATGAAACAGACTATTTTATTTATAGAGTATTGTGATATGGATATTCCATATATAAGAATAAAAAAAGCAGATCTTACAGACCTGCTTCCCTATATTTTTAGAAAATAATAACTATTACAATGCCAATCCCATAATAGCCGAAGGAAATATCCCCAGTATAATATTAAGAGAAATAGCTATTACTGCAACAATTTTATATTCAAGTGGAATTTTCTGGATGTCCGTTTCCTCACTTTCTTTAGTGACCATAATATTTACCACTCCGAGATAATAATAAACAGCTACTACAGAATTTAGTATACCAAATATTACAACCGCGATATGTCCTACCTGCAGCATCTGATCGAAAACAAAGAATTTAGCAAAAAAACCGGAGAAAATTGGAATACCTCCTAATGACAGAAGCGATCCGGTAAGGATAACAGCCATAAGAGGATGTCGTTTAAGCAGCCCGAAAAAGTTTGTCATATCTTCATTGCCTTTTCCATGACATACACCAAGTATAACAGCAAAAGCAGCTGTACCCGCAAAACTATAAGCTGCCGCATAATAAAGAATGGTATTTGGTGAATCCAAAGCGATTAAAGCCATCATCATAAAACCGGTATGCGATATACCCGAATAGGCCAGCATACGCTTTATATTCCTTTGTTTTATTGCAGTAACATTACCGACAGTCAGTGTAAGAACACACAAGACAATCAATACTGTCTGAAACACAGGAGTAATACCTGCCGACAAAACAATTAATATCTTATAGAATGCCCCGATTGCCGCAACTTTTACCAATGTACTCATTACTGCCGTAACAAGTGTCGGTGAACCTTCATACACATCGGGTGCCCAGAAATGGAATGGTACGATAGATGCCTTAAACATCATTCCTGTTGCTATCATCAGAAAACCAACATTAAACCATATCGGTAGATTTCCGGCTTGAGCTTCCGATGCTATACTAACAGTAGCTATATCGAATGAACCGATAGCTCCGTAAACAAGGGCTAAGCCGAAAAGAATAAAGCTAGAAGCAAAAGCTCCCATGATGAAATATTTTGCTCCTGCTTCGTTGCTGTTTACTTTATTTGGCTCGCTTGATGCAAGAGCATAGGCAGCGATAGAAAGAATTTCGAGGCCTATAAAAAACATGGCAAAGTTGCCAAAAGACACCATAGCGACAGCACCTGCCAGCATAAATATTTTCAGGGATACATAATCGGCAATTTTTTCTATCTTCTCCTGATAAAACTTAGGACTCATTGCGATAATGAGAATAGAAAGTATAATAAACAAAATGGAAAATCCTTGAGAGAAAGATGATGTAACCACCATGTTATATTTGTCTGCATCAATTAGCGGCTCTCCCATGTAAAATTCTGTTATAGTCATTCCTAATATAGCCGCCAATCCGACGAGGACGACAGGCACAAGAATTTTTCTTAAATTGAGAATCTCCAACAGCAGGCTGATTATTCCTAATACTGAAATGGTTATCAATGTACTCATTATATCTTAACTAATTATTATCTGTTAATGTATGTCACTATTTCTGTTACGCTAGCTGTTATTAGATCTGTAACCGGCTTAGTGTAAACTCCGAAAACTATCAGGACAATTATAAATAAAGAGAATACCGCCACCTCGGTTTTGGACAAATCTCTGAATGGCTTCTTGGCCGGAGGTCCCAGCATCACATACTGGAACATACGCAGCATAAACAAAGCCCCTAGAAACAGCGAACTACCAACTGCGATGGCAAACCATACACTTACCTGATAGAGTCCGTACATGATGGTAAACTCACCGATGAAATTGAACGTCAGAGGAACTCCGATAGAAGACAAGATACTCAGGAAGAATGCAACTGTAAACTTAGGTGCATATGGATTGATTCCTCCAAGATCGCTGATCTTTAATATCCCCGTCCGATTTTGTATAATGTCTGCTGAATAAAACATAGCCACCATACCAAATCCATGAGCCAATATAAGTACTACAGCACCTTTGATTCCATCAAAGGTGAGAGCATAAGCCCCAGCTGCAATAAAACCTACGTGCGACAAAGAAGCGTATGCCAGAAAACGTTTTATCTCGTTTTGTCTTAAAGCTAATATAGCTCCGTAAATAACGCTGATCGAACATAATATTAAGACGATAGTCCGTAATTCCTGCGAAGCGTAAGGTGTTATCGGCAATTGCCAGCGAATCACACTGTATGCACCCATTTTGGACATGATACCGGCCAATAACATGGTTCCAATAGCCGGAGCCTTACTGTATACGTTAGCCTGCCACATATGGAAAGGAAAGATCGGTATCTTGATCGCATAAGCAAGAAAGAATGCCAAAAATATCCAGATCTGCTCTGTTGGGGTCAGATTGGCATTGAGAAAGGCTTCCCACTCAAAACTTCCAGTCTTCACATATAAGTAGATAATAGCCGCCATCATAAACAGCGAACCCATAAACGTGAATAGGAAGAAAGTCATAGCTGCCCTACGCCTTTTTGCCATTTCGCCGTTACCCCACAAAACTATTATGAAGTAGATCGGTATCAATGACATCTCCCAAAAGATATAATACAACATTGCATTACTGCTCAGGAACGCTCCTACCATAGCAAAAGCCATAAATAGAACCAAGCTGTACAGTGATTTCTCATTTTTAAACTCACGAGCCTGTGTCGCTATAAGGATAACAGGGACAAGTATAGTGGTGAGTAACAACATGGCTATGGACAGACCATCTGCCCTAAGCGAAAATGATATATTCGGATTGCTTATCCAGTTTACACTAAATGTTGTTGTTCCCGCAGTCCCATAGTTCAAGTAAAGAGCCATTGAGAATACCGCGGCGGCAACACTGAAAAGGATGGCAACTTTCGATGCAAAACGGTTTCCCGACAGATAAGTAAATATTGAGCCGGCTAGTAATATAATCAATATGATAGCTATATTCATATTTTTTTCAGTTTATACGAGGAATAAATAGATGATTAATGAACTGAATCCCAGGACAAAGAAAAACAGGTAAAATCCAAGACTTCCGTTTTGTAATTTGCGAGCCGGAAACGATAATACTTCCACAATCCCTCCTCCTATCTTGAATATATTTTTAATAGTAGGCTCCACATACTTGCTAAAGAAGTCTGCTAGGATATATAAAGGGTTAGAAAGGAATTTCTTGTTCATCTCATCTATATAATACTTATTGTACAGGATTTTTGCGAGGCCTGTAATATCCTTATCCGCTTTCGGAACCGATGATTTCTTCACATATCTGACATAGGCAATGGTAAGTCCGGCGAAAGCCAGAAGGATAGATATGAGCATTACACCGTATTCCTTAAAGCCGAACGAATGCTCTTCTGCGACTGCCAAGCCTGGCAATACAGGTTCTAAATAGTGATTGAGCCAGCTGAATCCGGGAATACCTATCACACCTCCTATAACTGACAGTATCGCTAATACGATAAGAGGAAAAGTCATGGTCTTAGGCGACTCATGCAAATGATGAGCCTGCTCTTCAGTTCCTCGGAAGTCTTTATAGAATGTAAGGAATAACACCCTGAAAATATAGAAAGCCGTCATCAGGGATGCTACCGCAGCAATTACCCATAACCATATATTATGTTCAAATGCGGCTAGCATGATTTCATCTTTCGAGAAGAATCCTGCCAATGGAGGTATACCTGCGATGGAAGCGGCCGCGGCTGCAAATGTAGCATAAGTTACAAGCATCTTTGTTTTCAGACCTCCCATCCGACGCATATCCTGTTCTCCGCCCATAGCATGAATAACCGAGCCTGAACCAAGGAAGAGGCAGGCCTTAAAGAATGCATGCGTAATTACATGAAATGCAGCTATACTATACGCACCTATTCCCACTGCAAGGAACATAAATCCTAATTGAGAAATGGTAGAGTACGCCAGCACTTTTTTAATATCTGTTTGCACAAGAGCAATTGAGGCGGCAAAGAGTGCAGTTATCGCACCTATGATAGCCATCAGCATTTGTACATCAGGAGTCATATCGAATACAAAATTGAGACGAATTACCATAAAGACACCCGCAGTCACCATCGTTGCCGCATGTATCAATGCCGAAACAGGCGTTGGCCCTGCCATTGCATCGGGTAACCATGTATATAGCGGTATTTGAGCACTTTTTCCGGTTGCTCCAATAAACAAAGCAAATGTACCGAGCCCGAGTAGAGATGCCACTTCAGGATTTGAGGAAGTCGCAATCGCAGTTTTCAGCGTATCATAATCTACAGTATTGAAAAGATATGACAGCACACAAATACCGATTACAAAACCCAAGTCTCCAATACGGTTCGAAACAAAAGCTTTCTTGGCGGCATCGTTATTTTTATGATTCTGAGACCAGAATCCAATGAGGAAGTAAGAACATAAGCCTACACCTTCCCAACCGATAAACATTACCAACAGATTGCTACCAGCAACCAATATCGACATGAAGAATATAAATAAATTCAGATAAGCAAAATAACGGTCTATGTGCTCATCGTCCTTCATATACCCTATCGAATAAATATGAATCAAAGTACCGATACCTGTTACAAACAGCAACCAGAGTAGCGATAACTGATCGAGAGTAAAAGAAAGGCTTGTTGTAAACTCACCCAGTGTAAGCCACTCGAAGAGATCGACCCGTACAGGTTCTTCCGTAGAAAGGATCCGGATGAAAAACATCAAAGAGATCACAAAACTTATAACTACAGCAATTGTAGCGATGACTCCTGTTCGGGATCGTCCGACAACACTCTTCCCTATCAACAGATTGATAAGAAAACCGATAAACGGACTGAGCAGAAGTACTAATACCAATATCTTATCCATGCGATTATCCCTTTAAATTTTTCAACTCATCAATATCGATCGTACCTATATTCCTGTATATGGCAACCAGTATAGCCAAGCCTATTGCAACCTCGGCCGCGGCTACTGTGAGCGAAAAGATCACAAATACCTGTCCGCTGGTGTCCTGATGGTATACAGAAAAAACGGCAAGCAGCATATTTGCAGCCGCCAGCATGAGTTCAACCGACATAAGCATGACGATTGTACTACGACGAAACAACACTCCCAACGCCCCTATGCAAAATAGCAAAATGGAGAGGTAAATGTAATTGTCGATACCTATTTGTTCTAATATATTATTCAGCATAGCTTAAGCTTTTTTCTCTTTTTTAGAAATTAATACAGCACCGATCATAGCAACGAGGAGCAATACTGCCGCAAACTCGAATGGTACGAGGTATTCGTCGAGCAACACCTGACCAATAACATTCACCGACTGATAATCCAACCCCTCAGCCTTGTATGTCTCAATTACCGGAGTAGCCTTCACCAATGTAGCCAATATAACTAAAGCCATCAGGCAAGCCGATACGGTAGCAGCTACACGGCTTATGATTTTTTTCTTCGGTTCGTGCTGTTCACTCAAGTTCATCAACATCAGGGTAAAGAGTAGCAAAACCATGATTGCCCCTGCATAAACAACGATATTGATAACCGAGAGGAACAATGCGTTCAGCAGCAGGAAATGCCCCGATATGGAAAAGAAGCATATAATCATATATACTGCGCTATGTATCCGGTTCTTGGAAAGAACTGTCAAAAGTCCTGTACCCAGTGTTATTGCTGCCAGAATGTAAAAAACTATTGTTATCATTTCAATATTTATATCTTACTTTCTTAATCATATTTACGAGCTTTGCCGTCTTCTACCGAAATGACAAGCTTATCTTTACCATAAATAAAGTCTTTTCTGTCAAGCTTCGGTTTTACGAGCTTTTTCGACTTAGTCAGGAAGATGGCTTCTTTTGGACAAGCATCCTCACACAATCCGCAGAAAATACACCGCAACATATTTATTGCATATACTGCCGCATACTTTTCTTCACGATAGAGGTGCTCCTCTCCTTTTTTGCGCTCGGCTGCCACCATCGTGATAGCTTCCGCAGGACAAGCCAACGCACACAATCCGCAAGCTGTACAACGTTCACGCCCCTCGTCGTCACGCATAAGCACATGCTGCCCGCGATAGACAGGACTGAACTCGCGTTGTTGTTCAGGGTATTGTATCGTATCTTTCTTTTTGAAGAAATGCTTTATCGTAATACCCAATCCCTGCACGATAGCAGGCAGGTAAAGACGCTCTTTGAAAGTCATTTTTTTATCAACAACCTCAGTCTTTCTTCCCGATAATGATATATCTTTTATTGACATTGCAATCCTTATTTAAATAACAGAGTGAAAATTCCTACAAGAATAATGTTTACTATCGCCAACGGAAACAGTATCTTCCACCCCAGTTTCATTAGTTGATCGTATCTGAATCTTGGTATTGTCCAGCGCACCCACATATAGAAGAATATGAAGAACGATGTTTTTGCCAACAGTGACAATACAGCAAGAATATTTGCAATATTTACTCCCCAGTTTGCATTTACCCAATCGATCCCCGGATAGTTGTATCCACCGAAGAACAGGACGGAGATGAGTGCCGAAGAGAAGAACATACTTGCATATTCCGAGAACATGAAGAATCCCATTCCCAATGAAGAATACTCGGTATGGTGTCCGTTAACCAGCTCCGACTCACACTCGGCAAGGTCGAACGGCGTGCGGTTACACTCTGCAAAAGAACATACAAGGAAAATAAGAAATGTCAACGGTTGTACGAATACATTCCAAACAGAAGCTTGCTGCATGGTTATTTCGCGTAAGCTAAGAGAGCCTGTCATCATCACCAAAGCAATAATAGACAATCCCATTGCTATTTCGTACGATATCATCTGTGCACCCGCGCGGATACTACCCATCAGCGAGTATTTGTTGTTAGAAGCCCAACCTCCGATAACAACACCGTAGACACTGGCCGATAACACAGCCACGATGTATAACACAGCCACATTCACGTCACCCACCTGAGGGATAAACTCATATCCTGCGATAACGAATTTCTCTGCCCAAGGGATCACTGCCGTTCCCAGAAGGGATAATGTCATGGCAATAGCAGGGCCGCAAATAAAGAGTATCTTATTGGGTGTATTGGGCATAAACTCCTCTTTTGAGAAAAGTTTTGCACCGTCGGCTATCGGCTGCAATAACCCGAAAATACCTGCACGGTTTGGCCCCAAACGATCCTGAAGGAAACCGGCTACTTTTCGTTCGGCATATGTAGCATACAATGCAAACAACATTGTAACCGCAAATACAACAACGATAAAGATCAATTTTTCTATAATCAAGGCTAGTTCCATTATATCTTATTCTTCTCTGGTTTTCTTAATCTCTTCCAGTTCGTTTGCATCGTAAGGCGAACCGGCCATACTTATTTTCTCTCTGTCCTCTTCACGCCCTTCCAGTACAAGATCATCAGTCTCTATTTTTACTTTCTTCTGAGGTGTTGTATAGTTATTGACATTGATGACAGAAGGTTTTTCGAATTTACGAGGGCCTTCGATTGTCCATTCGGCAACATCCTTATGTTCGAAACGACATTCATTACAAATAAATTCTTCTACTTCGTGCCACTCGTCTTTACGTGCCGTTACCCGTTGTACTGCATCGCCGAACATCCACAATGTTACCTTACCGGAACATTTTGTACAATGACGATGTGCATTGAACGGCTTATTGAACCAGACACGTGATTTGAAGCGGAAAGTCTTATCAGTTAACGCCCCCACAGGACAAACGTCTATCATATTTCCCGAAAAATCGTTGTCAATAGCCCTTTCGATGTAAGTAGAAATCTGGGCATGATCGCCACGTCCTACAACACCGTGAACCCGTTCGGGTGTCAGCTGGTCTGCCAGCTTCACACAACGGTAGCAAAGAATACAACGATTCATATGCAGTTGAATGTAAGGGCCTATATTTTCAGGTTCGAAAGTGCGTTTCTTCTCTATAAAGCGCGATTTGAAATTGTCGTTCCCATAAGCCAGATTCTGCAAATCGCATTCTCCTGCCTGATCGCAAACCGGGCAATCGAGCGGATGATTGATAAGCAGGAACTCTGTCACGGCTTTACGTGCTTCCAATGCTCTTGGAGATGTGGCACTTTTCACTTCCATGCCATCCTGAACCGCCGTTACACACGATGGTTGTAGTTTTGGCATCGGACGGGGATCTTTCTCGCTACCTTTATTTATCTCTACCAAACAACAACGGCACTTACCTCCGCAGTCTTTAAGTTTAGAGTAATAGCACATAGCAGGAGGTACGCTTTCGCCGCCAATCATACGGGCAGCCTGCAAAACAGTAGTACCTGCTTCGACCTCTATTGTATGTCCATCTATTGTAACTTTCATATAGCCTCCCCAACCCCTCCAACAGAGGAGCTTATTTCGATTTTGTTTAAACTCTTTTCTTTCATATTTTATAACAATTAGATACCAAAGTCCCCCTCGGGGGATTTAGGGGGCCAATAAATGTCTAACCTTTTCCATCGGTTCGTTCACAAAGTGATCCCGATTTTTTATTTTTTCAGGGAAACGAACATGATATTCGAACTCTTCACGGAAATGACGAATAGCCGCTGCCACAGGCCACGAAGCCGCATCGCCCAACGGACAGATCGTATTTCCTTCTATCTTGCTCTGAATACTCCACAACAAATCGATATCCTCTTCACGTCCGTATCCGGTTTCTATGCGATGAAGTATCTTGTCCATCCATCCTGTTCCTTCGCGGCAAGGCGAGCATTGCCCGCAACTTTCGTGATGATAGAATCGTGAAAAATTCCATGTATTCCGCACGATACAGGCTGTATCATTATATACGATGAATCCACCTGACCCGAGTGATGATCCGGTAACAAATCCTCCGTCGGCAAGAGATTCATAGGTAATCAGACGATCTTCACCATTTACAGTTTTAAAGATATATTGGGTCGGCAGAATAGGCACGGAACATCCGCCCGGAATACATGCCTTGAGAGGACGGTCGTCCATCATGCCTCCGCAGTATTCGTCTGAATTGAAAAATTCATCAACAGACATACCCAACTCTATCTCGTACACTCCGGGATTCTTAATGTGCCCCGAAGCAGACATCAGCTTAGTACCTGTCGACTTACCCAATCCTATCTTAGCATATTCTTCGCCACCGTTATTTATGATCCACGATACGGTAGAAATAGACTCCACATTATTCACAACGGTCGGCTCTCCCCACAATCCGCTCACAGCAGGAAACGGAGGTTTGATACGCGGATTGCCGCGTTTACCTTCCAATGATTCTATCAGGGCTGTTTCTTCTCCGCAGATGTATGCTCCTGCACCGCAATGCACATACAAATCGAGGTCGTAACCCGTTCCTAATATATTTTTACCCAGCCATCCGTTGGCATAGGCTTCTTTGATTGCTTTTTCAAGAA
>RRZU012598150.1_pt1 | contig 10722 bp, 5 predicted proteins | sample 2165561 | NCBI WGS metagenome assembly RRZU01 (sample SAMN10456909, study PRJNA506462) | wastewater metagenome | isolation source: wastewater sludge | place: USA: Moscow, Idaho | reverse complement strand
AAGAAAAAAGGCGTAAACATCAAGCCACAAAATAAAAAGAAATTATTGAACATATTTTAGAGCCCCTAGGGGCTCTATTTTTGTGTTAACTTGGTATTTAAGATCCTATGGTTCCTGATACTTTAGAACTTATATTCATACTGTAGTCCGGATTAGATACACGCATAGTAGTTATACGTTTATCTTCAGGGTTTACTGGTTTGAATCCTGAACCACTAAAGACCTTCTCTGGAAGAACTCCGTATGATACTGGTATTCTATCTATAACACTATAAGCATCAAATATATCATTCACGGAACCTGTAAAGTCTAGATTACTTATAAAAGGTATAGGAACTACTTTTCCGAATAAAGTATTATATGCTATTAAGTCAGATGTAGTTATGCTTACTTCTAGATTATGAGGTATAGTAGGATCATTGAATAATGACATATCAAATTTATTTACTTTGTATTGTGTTAAATACTCTGCAAAGTATAAAGATATGATATACGATACTTTTCTGTAAAAGTATTTATTACTCAGTTTATATGATTCTATAGTTTTAGGCTCCATATAAACGTATGGCGATATTTTACCTTTCACAATACTATATCCTACGGACGGTAGAATTTTCTTAACCAGAATATCGTTTATAGATAAAGTTAAACCATTCATAGTTCCTGATATAGATAACATTTCTCCATTAGATTTACCATCTTTCATGATGTACATGGATAACGAAACCATGTAACAGTATGCAGAGAATTCATCTGAAGACATTTCATATAATCTATATTCAGATTCAGATTCTAAAGCTTCGTACTTTTCTAAGAATGATGACATTAAATCAAATAGCATTCTAGAGTACTCACGATTCATTTTATTTAGTTCATATTCTGATCTAGTTTTAACTAAGATATTATTGTTATCCATTTTTCTTTTTATAAATACCAGATGACTAGATAATTGTAAGTAATCATCTTTAGTTAATTTTGAACCATTAGTATAGTATAAGCCTGTATCGTGATATATTCCTTCAGGTACAAATACCATATTAGATACTATAGGATATCTCTTCGTAGTATTTGTGGATTTTCTACAAATGACAGTAACTTTAGAACCTATACTATACTCTACTGGACTTATACTTTTTCTGATGAATAGAACTGGTATATTAGGTCTATTATCATTTAATGTATTTAATAATAACCCTAATACTGTACTTTCTACTTTTCCTACACTACTATATATAGTGTTCTCATTAGTGTATGTGTTCGTAGCTGCGAAGATCTCATCTAGATTAGCTAGAAGTCCATCTATGTATACTTCGAAATACTTTCTATCTAAAAGATCGATAGGTATAGGTACGAAGTTATCATTGTCTCTTGTGAATACCGTTTCTAGAATAATATCTTCTTTATCGTAAAGCTTGACTTCAAATATATTATTCTTCTTATTTAAACCATACCATTGTAATATTTCTTCAAAAGGTGTAGCGCTGAAATCCTTTATATTGTATACTGTAGAAATATCAAGTGAGATATAGTTATCGTCTATTCTCTCTGGATTAGTAGATAATAACTTATCATTCACGAATACTAAGATATTACATTCTGTATCTGGTACAGGTAGAAGTATTTTTGGTGTATGTATTCTACCGAATTTGAGTGTATCTTCTGAAACTAAGATATTCAAGTCTTTCTCTTCAAATGTAAACGCTCTTTGTTCAGCGGTATACTCTTTCAAGAAGATATCTATATCTGATAGAGTTTCTCCATTCGGATTATGAAGAGTCTTAACTGTTTTTATGTCTGGTACAAATTTAGTTTTAAGTAGTTCGGATGTTGTAAAAGAGGTATCATTTGTCATTGTGTTAATTATAGATAACCATTCTTGAATATCTGATCCTAGTTTAGTATACATTAATTTTAATGCTGATTCATACATCGATGAACTTTCTTTTATAGGTATTCTGACCTTAGTATCTTCATCTTCAACTATTACTATTTTATTATGTATGACAACTCTTTTTGTATATTTTTTAAGTTTATCATTTAACGTTGTTACTATGTAGTTTGACCCATGTGCAACATATCCATCAGGAATGTAATGTACTCCTTTTTCAAAAGTCATGAATTCATCATAATCGCCTATGCATAATCCATTTACAGAATCACTATTTATAGTCCCATCTTTATGTATGAATAAGGCTGAATCTCTAGGATTCATGGAATGATTGAATGTGTGTAGTTCTCCTAAAGTAACTATATCTTCTTTAGTCTTCACAGGTATGTATTCCTGATCATTATAAGTTACCATATTAAAATCAGAGAATTCTAAAGGAACACCATCTATTATTATTATAGAATTTTTAGATCTTCTTTTAAAAACATAAACATTTTTTATAGATTCCTCTAAATTTATTCCATACAATCTGAACCATTCATGATTTTCATTTATATTTTCTATAAATGTCTTATCTATGTCTTCATAGTAAAACTCTTTATGACATAAGAATGAATCTGTTATCGAACTTCTAGGAGCATACGCCTTTATTTGTGCAGTATTTGATATAATTGTATTTAAAGGATTATTTCTATATAGAGTATTAGCTTCGTTGTCTGATTCTATATTTATGATGGGTTTATACTCAACCTTAATAGGTTCTGGTGTATTTCTGTATATACCGTTTCCGCCTGTGAAATATAATTTGTTATTATCTATACCAAAAATATCACTAGATAAAATTGTAGTTTTCATAGATGCTGATGTTGTTTTTGTTTTAGGTGGAATACTTAGTTTATTTAAATCCGATATATTATGTTTCAGAGATGATTCTAAAACTAAATAATAAGCATCATATTCTCCATATAAATCAGATGGTGTTTCATATTCCATAAATACATTCATTGAAGATTGATGTTCATTAATTTTATCGAATATTTCTTTAAGAGATATACCATCTTCAATTATTAATTTAAAGAATCCTAAACTCTCACAAGGATCATATTCTTTTAAAAGTATAGTTTCTTTGAAATCTAGATCAGAATATATTCTATCATTATAATATTCGCATTCAATTTTCAACATACTTCCTTTAGATATATTTTTACTCACTTGAAGTATAATATTTACTTTAATATACATGGTACTACATTCTGGCATATATATGTTATTGTATAATCTTATACTCTTATTTAGATCTTCTATTAAACTATTTAAAGCTGCAACTACTTCAGATTTTATATTTGAATTTAATTTTGGATCATATTTTATTATATGATTCACAATATCAGGATCTTTAATCATGTGCTTTTCAAAATCAGAAGCTTTGAATATACCGAACTTTCTAAAAGTGTATGATTTTAAATTTAAATCATGTAGTTTTATTTTCAGAATATTTAATAAAGAATCACTGTTATGACCAGAGTTAAATCTTAATATAAGTCTATTTACAGGATGCGGTAAGAATATATTATTATAACCGACTATGTTATCTCCTACGGAATGTATATTTATATTTGGAGATCTAGATACATCTATGTTTAGTTCCGACTTATCAAACACAAATACATAATATTCATCCGAATGGAGATCGGTAGATATATCATCTAATCCAGCCTCATTTATAGAATTAAATATTTCTAAATCTAAAACCATATCATCATCTGAGAGCATTATATTTTTAGAAATATCCTTCATATATTTTTCAGATAAAATATTATATTCTGGTTTATGATCTATGTCGTATTTAGTATATGCTAAAACATTACTCATTTTACCATTGAATAATGCACTTATACTGAATTCTGATGTCATATCATATGCTAGTTTAAAATTCAAATATAATATATCTGAATCTGTATAACCAGTATAAATAGCTTTAGCTTTTATAGTAGCCGGCAAGTTAACCTGTAGTGTATTACTGAATAAAAGAGATGTATTCGATGGTTCAGATCCATCTAACGTATATCTTATTTCAGGTTTTTTTATGATATCTTCTATAATATTTTTCCAAGTACCAGTAGATTCTAAAACCTCGTTTCGACTAGCACGACCTGTGCCATCTGGTATAATTCTAGAAAAACTATATAACTTATCTTTAACCACAAAAGACACACCGCCATAACCTGCAAAGTTCATAACTTCTTCAGAGGACCATATGTTGTTATCAACATCGTATGCTTCGCATACATTTATACCGTAACCATATTGATCTATACCACCAATGTGATAATATTTATTTTTAAAAAATTCAACAGATCCGTATTTTCTAGGTACACTAGGTCCGGGCATATCTGTAAATGTTTTTAATATGGTATCGAATTTAACAAGTTTGGATTCTATAGATGATATATATATTGATTTGTTTTTTACAAATGCGCATACAGGTGAAGATAGATATAATTGAACTTCATTATTCCATTCGTTTTTGAGTAATCTGGGTACATTGTTTTCTATAACTTCTATTCTGGTTCCGTGATCCCCACCAATGATATATATGATACCATCAACAACCACTGCATCGGGGGTATGATCATTATAGCCTCGTATACCAGCAGCTCTACCATTCACATCTATACATGATGTGTATTCTGTAGTCCATGTATTTGTAGAAGGTGAGTAACTATCTATAGTCATATTAACCTCGTAACCCCAAGAATCTATAGCTACGTCACTGTAACCTCTAGCGACATAACCTTTACCATCCTTTACAAATGTACAACAATATCTTCTAGCCGATAACATGGGTGCTCTTAGACTCCATGCATTCAGTACAGGATCATACTCTTCGTTTTTTGTATTTGTAGTTGAACCTGTAAACATGCCTAACATGCCTCCACCCACAGCGAATGCTCGGTCTCCAATAACAAAACTACCACCGTATGTATGGTCGTGTAATGTATCAGCCAATATAGATCCAGGAACGACTATATCTTCAGTTCGCAGAGATAAAGATAACTGGCTCTCTTGATAAGAGCCAGATTCATAATTTGATGTAGGTGTATTTAATTTAGACATTCATATCACCCTCTTATATACGATATTATATTCTCTAATACTATTTTTTCTACAATCCCATCTAAATGGATTTGTGCTAATCTCATAGCTTCTTCTTCAGTTAATATGGGGTCCCACCCTTGAGTCTCATAATTGTCTTGTTGAATAACTATAGTTTTATTACCTTTATTAATGATGTATGTTATACCATTCCATCCAGGAAGTGTATATGGGTATTGATTGAGAACGTATGATGCATCTACTCCATTTATAGCAGATTCTTTATCCCATATAACTATACTGTATTCTTTTCTATACTTATCACTTTCATCTTCTATATATTTTTCAGGTAGTGAATTTATTTTATTAACAATAGTTTCATCTGTTACACTATTATCTTTTTTAAATACATCTTTCATTATATTTATTAATTTTTCTTTCGTCATCTTAATCATTCTCCTTATTTATTAATAACCAGCATACGGATCGTTTTGATCTACTGGTAAACTTCTTGTATCTAATTGTTTTGGAAGTTTTATAAGTCTATTTTTCATACTTAAGTATTGTTCCGGTGTTATACCCTGCGGGTTAGATGTGTATAAAGTTTTATAAGTTATGTTATCTGAGCTCACAGATATAGTGTATGCACTCTCATACTTAAGTGTGTTATCGTATTTACCCAAAACAAGATTTACATTAGCTATATTCTTTTCAGAACCTAGATCTATAATTAAATCTGAAAATATCTTTATGTCGCTTCTTACATCTTTCAATAAACTCATGAGTGAATTTCTTAAGTCTAGTGCCGATATAGTTGCACCATTTTTAGTCGCATTTCCTGTATTCAAAATAGAATAACCTATATTATCTGTATCGATTACATCTAGACCTCTTATAAAGAGCTCTGTTTTATTTTCTGGAGTAAGAACTCCTGTCGTTTTATTTCTGGAATATAAATTATTTTGTGGTAAAGATATTTTTATATATCTACCCTTTATAATATCAGATTCAGGTACAGATTCATTCAGTTTAACTTCGGATACGTCCACAATAGAATATGCGAATTTATTTGATATATTTTCGAATTCAACATCAGCAAGCATTCCTAACTCACTATCTATTATAGTCAACCAATCCTTCTCATCAGCGGTAACTGCTACGGATAAACTCACATTCGGACTTCCATAAGATTCTGTATATTGGTCTAGATCAACTAACAGTTGAATACAGTCCACTTCTGTGTTTTCCCAATCTGCTAGAGGCGCATCATATTCTATCTGAACGTCTTTAGTGTCATCGAATATAGGATCGTATAATGCTCTGGATTCTAACTGAATAGTTAAGTTAGAACTAATAGCATCTACGTCAATATGCATTACTTCTTTTCCATTGATATTTGCTATTGATCCGAATGTATCACTCAATTCTAATATAGTGCTTGGATCGATAGTATGCATCAGATAACAAGTTATATTCTCATCTGATTTCTCTATGAATTGCAGTATGAAAGGTAGTTCGGGTTCTCTGTCATCTAAGAAATGTCTATAATCAATAGCTATGATATGATGCCTATCTAACGTCATACCTTGTTCGAATAAAAATTCCTGCGATGGTAATAATCCAAATCTAGGCGTCATATCTACAGCTTCATATCCTTCAATACTATATGTTCCTCCTTCGATCATGACTCCTTCAATACTATATGTTCCTCCTTCGGTCATGAACTCTCCTTCAGAATTTAAACTCGGTATAACTTTTTTAATTTGAGAGAATGGAATAAGTAGAAATGATGTAGCATAAAGTTCTTCTTGAGTTAAAAATTCTCCACTACCTATTTTATATTTTAGACTAGAGTTACCTAACTTAGACATGCTATTTAAATTAGATTTATTTAAAACAAGCTTTGTGAATCCTAAGACCATAGGCATGAATACGTCACCTTTAGCTACAGTATTTACAGCACCATCTTTAGTAAAAGTTATATCTCTTCCGGAATTAGACTCTGCTCCAGACGAGTATTTAAATAGATAATTGGTGTCTAACATTGTGTCTACCTTAGTATTCGTTATACCTGTGAAATCAAATGTTTTATCAGGGTTAATTGTGATAGGTGTATTGGAATCATTAACTGTTTCTTCGAAGTTAAGTTTGGTTGTAAACTGAATATCATCTACGAATACCTTTATATCTGTTTTCTCGATACCAGGATTGCTTATAAAGTCATATGATTCTGCATCATTTTTAGTCCCCATAGATATAAGAGATTTATTCAGAGCGAATGACAGTCTAAAGTCAGTTTTGAGTTTTGATTCAGTAGCTATGTATTCATGTATAGCGAAGTATGCTATTTCGTATTCTATGCTTGATAAAAAGTTATCAGTTGTAGCTAGACTTGACATACCATTGCTACTTATTGATTGATTGTCAACTATCATGTACATAAACATTTTCACATATGGTTTTGAAGGTTTTATTTTAGTATACCAAACATCAAATACACTTCCAGTATCACCGTTCATGGGTTGTGCATCGAATCTTTCTTTAGTTCCGTCAGAATATTGGAATTCTAAACTTATCTTTATTTTTGTGAAAAATGGAGCTTGCATCATCTCTCTCATGTATGTTTCGTTTAAAGGAAATAAACTTTCACTCAATCCTATAGTTTCTATCGTTGTATTAGTTTCCGAATCGAGATCGGTGTATTCTAAGCCTTCTATGGTTGTGTAAGTATCACCTAGGAGCTGCCACATATGTGCTATTGCTGTACCGTATGAGAACATGTAATCTTTACCAACTTCGAATGTTCCAGTGTTTATAGAATCTATTTCCCATTTCATTTCTTCACCTATCGTAGTTCCTGTTGAACTTATAGTTATGCTGCTGCCCCAAGAAATTGATAATCCTATATCTATATTTGGAAATGAAATTCCTGAACCATCTTCAAGAACTAAACCATTACAATTACCATTTAACAAATGTTCGAGATCATTACCATTTCTATAAAGTCTATGTTGAGCATCTATGTTTATGAGTATTTTATCGCCCTGATCATTTATTTTTAAAATATAAAAACCAGAATCAGAATATATACCCCCAGCCATTTCACCATAATCTTTCATCATTTTCGAAGGGTGATTTGTCAATCTTTCATATCTGACGAAGTCTCCATCGAAGAAATCTTGAGGACTCATCCAGACATCTTTATTATCATAATCATTTGAATGTTTATCACAATACGCAACCGAAGTTAAACTAGATCCTTTTGGGGATCTAATTCTTATTTTCTTTACTTTCATGTTTACCTCCTAGTTTTTACATTAAGTCTGTCATTGCTTTGATGGCAGGCGCTTGCATCGTTGGTATTTTGTTTCTGAATGATGCTCCACCGAATACTATATTCTTTGTAGCTGTTGCTGCTAGCATCGCAGCTACATACGGCAGGTAATCTAGACACATTATACTAGATGGTGTGTATGCTAAGTTGTATTGGTTTATTAAGTTCGGAACTGATATTCCTCCTATAGAAGGATAAAGTTCTTTAAGAAGCTCTACAAACTCTACTATGTTTTCATACCATGATTGAGATTTACTTGATAAGGATACTTTTAGATCAGTATTCTTTTTAAGATCACTACTAATGTCAGCTTGATTAGCTCCTAAACCAGATAGTATTTCCACACTAGTATCAGTTTGCATCACGTGTTTTAAGAAGAATGTATTTGCTAAGTATCTTATAACTTTAGCTGCATCTGTCTTTATACCTATGGTACCTTGTCTACATACAACATTAACAAACATAGTTGAATACATATTCATTAATTCTTTTTTTGTATTTACAGCTGTATGTATTAAAGATGGCTTATCAGCAACCATCAGTACCATCATAGCCACGTTAGCAATCTCTGCTACATAGTTATGATCTTTTTTAACTGCCGTGTAAATAGTTTTAGAACCTGTATCAGTTAAAGTTTCTTCGGCACTAAAGTAGTGCGTAGCATTCATTATCAGATAAGTCTCGTTACCAGATTGTATAGGAAATGCGTACACTAAAGTTTGAAGTTTAGATGTTGGTGTATGTACTAATTTTATTTTACCACTTTTCAAACACTCTCTAAACTCTTTTTTTAAAGGACACACTTTATCTGGTGAGTCAAAGAAATACTTTAAAGACTTACAGTTATCTTCAGTTACCAATGCATCCTTATTTGATATAGCTTCCTCATTGATAGCTCTCATAGCTTTAAAGAGTTCTCCATTTGTTATATCTGCTTCTAAAGTTCTAAATACCGTTGAATCCGTTATTTTTAACATGTATTTTCCTCCTTATATAAATTGTATTGTTCTTATATCATAATGTTAATAACAAATTATATATTACATATTGGAGAACAATAAAGTATTAGAGGAGGTATTTTATGAAGCAATTGATTATGGCTCATCTTCCAGATATACATATAGGAGCTAAAGTTATGTCGCCATTTGTTTTGTACGAGACGGTTTTGTTAGAGATATGTAATAAGATGAGAAATTACACACACGACATAGATGTGTGTATTATTGCTGGAGATCTATTTGATTCGAAGTTTCCTGAAGATTCAGATGAAGTAGAAGTTGCAAAAATGTTTATAGATGACCTTTCTAGTGTCTGTAAAAGAGTAGTCATATTTAAAGGTACAGACGGTCACGATAGAGACATGCTTAACTTTCTGAAACCAATATCAAAGTATGGTCCAGTTTATGAAGTAGATACAGCTAGAAGTGAGAAAAATCTAATAAACAAAATAAAGTCTTTTAAAGAATTAGTTATCTCTGGAAAGTCAGATGAACTTATGTTGGATATAAAGAAACTAGCTATGAACTTGAATGATAGATTAGGTTCAGATAATGGTAATGAGATTTACATCTTTGATAAACCATCATTCATGAATATTAATGGTTACAAGATTCTTTTCTGCCCAGAAGTATATGATGTTAATGATGAATACTTATCTTCTTTATTCGATGAACATCCTGACATAGTATCATACCATGGTATGATGGAAGGTGCCATAGAGCATTACCATGATACAAAAACAGCTCTTATCTATAACAGAAGCATAACTTTGACTCATGCTAACTTAAAGAAAGTAAAGATGTTCACGGTTGCTGGTCATATCCACGGTTCAGTATCATTGTTACCTTTTATTCCGAATAAGAGTATGTATGAAGACAAGAAAGGTTTAAAAGCTTGGTACACAGGAAATTCATATCAATCTACGTTCGCTGATGCTGGTATGAAGAAAGGATTCGATATAATTGAAGTGGTAGATGATGAACATGTCAGAAGATTCATAGAATGTGTTAGTGGTCCTAAGTTTCACGTTTATGACTTCAGTAATGAGATTCGTTTATTAGATTTAATAGAGTTAAATAAATTATTGGTAAATTCATTAAAGAATGGGAAACATATACGTATAGATGTAGATACTTCAAATTTCAAAAATGAAGATCTTCATAAACTGGATATCATAAAAACAAAGTTTCCTAATTTGAAATATAAAGTATTTAATTCTAAAGAAAACGTTTTAAAAGAGAGTGCTATAAAAACAAAGCATAATTCACTTATGAGTAGACCCATAAAGGACATCATACTTGAGTTAGCTGGAGGAGAAATAACAGAGGAAGATTACAAGTACTTCTTCGAAGAGGAATAGAGGGAGGTTTTGCTGTATGATTATGATAGACGATAATGCGAGGTT
>RRZU011315783.1_pt1 | contig 10722 bp, 9 predicted proteins | sample 2165561 | NCBI WGS metagenome assembly RRZU01 (sample SAMN10456909, study PRJNA506462) | wastewater metagenome | isolation source: wastewater sludge | place: USA: Moscow, Idaho | reverse complement strand
TGTGCCGCGAGCGCGGCGCGGCGGTGATGCTGATCACGCACGACATGGGCGTGATTGCCGAAACCTGTGACCGCGTGGCCGTGATGTACGCCGGCCGCATTGCCGAGATCGGCCCGGTGCACGAAGTCATCAACCAGCCGGCGCACCCGTACACCGAAGGGCTGATGGCGGCGATCCCCGACATGGCGCTCGACCGCGAACAGCTCAACCAGATCGACGGCGCCATGCCGCGCCTGAACGCCATTCCGCGCGGCTGCGCGTTCAACCCGCGCTGCCCGCAGGTGTTTGACCGTTGCCGCGTCGAACGGCCCGACTTGATGGATGCCGGCGCGACGCGCGCGGCGTGCTGGCTGCATGCGCCGGGCGCAGCCACAACCGCCGGCGCGCAAGGGGCGACGGCATGAGCGCGGTGATGAGCGCCCCTCGTGCCGCGTCGAACACCGGCTCGGACGCCGCACCCCTGGTGCGCGCCGAAGCCCTGGCCAAGACCTTCGACGTCTCGCCGCCGCTGCTCAACCGCTTGCTCGAAGGCAAGCCGCGCCAGCTGCTGCACGCGGTGGACGACGCCACCTTCACCATCCAGCGCGGCCAGACGCTGGCGCTGGTGGGCGAATCGGGTTGTGGCAAAAGCACCGCGGCGCGCCTCTTGGTGGGGCTGTACGAACCCACGCGCGGCACGTTTCACTTTGACGGCCAAGATGCGCACGCCACTTTCAAGGCCGGCGGCGAGCGTTCGCGCAAGCTGCGCGAACGCATCCAGATGATTTTTCAAGACCCCTACGCCAGCCTCAACCCGCGCTGGAAGGTGGGCGACATCATTGCCGAGCCGATGCGCGAGCACGCCACCGTGCAGGGCAAGGCGGCGCAAGAGCAGCGCGTGGGCGAACTGCTGCAATCGGTCGGCCTGGCGCCGGCCGACATGGTGAAGTACCCGCACCAGTTCTCCGGCGGGCAGCGCCAGCGCATCTCGATTGCGCGCGCGCTGGCCACGCAGCCGGAGTTTCTGGTCTGCGACGAGCCGACCAGCGCGCTCGACGTCAGCGTGCAGGCGCAGGTGCTCAACATCATGAAGAACCTGCAGCGCCAGCGCGGGTTGACCTACCTCTTCATCAGCCACAACCTGGCCGTGGTGCGCCACGTGAGCGACCAGGTCGGCGTGATGTACCTGGGCCGCATTGTCGAACTGGCGCCCAAGCAGACGCTGTTCAGCCAGCCGCGCCACCCCTACACGCGCATGCTGCTGGACGCCATCCCCAAGATGCACGACACCGGCCATGCGCGCACGCCGGTGCAAGGCGAAGTGCCCAACCCGCTCAACCCGCCCACGGGCTGCACCTTTCACCCGCGCTGTCCGCACGCCAACGCGCGCTGCAAGGCCGAGCGACCGGCGATGCTGCACCTCCACGGCATTCAGGTCGCGTGCCACGCGGTGGAAGAAGGCCGCATTTGACATTTGCTATTGTTTGAGTAGCTGCTCGCGCTTGATGGATGAGCGCCAGCGCCTGTTTTGACCATGAACGACCGCCGCTATCTGTTTCTTGTCGCCTCCACGCGCGAGCCCGGCCACGTCGGCAATACCGAATGGCTGGCGCAACAAGCCGCCGCCGCATTGCCGGCCGACGTGCCGCAGCAGTGGCTGCACCTGGCGCCGATGCATCTGCCGCCCTTCGTCGACCGCCGCCACACCACCGGCACCTACGCGCCGCCTGAAGGCGACTTGAAAATCCTGCTTGACGCCACGCTGGCCTGCACCGATCTGGTGCTGGTCGCGCCGGTTTACTGGTACAGCATTCCGTCCTCGCTCAAGACTTACCTCGACCATTGGAGCGGATGGATGCGCACGCCCGGCGTGCCCTTCAAGGACAGCATGGCGCCCAAGCGCCTGCACCTCATCACCACCAGCGGCGACCGCGCCAAGGCGCAGCCCATGATCGACTCGGTGCGCCTGTGCGCCGAATTTCTGTCGATGCCGTGGGCCGGCGTGCTGTGGGGCAAGGGCGGCCCGCCCGGCGCGGTGGCGGCCGATGCGGCGGCGCTGCAGGCTGCGCGCGATTTTCTGGCCGCCTGAGCCGGCCGCAGAGCGCCGCCCCGGCGGCGGGATAATCGCTGCATGAACCAGCTCGACGCGCTCAAACAATTCACCACCGTCGTCGCCGACACGGGCGACTTCAAGCAACTGGCCGCGTTTCAGCCGCAAGACGCCACCACCAACCCCTCGCTCATCCTGAAGGCGGTGCAAAAGCCCGAATACGCGCCGCTGCTGACCGAAACCGTGGCCGCGCACCGCGGCCAGCCGCTCGATGAAGTGGTGGATCGCCTGCTGGTGCGCTTTGGTACCGAAATTCTGTCGATCATCCCCGGCCGCGTGTCGACCGAAGTCGATGCGCGCCTGTCGTTTGACGAAGACGCCACCTACACGCGCGCCGAACGCCTCATCGAGCTGTACCAAGCGGCCGGCGTGCCGACGGATCGCGTGCTGATCAAGGTCGCCGCCACGTGGGAAGGCATTCGCGCCGCCGAACGGCTGCAGCGGCGCGGTATCCATTGCAACCTGACGTTGCTGTTCAGCTTCTGCCAGGCCGTGGCCTGCGGGCAGGCCAAGGTGCAACTGATTTCGCCTTTTGTCGGCCGCATCTACGACTGGTACAAGAAAGCGGCCGGCACCGCGTGGAACGAAGCGGCGATGGCGGGTGCGGCCGACCCCGGCGTGCAATCGGTCAAGCGCATTTTCGATTACTACAAGCGCCACGGCGTCGCCACCGAGGTCATGGGCGCCAGCTTTCGCAACATCGGCCAGATCACCGCGCTGGCTGGCTGCGACCTGCTCACCATCAGCCCCGAACTGCTGGCGCAATTGGCCGCCAGCGAGGCGCCGTTGGCGCGCGCGCTCGACGCCGAGGCGGCGCGAAAACTTGATCTTCCGGCCGTGCAGTACGACGAGGCGCAGTTTCGTCTCGCCTTGAATCAGGACGCCATGGCGACGGAGAAGCTGGCCGAAGGCATCCGCTCGTTCATTGCCGACGCCGAGAAGCTCGACGCCTTGATGCAAGCCGCCTGAGGGGTGTTCTGGATGGATTGGCAAGCCCGTCCGCGCTGCGACGAAGCCGCCGCCTGGCCGCTGTTGCAGGCGCATTTCGCGCAGCACTTTGCTGGGACTCGCGCTTTCGATCTGCGGCAGGCGTTTGCCGATGACGGCGCCGCGCGCGCCCAGCGCTTCAGCTTCGAGGCTGCGGGCGTGTTCGCGGATCTGTCAAAAAACCTGATCGACGCCGAAGCGCAGCGCCTGCTCAACCAATTGGCGCGCGAATGCGGCATCGAAGCGCAACGCGACGCCATGCTGACCGGCGAGCGCATCAACACCAGCGAGCAGCGCGCGGTCACGCACGTGCACTGGCGTTATGAATCAAATCAGCCGCCAGCGCTTTCAGGACAAGCGCGAGCAGCTTCTGAAAGCATAGCAAACACGGTGGCCAATGCCACGGCGGTGCACCGCGCGATGCTCGACTTCGCCGAAGCCGTGCGCGCCGACGAACGCATCACCGACGTCGTCAACATCGGCATCGGCGGCTCCGATCTGGGGCCGCGCATGGTGGTTCAGGCGCTGCGCTCGAGCGGCCACGCCAACGGCCCGCGCGTGCATTTCATCGCCAACATGGACGGCCACGAGCTGGCCGAACTGCTGCCGCGCCTGCAGGCCGACAGCACGCTGTTCATCATCGCCTCCAAGACCTTTGGCACCGCCGAGACGATGCAGAACGCCGCCTCGGCGCGGGCGTGGTTTCTGGCGCAGGGCGGCAGCGATGTGGCGCGCCACTTCGTCGCCTTGAGCGCCAACACCGCCGCTGTCGAATCCTTCGGCGCCGGCTGCTGCTTTGCGTTTGACGAAGGCGTTGGCGGGCGCTTTTCGCTCTGGTCGAGCATCGGCCTGTCGATTGCCATCGCCATCGGCCGCGCCGGTTTTGAGGCTTTGCTGGCCGGCGCTCACGCCATGGACCGGCACTTTGCCAGCGCACCCGTCGAAAACAACCTGCCGGTGCAACTGGCGCTGCTCGATTTGTGGAATCGCAACTTCCACCACTTTGCCAGCCGCTGCGTTGCCCCCTACCACCACGGCCTGCGCAGCCTGCCGGCCTATCTGCAACAACTGGAGATGGAAAGCAACGGCAAGCGGGTCGATACGCGCGGCCGTGCCCTTGAGGTCGCCAGCGCGCCCGTCACCTGGGGCCAAGCCGGCAGCAACGGCCAGCACGCGTTCTTTCAGATGCTGCATCTGGGCACCGACGTGGTGCCGGTCGAGTTCGTGCTGGTGCGCGAGGTGGCACACACGCTGCCGGGCCACCACGCCAAGCTGCTGGCCAATGCGCTGGCGCAGGCGCGCGCGCTGATGGTCGGCCAGGCGGGCGACGCGCCCGAGCGCCACTTCCCCGGAAACCGGCCTTCCACGGTCTTGATGCTGGCCGACCTGTCGCCGCGCAGCCTGGGCGCCTTGCTCTCCATGTATGAGCATCGAACCTTTGCGCTGGGCGCGCTGTGGGGCGTCAACCCCTTCGATCAATGGGGTGTGGAACTGGGCAAGCGGCACGCGGGCGAGATCGAAGCGGCGCTGCACGCGGGCGATGCCGTCGATCTGGACGCCTCCACCGCGATCCTGATCGCGCGCTTGCACGGCAGCTAAGAAAGCCGCGCGCCGAGGCTCAAGCGACGCTGGCCAGCTGGCGATGCATGTCGCTGATCGCAGGCAAGGCGGTAATCAACAGCCGGCTGCCCGCCAACAGATGCGGTCGCAGGCGCAGATCCAACTCGCCGCACGCAGGCCATAGCTGCGCCGCCAGAACCTCGGCTGTGGCGTCGCCCGGCGCACGCCAGCCGCCTTCAACCGCCCAAAGACACAGCCCGTTGCCTTCCGGCGCCACGCTCGGCGGCATGGGCGGCAAGTCGCACGCGGCGACCAGCGCGCCGGCTTGCAGCACATACAGGCGTTGCTGCGGCAAGCTGGCCAGTATCGTCAGCGGCACGCCCGGCGCCGGTGGCGCCGCGCGCCAGAAGTTGCCCGCCGCCAGCGCGCCCGCCGGCAGCATGGGCATCGCCCGCGCCGTGATCGGCGCCAGCAGCGTGAGGGGCGAAGCGCCGCTCGGCAGCGCATGGCGCACCACCATCACCAGATCGCCCAGGCGCACGGTCTCGAACACACGCGGCGCAAATTCGTGCGGCAGCCGGATGCAGCCGTGCGACGCCGGATAGCCCGGCAAATGCCCGCCGTGCAGCGCCACGCCCTGCCACGTCAGCCGCAGCATGTAAGGCATGGGCGCGTTGTTGTAGGTGCTGGATCGGTGGTGCCGCGCCTTTTGCAGCACCGGGTACACCCCGGACGGCGTGCCGTAACCCGCCTTGCCCGTGCTGACGCTTGAAAAGCCAATTGCCAGCCCGTCGCGGAACACCTGGATCATCTGCGTGTGCAGGTTGACCAGCGCCACCACCGGGCCGCTGGGCGACAGGTGCGGCAGCCAGAAATGCTGACGTGGCGTCAGGGGGTAGCGAGGGGCGACAGACTCTTTGCGAGCGGCCCAACTGGCTGGCGCGATGATCGCCGCTGCGCCGCCCAGGGCAACCCGCGTCAGCACGCGACGTGAGAGCGAGGCAGGGGCCGTGCGTGCGCCAAGGGTCATGAAAACGAGCCAGAACGTTGAGGTGACAAATCGTAGCAAATCACCTCGGCAAGATGCACTGATGGTGCGCTTGACTACGATATCGAGCGCCGGCGCTTGATAGGTAAGCGCGAGCAGCTATCGTTTTTGATGGCCTGGCAAAACACCTCAGCTGCTTTGTGGGAGCGGCCTTGGCCGCGATGGGCGTATCGTCGCCCAGCCACGTCCATCGCGGCCAAGGCCGCTCCCACAGCCGCACCGCCCAAAAAAAAGAGCCGCTGTTCTCCAGCGGCTCTTTTCAGCGGTCAGCACCAGGCCGACACATCAGGGACGACGATTTACATCATCCCGTCCATGCCACCCATGCCGCCCATGCCACCTGGCATTCCGCCGGCCGGGGCGTCGTCCTTCGGTGCTTCGGCGACCATGGCTTCGGTCGTCAGCATCAGGCTGGCCACGGAGGCGGCGTTCTGCAGCGCGGTGCGCGTGACCTTCGTCGGGTCCAGAATGCCCATCTCGATCATGTCGCCATACTCGCCGTTGGCGGCGTTGTAGCCGTAGTTGCCCTTGCCGTTCAGCACGTTATTGACCACCACGCTGGCTTCTTCGCCGGCGTTGTAGACGATCTCGCGCAGGGGCGATTCGATGGCCTTCAGCACCAGCTTGATGCCGGCGTCCTGGTCGGCGTTGGCGCCCTTGATCTCGCCCGCGGCCTGCTTGGCGCGCAGCAGCGCCACGCCACCACCGGCCACGATGCCTTCTTCCACCGCAGCGCGCGTGGCGTGCAGGGCGTCTTCCACGCGGGCCTTCTTCTCTTTCATCTCGACTTCGGTGGCGGCACCGACCTTGATGACGGCCACGCCGCCGGCCAGCTTGGCCACGCGCTCCTGCAGCTTCTCGCGGTCGTAGTCGGAGGAGGTCTCCTCGATCTGCGCCTTGATCTGCTTGATGCGGGCTTCGATGTCCGCGGTGTCGCCGGCGCCGTCGATGATGGTGGTGTTCTCCTTCGAGACCTGCACCTTCTTCGCGCGGCCGAGGTCGTTGATGGTCGCCTTCTCGAGCGAGAGGCCGACTTCCTCGGAAATCACGGTGCCGCCGGTCAGGATCGCCATGTCCTCCAGCATCGCCTTGCGACGATCACCGAAGCCCGGCGCCTTCACGGCGCAGACCTTGACGATGCCGCGGATGGTGTTGACCACCAGCGTGGCCAGCGCCTCGCCTTCCACTTCCTCGGCGACGATCAGCAGCGGCTTGCCGGCCTTGGCGACGCCCTCGAGCACCGGCAGCAGGTCGCGCACGGAGCTGATCTTCTTGTCGTGCAGCAGGATGAAGGGATCATCCTGCTCGGCCTGCATCGACTGCGGGTTGTTGATGAAGTACGGCGACAGGTAGCCGCGGTCGAACTGCATGCCCTCGACGACGTCGAGCTCGTTCTCCAGGCCCGAGCCCTCCTCGACGGTGATCACGCCTTCCTTGCCGACCTTGTCCATGGCCTTGGCGATCAGCTCGCCGATGTCGGTGTCGGAGTTGGCCGAGATCGAACCGACCTGGGCGATCTCCTTGCTGGTCGAGCAGGGCTTGGAGATCTTCTTCAGCTCCTCGACGGCCGAGGTGACGGCCTTGTCGATGCCGCGCTTGAGGTCCATCGGGTTCATGCCGGCGGCCACGGCCTTCATGCCCTCGCGGATCAGGGCCTGGGCCAGCACGGTGGCGGTGGTGGTGCCGTCACCGGCGTTGTCGGAGGTCTTGGACGCGACTTCCTTCACCATCTGCGCGCCCATGTTCTCGAACTTGTCGGCAAGCTCGATCTCCTTACGGTTGATATGTGGCGAATATAGGATTCTATGCGCCATTTGCAGTTAAAGTTTTCTTGCTAAATCTTTCATTAACCAGCCGGGGCCGTGCCGAAACGGGCCAGAACGGCCAGCGCATCGGCCAGCGGACGGGCCTCATGGGTGCGGATGAAGCGGGCCCCGCGCTCCGCGGCAAGCAATTCGGCGGCAAGCGTCGCCGCCCCCGCCTCCCCCGGCGCCCGGCCAGTGACCGCCCGCAGAAACGACTTCCGCGAAACGGAAACAAAGACCGGCAGGCCGAAACGGGCCTCGATCTCGCCAAGCCGTGAGAGCACCTCGAAGGAGGTTTCCGGGCGCGGCCCGAGAAAGAAGCCCATGCCGGGGTCGAGAACCAGCCGCTCCCGCCCGATTCCGGCCGCGACGAGCGCCGCGATTCGGGCCTCGAAGAAGCGGCAGATGCTTTCGACGATGTCGCCCGCGGGCGTCTCGCGCCGGTCGGCATTGCCGTCGCGCTGGATCGAATGCATGAGGATGAGGCGCGCACCGGACGCGGCAAGCGAGGGGTAGAAGGAAGGCTCGGCAAAGCCGCGAATGTCGTTGAGCCAGGCCGCACCATGCGCGAGCGCGAAAGCCTGCGTTTCGGGCCGGAAACTGTCGACCGAAAGCGCGATCCCCTCGCCCGCCAGCGCCTCCATGACCGGCGCGAGGCGGCGGATTTCCTCCGCCGCCGGGACGGGCACCGCATCCGGGTTCGACGAGGCGGGGCCGAGGTCGATCACATCGGCGCCTTCCGCCGCAAGCCGCTTCGCATGGGCGATGGCCGCGTCGGCCGCGAAATATCGTCCGCCGTCGGAGAAGGAGTCCGGCGTGATGTTGACGAGCAGGGGCAGGGCCGTCGCTGGCCTTCTGCTTGCGCCCGCCGGCCTTGGTCTTGCCGCTGCTAGCGGGGCGCTTGGCGCGCGGTTGCGGTTGGCGCAGCTTGGCCGCGGCTTCGCGTTCGGCGCGCAGGTATTCGGTGGTGCGGGGGAAGTAGCGTGCCAGGGTGCTGGTGAGCAGCGCCTGGTAGCGTTTGACGGCGGACAGCATGGCAACTCGTAAAGCAGGTGCGGCCCGCCATCATACGGGCTTTGCTCTGGCAATGGGCCAGCGGCTCAGTGCTCCAGTGCTTCGAGTATCTCCAGGGCAATGCGTACCCGCTCGGCATTCGGGTAGTTGCGGTTGGCCAGGATCACCAGGCCGGTACCGCGGGCAGGTAACAGCACCACGTAGGCGCCGAAGCCATTGGTCGAGCCGGTCTTGTTCAGCAGCAGGTCACCCTCGGCAGGCTGCGGCGTGGCGAAGCGCTCCACCGCATGTGGCTCCAGGGCCATCTGCGACGAGTTGCCGGCCTGCAGACGCTGCAAGGTGATGGGGTAGGCGTAGCGCTCCCAGCCCAGGCCCTGGGTCATGTCGCCGACCCGGTAGTAACCCTGGTGGGTAGTGGCGATGGCCTGGCGCAGCGGCGCCGGCAGTTTTGACGGATCGAGGTTGGCCTCGACGAAGCGCAGCATGTCGGTGGCTGTGGACTTCACCCCGTAGGCCTCGGCAGCCAGCGGGCCCGGCTGCACGCGGATCGCCTGGTCGTCGCGGTAGCCCCAGGCATAGCGCGCCATCTGGCCCTGCGGCACACGCACATGACTCTCCATCATGCCCAGCTGCGGGAACAGTTGGCCCTCCAGCAACTGGTCGAAGGGTTTGCCCAGGCTGGCGGCGGCCAGGTGGCCGAACAGGCCGATGCTGGGGTTGGAGTACAGGCGCTGGCTGCCGGCGGGGGAGGCGGGCTGCCAGGCGCGGTAGTAGTCGAGCATCTGCCGCTCGCTGCGTACGGCATCGGGGAACTGCAACGGCAGGCCGCCGGGCGTGTAGGTCGCCAGGTCGAGCAGGCTGATGCGGTCGAAGGCGCTGCCGCGCAGCGCCGGCAGGTGCTGGCTGGCCGGGTCGTCCAGGCGCAGCTTGTCCTCGGCCTGGGCGTAGGCGCCGAGGGTGGCGGTGAACAGCTTGCTGACCGAACCCAGCTCGAACAGGGTGTGCTCGTCCACGGCCTGGCCGCTGTCGCGGGAGGCGACGCCATAGTTGAAGAAATGCCGCTCGCCCTTATGCACGATGGCCACGGCCAGGCCGGGAATCCGGTACTGCTCGATGGCCGGCTGCACGGCGGCATCGACGGTGGCGTGCAGCTTATTCGGCTGAGCCAGGGCCGTCTGGCCGATCAGCAGCAGGGCCAGGGCGGTGATGGTGAGTCGCATGAGTCTTCCTTCAGTTCATCGGTGGCAGCCGGCGCGGCACCGAGGTTTTCTTGACGATAGAGGTGTTGGTCTCGGCATAGACGTTGATGCGGTCCAGCAGTTCATCGAGCTGCTCCATGGAACGCACGTGCAGGCGGGCGACGAAACAGTCCTCGCCAGTGATCTTGTCGCATTCGGTGAACTCGGGGATCGACTGGATCTGCCGCTCCACCTCCTGCAACTTGCCGGGCAGCGGGCGCACGCGAACGATGGCCTGCAGCTGGTAGCCGAAATGGCGCGGGTCCACTTCCACCGTGTAGCCGCGGATCACCCCGCGTTCCTCCAGGCGACGCAGGCGCTCGGCCACGCTGGGCGAGGACAGGCCGCTGATCTGCGCCAGTGCTTTGAGCGAGCGGCGCGAGTCTTCCATCAGGGCGTTGAGCAGAAGCTGGTCGATTTCGTCGGTCATGGCGTGCTCGTAAGGTGATTTCGCAGATGGGCCTTCGTAGTAAAGGCGATTCTTCCATTTCGCCTTAGATTAGTCCTGGAGGTGAGCGTGCGGGTAGCCGAATAATGAGCGCACCCCGACCGGAGACTCCGACCATGGACAAGACCCTCAAGCGCGGCTCGCTGGAAATGATCGCGGCGATGCTGATTTCCGGCACCATCGGCTGGTTCGTGCTGGTGTCTGGCCAGTCCGTGATCGACGTGGTGTTCTGGCGCTGCGTGCTCGGCGGCGCCATGTTGCTGCTGGTGTGCGCCGCGCTCGGCCTGCTACGTGGCGAGCTGCTGAGCCGGCGAGTCCTGGGCCTGGCGCTGGTCAGCGGGGTGGCCATCGTCGGCAACTGGTTGCTGCTGTTTGCCTCCTATTCCAAGGCCTCCATCGCCATCAGCACGGCGGTGTACAACGTGCAGCCGTTCATGCTGGTGGGCCTGGCTGCGCTGTTCCTCGGCGAGCGCATCACCCTGGCCAAGCTGGCCTGGCTGGGTGTGGCCTTTCTCGGCATGCTGGCCATCGTC